>Ga0163217_1000709_pt1 | contig 11031 bp, 6 predicted proteins | sample SynspAceP_FD_185933 | JGI IMG/M metagenome (GOLD analysis project Ga0163217, IMG submission 185933) | Saline lake microbial communities from Ace Lake in Antarctica - Synechococcus sp. Ace-P (PacBio error correction) | ecosystem: Environmental > Aquatic > Non-marine Saline and Alkaline > Saline ... | reverse complement strand
TTGAATAGGAATGATTGCCTTTGTGAATACTAGAGCGGCTAAAGCCGCCCATCGACCATCGGCTTGTTCCAATACGTTTTTTTAAATGCACCATTTCACGGCACCGCCAGAGGGCAATGAGTGGCATCTTGCAGCTTTGGCGAAATTTGCGGCTAATTGGCGATGTTCGTCACCTGGCGCACGCCGTCTTGGTTCATACAGTTTCAAGACAATTTCACCGGGCCGGCGTGTTGTTCACTTCTTTTAACGCCAATCGGCGGGTTTGCCAAGCGGCGTCCTTGTTTGTGCGGCTTTCATTCGCCAGTTGTATTTGATCGCACTTGATTAATACCGCTTTGTCGTTGAAGAAAACTAATCAATACCCACCACCACACCTGCGACCAAATGTATCGTGTAAACGCGTGATCAGTTCAGGATCGGCCAGAGCTGGGGAGTTGGACTGAAATTTTTGTCAGGCGCCATTTCCAGAACTATAACCCGCCTGCTCCAACGGTTTTAATACCTCCAGCCACACAAAAGGGAAATACAATGACTTGGGGCAATTACGTGTAACCAACTTTTTATCAACCACGACGCTGATCGCTGGATGCGGTAATATCGTAAAAAAACAGTTCCGTCGGGGCTCTTTCAGGCGTAACCTGTGCGAGGGTGCACTATGCACCAATGATTTTTCATGGTTACGGGAAATTTAACGCCCTTAACCACTTTGCCATGTTTACATCTAAACAGGGAATAATGCGTCTTGCCGAGTATGATAGTTCCTTAAGAGCAGCCTGGCAGAATTTCGAAGCCACCGAGTCTGCGGAGCAAAAAATTTAAGATCAACATCGAGTTGCTAGCTGACGTGGTCTGGCGTAAAAAACAAAAGGTTTAATCCAGGACAATATATAAAGCCATTACCTATGCCTTTTCTTTTTACTTCGATTGCTCGCAGCTTAGTCGCTCGAGGCTCAAATTGACTTTTCGTAACCAAACCATGGGGTATCAGGTGCTTTACCCCTTATTGAATATCGTTCATCTGACGCAGTTATTTTGCGGTTGTGGGGCCAGCTTCACCTGAGCCTACGGTGTTGTATTCTTTATCCGTTTGTTGGAATAAAGGTTACCGATTGGCGTTAATAACCGCTGCATGCCTGATCAGGGCGGCTTCAACGCCTGTTTAGCTGCGCGTTCTCAGTAATTCGTGTCCACCGTAAGATTGCGTTCACCTTAACTGTCATGCCTTTAAAGTCAGCAGCTAAAGTTAAAAATAGATGAACGATTTACAACCGTGTAAAAAGCTGGATCTAAGCCTTTGGTTAATGATCTCATTGCCATCACATCAGTTAAAAAGTTTTGCGGGCACCTGTTTCTTTGTTACGTCGCCTTTAGGGCAAAACAATAATTTGGTCAGCTTGAAACTTCGGCTTTTCGCTTTTTAATATGGGCCAAGCGCACTGGCGAGTTTGCCACGCGCTTTTGATTCATGCCCATATTGCGAAGTGCGGTTGCGCAAACGCATGCCAGATTTCATCTAATAAAATTCCGTAAGGCTTCGGCACCAGCAGTAAAAATTAATCACCCACTTGGCGATAACAGCACACTATAACATCGATGTCGAAAGTGGGCGCTGCGGCTTTACGATTGCCCTTCTGTACCAATGTGGGTGGGGCGGATATATACATTGAGGCTGGCGGTGCCGGGACTGTCGTCCTTGTACTGCGAAATGGTCTAAGATTATTTGTGATACTTGGGCTTTCATCAATCTGGCGGGTAAACTTTAAAAAAACGACGTACCTTTTGGCGAAACGTTTTGACGTTTTGCCATTCCTAAATTACATGGATGCTGTCATCTGCATGGACGAAAGGCTTTTAGGCTTCAAAGCATTGTACATCGAGTGTAATTGCAATTACGTGTGCGCCAGGTATATTGCAATTTAATGCTATCGGCCCGCTACACGTTGTTGGCTTGGGCTCATTTGATTGTTTCTCGAAGGTAGTTTAATGGCCATAAGAGGCATTGAAACACTTGTTTACCCAACGCCCCGCCATTATCGAATTCCTATTTAAGAATGTTTGTATTAAAGCACAGACCTTAAGTCTATGCCATTTAACTTGTGGGGGCGAATTATTCAGCAACCAGCCCATGAGGTGGCAATTTCTTTGATAGGGATTTTAGGCCCCATTTTTTTATTGCCGCACTGTTGTTTGTTTTACTTTCCAGCGTGTTTATCGGGCTTTAGGGCTTGCCAACAGGCACGCCTTGTTCAAGCGAAATTTACCTTCAGTTAATGCTTTGCCAGTATCCACACCCTGACGCCCGTTGGTTGAGACTTTCAATGTCAGCTAATTGACCGATACCGCCTGAGGCTTGCAACCGAAACAGTGGGGGGAAACGGGCAGATAACTGTCAGCCGTTACAACTGATTTGGATTTAGCGCCTGCAGGTGCCGTCCGCCGGCTAATTCGGTACACAAGACATGTGTTTGGCGCCACTGACAAAAAGTCTTCTAAATAAGGCTTCAATTCCGGCACGCCTGAGTTTTCTTGGCAACCGTGAGTGGCCAATAAAACTTATTACCGCATTGCATCGATGTTTAATATCAAAGCGCCAAAGACGATGGCTTCGCTCCCATATTGGCGCACCCATTGATTTAACCAACTCAGGCTCCTTTTACGGCTAATGAACCATGGACTACCCGTTTTTTACCCGATAGTCGAAGTAACTGGGCCACATTCTTGCTCAGCACGAATACCGCCGCCAAGCCTTGAAAATTCCATGCGATTAGTGGCGACCATCTCAGCGATTAATTTTAAGCTGACGTTTACTGGTGTCTTTGGCACCGGTTCAAGTTCAACTATGTGTAGACCACTTTTAGCAACCTTGATTGGCAGATAATCATTACTACATCTATCGGGTTTAACTTATTATTCAGTTTTTTGCGCGTTAATCACCTTGGATAGAGGGCGGACTACATTTCCATCTTATATAAATCTTGGCTGGGATAATCATGTTTACAACTCTTTATAAAAATTCTTTAATAGCTGAGCACCCGGCATTCGCTTGAGCGCTCAGGGTGAAACTGCACACCAAAGAAATTGTCTTTGATGCAAGGGCAGCAGAAAAGTCCAGTAACCGTGATTGGCTAAACTGGCCAGAGTGAACTCACTGAGCGCAACGCCAAAAACTGTGAACAAAATAAAAGTAGGTTTGCCGCTGGATACCTTTAAAAAAGAGGAGGTGTATCTATGTGGAGTAACAGTTATCCAGCCCATTGTGAGGTTAAGGTTAAGCTCGCCCTACTTGGCATGCGTTTTACTTCGCCGGGAATTAGATTTAAACAAGGGGTTGAAACCGCTTAAGCTTTTCATCCGATTTTTTCAACCATCAACTGGCATGCCAAAACAATTCCCAGTTTACCGGTTGTTTGTAAACCTGAATACAGTTAACCAAGTTCTTTTGTTCACTTACTGGCCATAAGCCGCATTAGCACTGCCAACACCGGGCAAAAAAAGACTTTGTCTGCACGCTTAATAAAAAATCGCCCAAGTCGTCACTGGACTTGTACTGTTACACCTAAAAACGCTTCACAGCAAATTAACCCGAAGAGTATTAGGCGCAGCCAAGTATTAACGATACGACTTTGCTGAACTCATGCTTACAGCGCTCGCTTTTGCTGCTTTGCAGGGTTTCACTTGTATGAATGGCTTGACGTAATTCACGGGCCAAACACTTTAAATAAACTTATCTTACTGGTGATTTGGGGGCATTGCCTTCTGTGGTTGACCAGATTAGTAGCGATAATCCCCATGGGCTGGGGCAATAGAAATAAAAAGAAATGCTGCCACCCATTTCGGTGGCCATTTTCCTACTTGATCGCGGCTAAAACTCCGCCTCAATTTCAGGTGGGGACGATTGAAAGAATCCATTAATGCATTTCTGCGCTGAGCTTACCGCGGATGGGTAAGCAAAACCAAACGGGCCAATTACCCCGTTTTGTCGCCTAAGGGCTTTTTTTCAGCGCTTTCACCTAAAGGGCAAGGGCAGTATCTTTCAAACCACTGTGGTGATCACAATGTGTTAAATCCGCGTCCGGTTTTAAGGTTTAGCTCAGAAACCCACCGTGGGGTCCGCGATTTGATTCGAGGCATGTGATCAAAAAAGGCCATGCCAGTATGAATGCTGATTTAGCGCTTGAATTCCAATCAAACAGGTGACTTCAATCATTTGGTTTCCAGAGTGTCTTACGCACCTACAGTGGCCACGGCGGGTTGATCCAATAATGTTGTTTTTTCGATGGCCAACAAGATTAATCAATTGGCGATTCGCATTTTGATGCCCAACGATTGCCCATTTTCCAGCTATCTGATATAGTAGCTCTATCGACAATTCACGAAAAGGCGGGTCAAAGGTCGGACCCATACCTTGTTGCAGATAGTCTTAACCCATGCCCAATTTAGTTTGCGGCAACTGCAATTTTCATGTTCAAAATGCGGGCAGATCAAGACATCGTTTCAAATTTTACCCCTTGGCTGCAAGATGGCCATTCATCCATTTATTGTTTGTTGGTGCATCAAATGGCTTGCGGAAAACTGTCGGTGCCTAAAACCAATCTTGGGTTTGGTCCACCATCACTAAACGAAAAACCAGTTGCTGGTAAATTTTTAAGCAATTACCAGATTACCTGTGGTTCCAAAAACCAGCTTAGCTAGGCTTTCCAATTGATTTATCAATGGCAGGCTCTTCGACTAATGTGCCATCACGGTCGATAAAAAAAGAATAGCTTTGTTGACTCATGTGGGGTTCCTTAAGGTTTGGTTAAAATTGATTAATTTTAGCGCTAACAAACTCGCATTTTTGTTGCGCACTGGCCACGGTAATACGCGGGCAGTGGCAAACTATATTGTTTACTGTTTTTGGTCACGATAACATCTTGTTGCTGGACTAAAAAGTCCATTAAGGCTTGCTTTGCGCGCAGCGAAATTAGGAATGAAATTAGCTTTGTCAATCAACCAACTAAATTCTATCTCTGAGAGGTTTTTTAAAAGCCTTGCTTAACTTGGTTTTTTTTCAAGCCCGATATAATTAAACTTGTTCTGCCATTTGGATGCTCACGCCTTTGCTACTTATCGCTTGGCAGCAATTTGTGGCACTGGCTCTGGCATAGGGATAAGGGGCTATCAACTTTGAGCAAAGGTATGATAATGGCATGGTTAGCTAAAAGTTTTAAAGCCACAACGGATTACCTTGCTAGTGAAACGCTTTGGATTTAAGGTACCGTAAATACCAGATTTAGGATAGTCTTGCTATGCGCCGAGCAAAGTACTTTTTAAGTCAAATTTCCGATTATAGGCTTTCATCGGACCACAACTAAAAGCAAGTCAGCAAAGTGAGTGAGTACTTGCTTTATTTGCTCTTGGGGCAATACTTCGTGCCTTAGGATTTATTTGGGTGAACAAATAAAGAACCACGTTGACTTTATTCTTAAAGGCTTTAATGGGCTTTCAAGGTCTAAAGTGGAAATCAGGCATTTTTTAATTGGGCGCGATATCCACCACCCACTTTTACAGGTCTTGGCAGCACTTAATAGCATACATACAAGAGTAGGTGGACAAATTAAAATCCTATTCCTTGCTGGGGTACAAAAAGCACGAATAAGTAATTCTATGCCTTCATCCGCCCCGCGGGACTGACCCAATAATTGTGTGTCATAGACCCGTTGCATAAGCAGATAAGGCTTAATAAGGCTTGCTTGGTTTCGGCACATCAGGGATAGCGGTTGACGCTCGCAATTCCAAGGACATAATTCATTTTGGCCAAAAGTTGATTCGTTAGCATTAGCCATACTGGCATTTTTTGCATCTATGGCTTATTTGTCGTTGGCGGCAAATAAGAGGCGTGCTGATTCATAGGGGGCCACTAAGGCTTTCTAGATTTTCGCACACTAGCTTGTCTACCAAACTATTTTACTTGTTTGTTCAGTAACTCCCGCTCATTTGCGGCATTCCTTGATTTAGGCGCAGTGCTACCGCTTGTTTCGTGGGCATACGAGTCCTTCAGCATCGGCTAAGTCCATAATGGCATTGGGCGATTTATAACGCAGTCCTTGATAGCTGAGTTCTTGCACCGTGTAGCGGCGCATAAAATCGGCTAAGCTAAGCTAGAGTAATTGCTGGCATAGGCCATAAGTTTGGTAATACATGGGTTTAGTTCCCACTGGCATACATCGCTCCGCTTGATTTTCCAGGTGACCATTTGACCGACCAAATATTAGAACCGGGCATTTTTTAATTTTTGGTATGTGCATCACCGAGCTTCGCTCTACTTGCCACCAATTAAGTTGCTCAGGTGCATTAGGCGTTACTGACTTTGTATTGCTTCACATTGAATTCGGCCAGAATGTAGCGGCTATGATTTGCACGGGCTTGCGCAGCACATGGTTTGGCGGACTTAAAGTAGCAGTTGTTGGCTGACTTTGTCAGGTTTAACTTTGCGTCAATTAATGCAGCACTGTCTGAGGGACTTAGCACTGTTTGAGAGTCAGCACCGTGCTCAGCTTGCGATAATAAATCTGCCGCCAACAAAAATTCGGGATTAGCTTGCGCGTCTGCAATAAACCAGTACTTTCAGAAGGACCTGCGGGCATGTCCAATTAGCGGGGGACCGGCTGGGAATGCGGCTTGAACCTCGCTGTTCTTTTAGCTTCGGTAAGCAAAACTATTTTACCCGGACCAAAAATTTTATTCAACTTTGAGTCAGCGATTTCAGTCCCTAGGCCAAGGGCGGCAACTCGCATTGGGCGCCGGCCTACTAGGTAGATTTTTCATCTATGCCCACATAAGTTTTTTGCTGCATTAGCGAATTTCAAGGGCAATTTTCCGCCCTTGTTTGTTGGCGGCGTGGCATTAATACTTTGCGTTTCGGCAACCTGCTACTTGTGCTGGTTAGCCGCGTGGAACATTAATACGGTTAGAAGGCAGGGGCGCGCACTGCCGCTGGAATATACAAACCGACAGAGGATAATGCGTTTGTGTTATGAGGTCTACATTAATACACCAGGCGATGGGTTTTCAACTTTGACGTCACTAGGATATTGGGCCATGATTGGGAAAACGTTTAATATTGGCATAGGCCTGCTACAATGGCGCGCCTTTCACTTTGGGGCTTCAAGCTGAGCTTCAAGGTCTGCCATATCGCCGATTCAGCATCGCTAATGGCTGAGCTTTGGCTTCCGTCTCAAAACGTTCAGTTTAAAGCGAATTAGGTTGATCGCCTTGTTCTTTACTTGCTGGATTAATATTCCGCAAACAATTTTGACTTTAACTTCAGCCGATCGGCCATGCAGGTCGTGACTGAGTTAAAAGCTTGTTTTGTTCGGTATTTAAGCGCTGACCACTTTTGCATGAACTACTTCGATGCTCTAGTTCATATTCTTTTCAACTGGGGCATTAACGAGTGTATAGAAACTGCAGCCCAATGCTTTAAGTTTTCCATGGTTTCCCAGTAGGGCTCACTACATGGATTTGCCGGGACAAATTTTATTTTCGTTACCACGGCAAGCGGCAATACGGCTTGGGTTTTTTCAGAAACGGGGCTAACAAGGTTCTTAATGCTCTAAGTAAGCTTTGGGCGCGTTTGTAACATGATGTATTTTACTTTCCTTTTTGCTTGGATCACACCGTTTCGATTACGGGCAATAAACTTATTTGATCAAGGCTTGTTTCGCCTCGGTCAATTCACCTGAACGTTGATAAAACATTGCTTTAGAGCGAAAAAATGATTCTTTCTTCACGTAGGCCGTTGGGCTTCTAAACTGGGGCACCCGTACGAAGACCAAATCACAAATAGCGTTCTGCAACACCGGCGCGTGGCGCGACTTCAACTGAACCGTTTACATATGACCGCTTGGGCATAATGTTGTTTTCTTTGAAAAAAAACGCTCTAATAAAAGGGGGTAGGTGGTTTTGCTACCTTTTTTTACCAATTAATGATTGCACGCCTTTTGATAATTTTAAAACTCATTGGGGACAAGCGATTAGACAAAACGCGCAGGCCAAACCATAATCTAAACGACGTAATTTCTTTATCAGTCATGACGTTTTACCCGCGGCTTGGCGCTCAAGCATTTTTTTTTTCTAAACTCGTTTCCGCCAATAAAGGCCTTAAATCAACCACGCATCCATAAACTAATCCAGGGATATCGTCATCGGCGCATAATAATAAGTCGATGGGCTTGATTTGGTTGATTATGAAGCAATCAACAAACGACTCCGTATTTGTAGTTTGATTTTTGCCAATGGCTTTAACAATTGCAATACTGTTCGTCGCTAAGGCGACCGTGATTTTTGCACTTTGCCAATACGGAAGTCTTGTTGTTATCACTTCCATTGGTTTATCCCGTTTAGTTTTTCTAATTTCATTATTAGTTGCTTGGCAACATTGCCGCGATGATTCCATTGCTCGGGGTCTTTAAATGAAAAAAACCCCCGAAAGTTACCTTCCGAGGGTTTTGAAGAAAAATTTCTGCGCCCACTGGAAGGATAAGTTAAACCTCCAGCCTAGACCTGAAAGGTTAAGCTTTCATTGGTGGTGATGGACGCCTTGCAATGAAATTTTTCAAAATGATTGTAATCCTGTTGTTAGTTTTGAGAAACGACTATACTCTGTTGTATTTGTGCCCATCCCAATCTTGGCGCACTACATATATTCAATGGCCATTTGTTAATGCACGTCTAAAATAGCGCTTAATCTAGAGGTTTTTGCCTCTTAACTTTAAAACTAAAATCGACTAAATAGGGTCTTAATCGCTTAACAGTACTAATTCAACTGCATCGAATAAGGGAACTTGTTAAGAGTGACGGATATAGTTTCAGGATTGGTTTAAAAAACAGGCTAAAGCTTATGAGGTAGCGATTTTATCTATTTTTCAATTTTACCTCGCGAAGGTAAAGAGGCCCATTCAACATGATTGAGCTTAAAGGTTACAAAATTTGCTAAAAGAGTCGGCCTTGCGTGACTGAGTGATTGAAGAGCAAGAACTTCATCTAAGAAGAAGCGTTGAAAGCCCGTTCAGCAGCAGCAAATCTAAGTCTAAGAAAAAACGCGCAGAATCAAGAGATTAAAAAAAGTTGAAGAGGACTCGAGCCAAGCACTTGATAATGACAAAGGATAAAGATGACAAAGATAAAACAAGGTTTTTTAAACACCTTGATATCTATGTTTAAAGTAAATGACATTTTGTAAAAATTAAAAGTAGGCGAACTAGTTTGAGCTCACCTCAGCTTTAGTCGCCTCAGGCTTTGAACTTGCCTATTTGACAGGCAGAAACCAAAGCCGATATCCAAAATTTGTCGATAAATAGGATTAGTCAGTGCTACAAGCTAACAAATAGAGAATTAAAAAATCTCGATATCGAGGCTTATGTGCCAGATTTGGTCCATTCAGGGGATTAAAATTCTTCCCTACAATTTTCAGCGGGCTCTGACCCCCGCAGTTCAGGGGGAAGTTCGACTCCGATAACGAGAGAGGTCGTAATAGGAGGTTCGTTTTAGCGTGGAACTTAGAAAATACTGTTCTTATAACCACGGTTTTCCGCCGTTGTTGTTTTGTATGTCTTAACAATTAAAGTCAAACCGATGCGAGGGAACTGCGGAAACTGCGGGGGAGTCAAGCCCGCTGGAAAAATTTGCCAGAGTGGGATTATCACTATTACTGAAATAACCGCTTATATTGGAACACACATGACCGAAAATTACGGCTATACGAGCTACGAGGGGACATTTACACAAATAGAGCCTTGTAACAGATATTCTGGGTGTAACTGCCATTAAATTTAAGATGTATCTCGAGGCGGTCCCCGAACTTCGATAATAAAACGAACCATTCGCCTGTCGGGCCAGTTATTGATGGCATAGTCCATTTCTTTGATTGCTTCGGTGATGCTAAGTTTACACCATTTTCCTTAAGCTTGAATCGTCGCTTGGAAATATCTTTCGTTCTTAAGTGCCTTTACGGGATTAACGCTGTTGAGAGCGGACTCAATGGCATTGGTTCGCTATATTATCGCTTTTCGGATGTTCCTGCAGGATAATTAAAAATAGTTATTTTAAGTTCTGCCAGTGTGCTCGCCATGACTTACTAATTTTGCGGATATGGCTCGTCCCAGGTGTCGCTAAAAACGCTCGGTTCAAGCAGTTGCTTCTTCCTCTGTACTTTTGAACGATACACCACTCTTTTAAATCAGTCGTGGACAGCCTTGTTAGTCTTTACCAAGAAACGTATTTTAAGCGAAACTTAAAAACGCACCATGTGAACGATTACACAGTTGAACATTGGTTTTGTGGGAACACAGCATTAAATTGCATCAGGAAAGCCTTTAGGCATCCACACAGGCAATAAGGGATGGTCTTCTACCCCACGATGTTGCAGCTTCAGTCAGCCACACTCAAACCAGAACTTTAGCGCCTTCGTTCTCGGCTACCCCACATTGCCCATAAAGCTCTTTTCTACCTTCGGTATTATTACCAAGCGCAAGGAAAGATGGATTTATTTTGATAACCACGTTTTATCTTTGGCGGATTTTCACCACAAGACAATTTCGAGAATAAAAAAATTATCGGAAAAATGGGGTCTTAGCCGGTCGTGATTGCCAATTCCACTATTTGTCGATAAACGGCGTTAGTTCCACTCTCGCAGATAAAGCGTGGGTGAGGATGTCTGCCCACCGTACCATTCATCAAAAGGCGCTTGTTACTACTTCCCTTTGTGCTCATTTGGCCTTGGGCATATTAGCCAAAAGGGAATTTTTTTCAATCCATGGATATTAATCGAGACTGATTTTTTTGATCAACTTTAGGGCTTCAAAAGAGCCATCCCACCGATCACGTGTGGTGGGTCGGAGGGGTTCGAAACCTCCCCCACCATATTCTTTCCGTTTTTTTATTCGTTTTAAAGGGGGGGGGGGGACGTTTCTGCCGTTTACGGGGGGGGGGGGGGGGGGGGGGGGGGACTTATTTTTTTGGAAAAAAAATTTTCTTTTTTCCCTCCCCTTT
>Ga0163217_1060348_pt1 | contig 11032 bp, 4 predicted proteins | sample SynspAceP_FD_185933 | JGI IMG/M metagenome (GOLD analysis project Ga0163217, IMG submission 185933) | Saline lake microbial communities from Ace Lake in Antarctica - Synechococcus sp. Ace-P (PacBio error correction) | ecosystem: Environmental > Aquatic > Non-marine Saline and Alkaline > Saline ... | reverse complement strand
TCCTCCTCAATGAAGATGGTTTATTATCGCGTTGAAACAAACAGTTATGATGGAAATGATTTTATACACGAGGTCTTAAGTTTTAGTTATATACGCTGAGCGTAGTTTATCCAAACCAACTTATGGGTTCTATATTCTGACGAAAAGTATTGAGCTAAATCAACCAATTGGTATGTTTTCACGTTTCTGGTTGAGATATATTAGTGCGTTTCATATTCGCAACGGAACTTTAATAAAACGATGCTTAAGTCGGATACCTAACGGCATTTATTTTTTACAGAATGGAACAACATTCATCGAATAATTAAGCAGTAGGTTCCTCGTTTCTTCATTCAGACTCTTTGTGTTTTCTCGTTTAAGACAACTTTGATCGTGTTTTTTATGAATAGGGAGTAAAATAGCATGCAGAGTATTATATTCGCAGGTTGAGTTGATACGCAAATTTAAAAGCCATAGGATAGAGGCTATAGTTTCCCATCACAAAAAGGTAGCAATGCATGAGTTTTTTTTCGGTACATTCAATCATTCACTCTCCTCTCTGTTGTGTGTGTGAAGATATAGATAGCGCACTAAAATATTTAAAAATATGATGCAGAAAATGCGTTCCAACGAATCATTAATACTGCCATGTTCGGGTTCACTATTTCTGAAGGGATATTCTGTGTAGGTTTAGGTGTACGCTTCTCGCTCTCTCTCAAAAAATTTATCATTCTTCAGAGATAAGGTCCAATAAAGAACGACGCGTATTTTAAATGGATTTAGATGTGATAGAGTATAGAAAAATAAAAAAAGTCTTGAGATTTGGTGATATTGCTTGTTATGCGTACGTTAGACAAATTCATTGTGTGAATTTGAACTGCAAAAAGCATCATTGTTGTACAGGCTATTATAATGTTGCAACATAATCCATGTAATGGAAGTTCCAATCTCTATGTAGTGAATTTGCGGCCCTTCTGATGAAGATAATCAATAGGATAACCGAAAAGGCAAAGACTGATCGTCAAGTTTTCATACGTGGAATTACCATCGCCGAACAAACCCGTTTCGACTGTTCTTTTTTGTGCTTGCTTGAGGTTCTCAAGCATGGTTTTGAAATGTTTGATTGTTGGATTTCTTTCACCAACATCGTTGTTTTTTATGATTCATCATTGGTTTACGAATGACTCTTACAATAAAGGAAAGTCATCATACATGGTTTGATACTCGAAAAGAATTGAGGGTTGTGTTCTATCGTCTTTATGGTTGGTTCTGTATTTAGTGCAGAGGCAATCAGTAGCGCGCGTCGTTTTATACTTGTGTGGAAGATGCTCACATGGGTACGATGCAAGCAACTAGCGAGATGAATGAACAGTAAGATACAAGCGTTTATTATAAAAACGTGTAGAGTGTGTGAATTAGATAAGGGATAATATTATATTATAGTCTCTCTCTTAATCTGAGGCCATCGTACATTAATGCAAAGTCTAGTGTTGTTTCTGAAAACGACGATGCATTCCTCGCCTCTTCGGCATATTATGATTTAAAACCCTGAGGACGCGGGGATCCAAAGATAGGACGAAATGTTTGTCGATACATAAAGTAGAATTCAAATATTATAACCTAGCTCCGCTCCCGAATCCATAGTACCCTTGTTTTCAGCCTGCCTACTTCGTCCTGCGCCTAGCCATCCTCCGGTCCCACAGTCTCCCTTGGGCGGTGTTCCCGTCGATCACCTTCGGCAGAACTTGTATCCGTCGGGTGTGGGTAGTAATGTGGTCCAGCCTGGGTGAAAAATAACTATTCTCTTTTAACGATTACCTTTCGGATTAGGCCGTATGGCCGAATGTTCATAGCTGCCATAATATTTATGCTTTTACTAACACAAGTAAAGAATTACGAAGTCATCCACGACGCCTCACGCACAGCTGCGCTGCTGATGCACCCCTAAATAGATGTTCTTAAGTAGAATTGGTTCTTTAGCAGACAAATCACTTCCCAAGTGGGGCAAGACAGTGTAGTCTTATTATGTGAATCAAAGCAGGGCGTTTTCTGCTAGGCACGCAGTACCACATGGTCGTGGAGCTTTCGCTATTTGTTGGTTGGGCGGATAATTGATATGGCTTTCTGGAAGGCGCATGGCTTTGGGACGGTTGAATGTTGGAGCTCTATTCCCTTTTGGCAGAGGTAAATCAACGGACGTACCCGTGAAATGGGCATTAATAATTGGGAAACTGAAACCATGACTTTTAAACACACAAGATGGATTGGATTGGCAATTACAAATTGGCCGCTTGGTGTCTGCAGGGCAGTGGAAGATGTGTAAATCCTGCAATACTGTATTTTTGTTAATTTGAATAATTCCAATTACTGCTTGGAACTTCACGCAACATCCGACGTGCGAATGGAACTCCGATTAGAAAATGTATCCGAATCCTCGAATCCCCGTTACTTTGGAAATGGTATTCTCAAACTGGTTCAGAGTTTGTAATTTAATGAGTTTACAAGGACAAACAATTCAAGTAGGACTGTGGTACCAGGCATAATTATTTCATGTTGCTACTTTAGACCAACGGTACGGTCATTTGAATTACAGTGTTTAAGGGGGTCAGAAACTGTTCATAAAAAGTCGATTAAAGAATAAACTCGATTTCTTAAATTGCGAACGTTGCTATTTAGTTACCTTAAATTAATGAATCCATAATTAGTTTTGGTCGTTATCTTTATATAAGGATGTAATATTAGTTTTTTTTGCCAATTTTCTTACAGATATAACTTACCTTTATTTAAGTTTAGTCAAAAAGTTAAAATGAACGCTTAATATGGCGTTAATATATATATCAAGGAACTTATAAAAGCTTTCAGAGAGACAGTCAATCGAACTGCAGTGAGATTATTGGAGTTGATGCACCTTTTGGGGCAAGCAGTCGACAGTTGGGCAGGTTGGATATTACTCAGCATAACATTCCATAATCGACTTGTTCTTAGATGCACATTTTTGAAAGAGCCACTTCAATGAGTAAAATTGAAGGAACGAAACAATATGAAGAAGATTACTTCAAAAAGAAGATATTTTGATGAAAAAGAGGACGATTGGGAGAGAAGTAGTTATATAGCTGCATTGAAATCAAGCCATTGAACAAGTGGATGCACTGCCTTTTGTCTTCTCGTTTAAGTTAAAAACAGACACATAAACATTGCTTGCTGGAGTTGTGGTGGCATAAATCACTGGGAAATTTCCGACGAGCCAAATTGGATAGAGAGCAACTTTTAAAAGAGCCACATTTTCCACCGATTCATATTACAGTTGGAGCAATTACATGAGTGTTTGAAAGTGTTGGTTCACGATGATTGAACTTACTGCCTACTTATAAAATCGCTGATTCACATATCAATTTGAAACCATTATCCATTTAGACGGAACGGAAGGTTGTGCGATTGATGATTTACTTTATATTTTAGTAGATAGGATTGCTAAGAAGCCTGTTTTGTATTTATCAGATTATTCCGAAAGAATAGATTATGTATTATGACAACTTTGATGCGTACGTGAAGATGACTTTACTTCAATGGTTGAGTTTTTTCTTGTGGCGTAATTTGAAACGGGACAAAGAGTGAATAAATTTACGTTCGATCAGGGTGTGAAGTTGCAAAGAAACGGAAATAAGTTGCAAACACTTGGGCCTTCCATAACGCACAGAAATAATGGATTACGGCTATTACCAACGACCAATTATTGACGTTCAAAAAGCAAAAGAATTACGAATTGTCGCTTCTTTGTTTATAATACTTGAGCAGTTAGAAGAACTGAAAATGTTAACTGAGACAAGGCAGCAAGCGAGGAGCATATGTGTTAAGAGTATGTAAAAATTTATTTAAATAGGGATGAGAAATTTAGCTTTTATATTTTTTGACGATAAGTTTTTCTCTTTGCAATGCACAAAAATTAGCTAAGATGCTGATTTTGAGTCTCACTTTAACCACGGCTAGAATTAGGAGATTTTTAGTAAATATTCTGATAAAGTCAAATAGTCAGAGAGATGAAGTCGCCCGACGAATGAACTAATTCGGTTATGAAAGGCAAATAAGGCATTTAGAGCTCGGAAATGAAGTGGTGAAATACATCGTATCACTTGCAAAATTGAAGTTTTACTTAGAAAGAGAATCTTTGGTTTATCCGAATAGCAAGATTAGTGAAGATTGCTGTTAATCTACTCTTGTTAAGAATCATCTCATGCACAATCAGAGACCTCTTCCTCGAGAAGAAATTTCAACATACAGTTATTCGGCTTATTTAAAAGAAGATATCGATGGAAATGCACTTTCCTTTTATTTGAATAGGAGTACATGAGCGCGAGTTAGTGGTGAAGCGCTATAATTCAGCTACAGCATTAAAGAAGTGAGGATTGAGCTTTTTAATAGAACTCTGAATGCCTGTAAGAGGCGGAACAAGTTGAGATTTCAAGTTTACTTAAGTTTCTAAAACGAAAGGCACTCATTTCTGAGTGGCCTAAACAACATGAAACTGAAATACTGTTAACCCATTTTTTCGAATTTTCCTTTTTGAGTGTTCTATTACTATTAAGGTATCCATTAATTGATGTATAATTACTCGCTTATATTTACTTTGTTGGTGTCTAGATCTTTTTCACAACTCTTACCATCCATAGAAATAGTCGTAGCTTTATGTCTATATCAAGATTTGAATTGTATTACATCACGCTTGTTGGGTTTGGTAAAGATTTAAAGCAGTTGATAAAGTCATGTTTTAATTTCAACACCAGACTACCGCTATGCAAAGCTGAGGTATCGACACAACCTTTTGAGGTTTACTTCAACTGCATAGACATTTGGCTTAGCAGTGGTAAAAGCTTGATTCGTTCTCTCCATACTGAAATTGGTGCATTATCTGTTCGAGCAATCTACATTGTAAGTTGCACACTGCATTTGCAGTTAATAATCTAGGCATTTTGAGTAGTTAGACGATCAAATGAAATTCTACATCAACTTGTTAAAAGTATCAATTAGCAACAAAGAAACTCACTGCATTTAAACTCATTTATCATGGAGTACTAACTGCATCCATGTTCTCTTTTTAGATAGTTAGTCAAGACGTTCTGATCACACCTGCATATCGTGTCAGGTAATATTTAAGCGAGTCGCTAGTTGGCAATCGCACGCGCCATTAATCTATATTATGATAGATACTGATCAGGAACCCATGAACTATCATATTACCTAATCAGTAAAGGATTGTTCCGTCGAACTTCATTTTGCAGTGATAGTTTACCACCAAATTAGATTCGGTTCCATCATGCATTATATCATATTTTTATTATATTCACTGTGACTTTGTATAATCCCAAATTTTATTTGGTCATGTTTATCATTAATCCATTCAGGAATTAACTGAGATTGATCAATACTCCATGCGATCTAGAAGTTTTGCGTTCGATTTACTGATCCCCAATTCGTGCTATTGCCTTGTGATAATTCCATTTAATAAAATAAATCTGTGTTTGCATGTTGTTGATCAAATATTTACTTATGCTAAATGAACTCAAGAACCAAAAGGATTTGAGTTTATCCAACTTGCAGAGATCGAGGGGCCACCTGATCGTTAATAGTAGGAAACAGTATTTGTGATTTCGTTAATGTAAATTCTATATCAGAGGTGTTACTACTCACTGGCAGGACCAGCAGAGAGATTGCTTTCTTCCTCGCCCAAAAATTGTATTCCAATATTTAAACATGCTTCAATCGTAATCCTTGAGTAAGCTTAAAATTAGCTTGGTTATGCATGTCGAATTTTATCTGTGGTTTCCGCTTAAGTTCTAACAGCATAAGGTTGCAGTTAGAATCTATTCTTGTCCTATAACTTGTGCTTAATAATCTCTATTCTGTAATTGCCGGCTAGTTAGTTTTAAAGCCCTCCTTTCCTAATTTCTCTATAGGCGTTGTCACAAACGAACAATTGACTATCTGCGCGAGGTAAAAGTATACTCTACATTTGGTGATCAGATGGAATGTTAATAGTTACTCATTCAAATAATGCTAAACAAAAACTGTTGAGCGTTTACTGTTGCAATTAATTGATTTTGGAGTAGAATGTGAATAACGTATCAATTGTACCGTAGGATTGTATCGTAATAAGTTCCTGCAGTTCTCCAAATTTTACGCTTTTGGCGAAGCAAAGAACACAAATTTCAAGTTAAAGTTCTTGAGCCTACACTAATTCTTTGCATGTATTGATAACTAATTACTATTCTGTAACTTTTGTCTTGCAATGTTATCTAGATAGTTCCTCGTTCTAAGATGATTTATTGGTAAGCACGACCTTGAATCTCGATGCCAAGCGATCGTTTTATTAAAATTCAGAGTGACCGAATTCTTATTAATCTTAATAATACCTCCACTAGTTGAATCGCGAGTAACTATTAAAAGCAATCGTGGAGTCTTCGAGTCCCTGATTGAAGAGAGATACGTTTACAATAAACTGTGTGTTATAACACCTTGTGGTATTATCGTATCCAAAAGGATAAAGAGATGCTTCGATTCTGTTATCTTTATTTTCTGTAGAGTGCTTATCTTAGTACCAACATAATTGGTGTGGTACTTGCTCCATCTTGATCCTTGCTGCATAATATTTATTTTTATGGTGACTTCAACTTTTTGGAAGTTACTACCCTTAATAGATCATTTCGCAAAGAATATATAAAATGATTCATTTCCTGAAAATGCAAGCTCCCGAAGTACAAAAACTTCACAAAGGCAAGACTTCGTGCACCTAATCAAAATATTACCAACCCATCCTCTTGTTTACACCTGTTAAAATTGCATCATGATTTCAATCTTTGAAAAAAATTTTGAAGCCACTGAATTCTGCATTGAATTCGTTTGTATGCGAAATTCATTCGGTTTCTTTGCTCTTATTGCAATGTATTTGTTGTCAAAAGGCAAAAGGGGGAATTGGCTGAAATCAACAGTAAATTTCCCATGTATAAACCACCTGTTTATTAGTTTTTAATGTCACAATGAGCTGGCGGTCTTTTGGGGTCGTTAAAATTCCTACTCTAATATGTTGTGTTTTAAATTACTATTACTATTTGCCAAAAAAGAAGTTACACGGTCCTACCTGTTCCAACTCAGGTAAACGAGGTATCTGAAGAAGCCATTTCTGATGTATTGATTTCCTCGTGTGCTTGCGGGATAGTTGTTTCTAAGTAGGGTTTCCACACGCTAATACACTCCATGCAACCTGTTGTAAATGAGTGTTTCCTGTTCCCTGAAAATTGGTTCAAAGCTTTCGGAAGGATTGAGGTGGGATACTATCGGCATCGCTTTGAAGTAAACTAGTGAAGTCGTTTCGCTAGTTCAAAGCACCATTAGCCGAAACATCGGACGTATAATCTTGTTAAAACGAGCTAACTATTAAATGGAGATTTTGCTTGGTGGAACTATTTTAAATGAATAGTGCCTCCAGCTCTGAAGTAAATAGTGATGTCCATTGTTCCATTCAACGAATCAAAAGTCACTGTGCTGTTATTTTGTTTTTATAGAAATACCTGTTTGTCGGTACTTCACAAGGGTCTGAATAATAATTCGGTAAATGTCGTCCAATTGTCTGCTCCCTACAGTTTTATTTAAGGTTGAAGGTATTTGCATTGTGCATTCAATACTTAAATCTGGACGCATTAAAGGTTGGATGTTACGATTTACACTAGCAGTTCCTGCTTACCTTGCCAAAAGTGGAGAGCTTTTCCATTTGTATTTTCAAAATACTACACTAAAGTTTTTGAGTGCCAGAGAGTTATATTGTAATTATCGTGTTACATAGAAGTTTTGTGCCGTTTACTTTAACAATCCATCAAATTACTTTTGTGAATTCAGTAGTGATGTATTGTCCAAACTGATTGTGTCGTTTCTCCATCCAATTCAATCTCCTGAGGCTGCTACAAAGAAGCAGGGTTGACATTTGCAGTCATCTCAATTGGAATTCCAAACAAGGTGCTGCTCAACTCTGTCGGCGAGTAAAATCATTTGTACATAAGATCGTCAAAAGAATTTGCTGTTGTTATAAATGCGCTAACTGCTGAATTACTGTTCTTCCCGAAGGTGGTCGTTAATTGCGCCTTTTGCGATGGTTACTCCAGTGATGGGTAGCGGTATATTACTTTTTCATTTCAATTTGTTTGATTCAATTCAAAATCTGAATACAACTATCTAATTAGCGAGATTCAATTGCTAATTGTGATCTTGTTCCATCAATGAAAAACGCTCCTACGATTTCATCGAGAAGGTTTTTAGAGTTTTGCATTGTTTGTTTATTATTAGATTAAATTTTTTCCACTTGCGCAGACCCTTGGTGATTAAACGGCTCTTCCATGACAACACCCTTCAAGTTTTTTGTAGTATAATCACCACTGCAATTTACTTCATGTTTACGTACCTGAATTTTAAGGTTTCAGTGCCACATTTCGCAATATCATAGAGTGGATCCATTATTAACACGTGTACAAGAAAGGAGCTCTTGATTTTTTTTTTTCCCGTAATACCGCTGACCTCTTTGAGCCAATAGCATTATTTTACTCTTTTAATTTTGGTTTTTATCCTTTTTACTTTGTTCAATTGCAGTATTTCTGATTTTTATTCAGAAGAGAATTTGCAGTTAGCTTTGCTTTGATCTCTTTTATTGCAACTAGTAGTCTGTTATAGTTTTTGGATGATCAATTTGATTAATCGAAGCAGGTTTATCCACTTCGGCAGCGCTATTTCGTCTTTAATTTTTGTTTTGCGGTGCCATTTTTTCTTATTTACAACTTAGCTTCTCGCCTTTCAGCTTTTTGTCTCCGTTCCGGTTTTTCTGTTTTCGAACTATAGAGCTTCATTTTAAATTCTCAGGTTTTTCATGTCTGAATTTTAAGACCATACTATATATTGTTTAAGATTATATCTATCCATTTTATGTCTGTAAGATTAGTAACAATGAGGTTGTGGTAATGATTAGGTTCAGCCAACTAAAGCGGCATTAACGTCTTTATTTTTGGAAGTCCTTCATTTACAAATGAGAAAGCTTTCCACTTTTGTTTGTGTATGGTTTTTTTCTACTTTCAATTTGATAAATAGTCGTGCTTTTCTTCGGTGAAGTTCCCATCATGAAGATTCGTTCGTATACATCTTTATGGTGTTTGATTCTCCGCGGCTCTCTCATGACTCACGCTCTCCTCCGCTCTCTCTCGCACCTCTCCCCTAGAGCATAAAGCACTTAGTATTATCTCTCTTTTCTGTCCAATTGTTTTTATTTGATTTACTCAACAATCAACTGGAATGAAGTTTTTAAATAGCTTAGTCCATGAATTGTAGAATCCAATTCAGAATTGATAATTTACTGGATAAACTTCAGAATGATTTTAGTTTCCATAGCTGATTGTTTTCGATTAAATCGATGGTTTCTAAACTTATTTTTTCGTTTCACATTGTTTCGCTATATCAATGAATACGGTCATTGATGGCTCTCAGAGAAATCCACAGTATTGCAGGTGTAGGTCCTTTTCTTTATATTCTTGTCGATTTTCTTGTCCACCAATTGTCTTTCTACTACACAAAGTGAGTAACTTTATTTTTTTGTGAACAATGACTGTTCGACGCTCCTTAGGATACCTTCTTTGTGAATAACATCGTTGCTTTTGCTAGCATTGTCATCGTATTAGGGCTGACCTACACTCCGCTCGCTTTCAATAGATTTAAGTCTTCTATCTTGATTAAATTCTACTATAGAAATCAATATTAAAGTCGCGCCATAAGACGTAATTTTTCAAGTAGGTACAAGTCCTAAATCGTTCACTTCTTCTCTAGTGAAATGATGCTTCTTAGAGGAAAGTAAATATTCGAATTAAATCATGAATTTTTCCTAGTACTTATGTTTGGAAATACTAGATGTCTAATGCAGGAGGACTTAGTCTTGAACAGAGTTAAATGCATTTAAATAAAGTGGGGAATTCATTTGAGATTGAGCGCTTTTAAATTGGAAACGAGCCACAATCATTTTTACTGCTATTTCTAATTTTGCCCATAGGATGTTGTAGTTTCTTTTTTTGCATTTGCTCCCCTAATGCTAATACGGAGAAACTAAAATTGCTCTAAGTGAGGATTTAGAGAGGTGCACGATAACGTAAAATCCTATAATATAGATATTGTTTTTTTCGAGAATTGCTGCTTCTTCATTAGCGAAATAGTAGCTAATCGCCTCACCGCTCTCTACCTTCTCTTCTTAAGCTTCCCGGTTCATTTTCTTTCAATGTTCAGGAGCCACTAGAGATGTTCTTTGAATTGCCGATCGTATATTATAAATCTCCTATTGCAGTGGTTCGAACCAGCCGTCAGCTTCTTTTTTCTATTCGGATTGAGCTAGTAATTTACTTTAAAGTGTAAGTATATTAATAAGTCGTTTATGATTCTGTGAGCGCAAGCTCTCTGCCATTGTGCAATTTCTCCACAAGGGCGATATGTCTGTTTCATATCTTTGTTTCTATAGAAAGTTAGCCTAGGTGTAATAAACTGCGATATAAAAATTGATTTAACGAGAGCTTCTAAGCCATTCAATTAGCATTTATTGTAGTGGATATAGCGGCCCCGACATCTTGTATCTTCTAATCCAAGTTCAGAGGGTTTCCGCTTTTTATGCAGGCCGAATCCGTAACTATAATGCCTGGAAATTAATTAGATCTTTCTCTCTTGTCGACTTGAGTTCTTGGTTGACTATAAAAATCGAGCTATCATATGCTGATATATCTCATTATAGATACAGCCAAATTTGAAATCTAACGTCTGTGCACAACAACATAGTCTCGATGTGATTAATCACGCAAGCGTGCAGATTCACATATGGCCATGTTTCATACAATAAGGCTTGCATCTTCATACATTTTTATGAATCATAAGTAGGAGTAACTATATACACAATTGTTGAGCTTGCAACTCCTTTTTTGCTCAATCTATGGAGAGCACTTATACGGATTGCTTCTTTATAGGCTTTAGCGCCCTTTTCTATCTGATT
>Ga0163217_1024525_pt1 | contig 11032 bp, 10 predicted proteins | sample SynspAceP_FD_185933 | JGI IMG/M metagenome (GOLD analysis project Ga0163217, IMG submission 185933) | Saline lake microbial communities from Ace Lake in Antarctica - Synechococcus sp. Ace-P (PacBio error correction) | ecosystem: Environmental > Aquatic > Non-marine Saline and Alkaline > Saline ... | reverse complement strand
TCCTTCTGGATGCTTTCATTCTGTTTCATTTCAGATAGTACTGCGCTGGGGCTGCGCTCCATCTGCTTCTTGACCCGGCGCGGATTGCGCTTCTCGACTGCAACAGGTCAATTCTCGCTATCAGCACCACCCAGCAGTGCTCCACACGCTCGCGCCAGCGGGCCAAGGATCTCGAAGGGATTTCCTGCTTTCTGGTCCAGCTTTGGAGTTTCAGGTGGGCTGCCATGGTGTTCCACCAGGCGACTGGCGTCATCAATACTCGACCAGTGACAGAGCACCTCGCAGGGGACTTTCTTGCCCAGTCGCCACAAAATGCTTACGAACTGGCTCATCAGTGGGCTTGGCGGATCAGCACCTCGGGCCTCACGCTTCGCCACCGTAACTTTCATCCAGCCATTCGGCCCTGGCCACCTGATAGGTGCCCGACAGTTCATTTCAACCTGATCGATTACGCGCGCAGCTGGCTCGCCTTCAACCAGCACCTTGACCGTTGCCGGTCTGGCAGCTTTGAGCATTTGCAGGAATGGTGGCTAACGGTACCCAGGCTATACAGCGTCGCGGGGCCAGGATCATCTTCGCTGTGTCACGACTGGGGCGACCAGCAGCACCTGTTTGTTGCCTGCCATGGCCGCTTCCAGCGCCTCTATGGACTTTGTCGCGGCCGCGAACAAGGGGAATGACCATGTTTGGGGTTACACCACCACACACGTAATGGCAGTAGCGGTAAATTCGCTGAGAGTCGTCATGGCTGAGGCTCGCATTTGCTGAGAAGAGCGCAGCCAACGGCTACACACCGAAATTAAGAATGTCCATACTTTTCCAAGGATGGGGGCATTAGAGTTAAAAAAACAAGGCGGCGCAGGCCGCTTGCGTGCAGAGATGCACGCGGTGTGTAGCAACAACAAAAACGCCCGGGCGTTCGGCGTGAACGACCGGGCTCGGAGCTTGCCGGAATCAATCCTCCGGATGGCCTTCTGCGCTTCTCGACTGTTTCGTAGATCAGCAATGGTGAGCGGTTCACCATGATTCACGTTTCATCGATAACGACCTTGCTGACCTTGTTCGGCAGAGGGAATTTCATTACCATGGTTTCCAGCAGCACGTTCTTCCAGAATGGAGCGCAGGCCACGGGCACCGCGCTTTGCGCTCCAGTGCGCGGCTGGCAAGTCGCCGTCAGCGCATCAGTGCCGAAATCCAGCTCTACCCCTTCCATCTCAAAACAGTGCGCGCGTACGCGTTGCGTCAGCGCGTCTTACGCTCGGTCAGGATCTGAATCAACGCCGCTTCATCCAACTCGTCGAGCTCGGCAATAACGCAGAGGCCAACGAACTCGGGAAATCAGACCAAAGCGGACCCAGATCCGTCCGGCCTCCGACACCCTTGAGGGTCTTGACCGACTTTCTTGCCCACGTTCCTGCTGCGCACTTGCCGCATTGAAACCAATCCGCTCTTCTTCGGAACGATCACGGATGAACCTTTTCCAGCCCGGAGAAGGCACCACCACGATAAACAGGGATATTGCGCGTATCAACCTGCAGAAATTCCTGGCTGCGGATGCCTTGCGGCCACCCTGCGCCGCGGTACGAGGCAACCGTACCTTCGATCAGTTCAGCAGGGGCCTGGCTGCACGCCCTCGCCAGACACATCGCGGGTAATTGACAGGGTTACCGACTGCGCGAGATCTTGTCGATTTCATCGATGTGACGATACCCATCTGGCCTCTCGACATTCTCGTATAAACACATATTCTGCAGCAACTTCTGGATGATGTTCTCGACTCCTCACCCACATAACGGGCTTCGGTCAGGGTGGTAGCGGCGGCAATGGTAAAAGGGCACGTTGCAGCAGGGCGCCAGCGTTCGGCCAAGCAGCGTCTTGCCCGAGCCGGTTGCCCGATTATCAGGAGATTGCTTTGCCCAGCTCGACGTCATCCTTGCCTTCACGCTGGTTCAGGCGCTTGCCTGTAGTGGTTGTATACCGCACATGGACAGCACCTTCTTTGCACGTTCCTGGGCCGATCACATACTGATCGAGAATGCCGCAGATTTTCCTTCGGTGAAGGCAGTATCTGGGCCCAGTTTTGGCTTTTTTTTTTTTTCCAAGGGGGATTGGCTTTCCTGCACTCTTCACGAATTGATGTTCGTTCGTTACACCAGATCACGGCATTCATCGCAGATAAAGACGGAGGGCCGGCAAATCAGCTTGGGCGCACTTCTGCTGGCTCTTGCGCAGAAGGGAGCAATACAGCAGCTTGCGTTGTCGTCCCCTTCCCAGTTATATCGGTCATTTTAAAACCCCTACTTACGTTTCACACTTGATCACAAAGATGCAGGCATATACGCCACTTGCAAGCGTGAACCTGTCAATGCATGGCCCGCATACCCGCAGGGCAGGCAGGCAGATTAGGCCCGGAACAAACCGGGCCCGTTTGATGAAGCGGGATCAGCCCGCGTACTCGGCCATGCCCGCGATCCAGAACCTTGTGATCAAACCGTAATCAACCGATCGCTAGCGCTCATGAAGGCGGTCACGATCAGTATCACGGGCGTTCACGTCCCACGAACTGCCAGTGTGGTGGGCGAGGAATTCCGTTGAGCTTCTCGCGAATATTGGAGGATTTCCCGTGCGTGGATTTTTCAAAATCCGACGCCTGGCCCTGGAAAACCGCCCAGGGGCTGGTGAATCATCATGCGGCGTGCGGCAGCGCAAACGCTTGCCGGCTTCACCGCCAGCCAGAAGGAAGAACCCTGCTGCAAGCCTGGCCGATGCAACAGTGTGCTGACGTTGGCTTGATTGAACTGCATGGTGTCCATAGATCCGCCATACCGGCCGTGAACCGAACCGCCTGGGAGTTGATATTACAGGTGGATATCCTTGTCAGGGATTCTCCGACTCCGGAACAGCAGCTGCGCCACAACCAGGTTGGCCCAATGTATAGTTCCTCTACCTGGCCAAACCAGGAAAATCACGCGCCTCCTGAGCAGCGTTGAATAGATATCATAGAAGCGTTCGCCCCGGCAGACTGCCGACAACCATAGGAAACCAGGACCACCTGCGGCCTCTGGATATCCGCGGGGAAAATGGACTGACTGTTATGCGTCATTGGATTGGTATCACCCGATTGAGCCTTTAGCGAAAAAACGAAAGCAGCACTATGGCTGGCTCACGCATTGCTTTGAGTTAGATTGACGATCTTACTCGGTCAGCGCTGGCTCGGCCTCAGCTTTGTCAGCTTCATAATTCTGAGCTGGTTGAGCGGGCTTTACAGGCATCCTCATAAGCGAACCGTTTTTTCGGTTACTGAGCCTTCTGCAAAACAGTTATTTCCACAATTTGTTTCTTTCGAGCACAACCGACTGAATTTCTGACTAATTGTTGCTCATTCTGGTATACCAGGTTTGATTACCTGCTCTGGCTCCTGATAAGCCGAGGCCCAGATCTTCAACCATGCTGCGGAAACGCGATCGTTGTCGGCTTGATCTCGTTCTGCTTACCACTTCGCAACGATCAGACCCAGGCTGACGCGACGCTTGGCCTGCTCTTCAAACAGCTCGGCAGGCAACTGGCTCGGGCTTTGATGTTTGCACCGCCGAACTGCTGAACTGCTTCTGCTCGCGCAGACGATCAATTTCATGTGGCAAACCAGTGCCCTTGGGTACGTCAATGCTGTTGGTCGCCAACGGCCATCCATAATCTGGGTCTTGACCTTGTCTTGGATCGCCCTGACGCAGTTCCTTCCATGTTCTTGCGCAACTTCGGAAACGGAAAAGCGTCGATACCGCCTCTCCACACCCGAACTTGCGAAGAACCGTTCATTCAGTTCTGCAAGCACGGCCAGCGGAAACCGCTGTGCCACAATAACGTCGAACTCGGCGTCTTTGCCGGCCAAGTTCCAGATTCTGGTAATCTCGGAAGGGGGCGGATCACCTTCAGGAACCCACTGACTCACCCGCCTTGGCGCCAACCAGGCCGTCTTCGAAACCGGGGATCATACGGACCGGAAACAAGCTCGATCTGAGTGTTGGTCGCAGTACCGCCTTTGGAAGGGCTCGCCCGTTCAAACCTTGCCAACGAAATTCGACTTTCAACTGGTTCGCCGTTCTCGGCAGCACGCTTCAACTCGTCGAAGCGTTGTTCTGGCCGGCAGGATTTCCAGCCATCTTTGTCCAGGTCGGCATCGGTTCACTTCGGACTCGACGCGCTCGACTTCAATAGCGCTGAAATCGCCCAGCCTTCACTTCCGATAGACTTGGAAGGTAGCGGAGTATTCAACATCCTTGCCTTCGGTCAGCTCTTTTGGCTCAAACGCTTTGGGCATTTACCGGCCGGTTCAACTTTTCCTGCACAACGGCTTCATAGAAAGAAGACTGAATCATCTCACCTGGGACTTCCTGACGGGCGGAGCCACCAAAACGCTTACGGATGACGCTCATCGGCACCTTGCCGGACGGAAAAACCATCGACTTTTGGCGCGAACTGGCCGTTTGTTGCAGGGCGCTTCGTTGACTCTGATTCGAGTTGCGGTCAGCAGGAATGCCAAACAGTCATGCGGCGCTCCAAGCCGCGAGCTGGTTTCAACCGGAAACTTTGCATGGAGAGTCCTCTGCGGTCTGAATTAATGGGTGTCCTGGTAAAAGGCCGATATTCTAATCTCTTCAGCGGAGAAGTCATTCATCAAGCACTGGAGAATTCAACCGGAACCTGCGTATGCATTCCGGCTGCCGGGCCAATACAAGCATGCCCGGATGGCTCGGAGCCGGTTGGCCCCAGGCAGGACTAAATAGCTCGTAAGAAGAACAAAAGATGTGCGGACGGAGAGAGAGGACCTCGAACTCTCACACTCGCGGGCGCCAGAAACCTAAAATCTGGCTTTGTCTACCAATTCCACCACAGTCCGCATTAAACAGCGGCTTCAACAACAACGCCAGGCCGGAGCCTGGCGTTTTGAAAATTGGGTAGTGACGATGGGTTTCGAACCACGACACCAGGGAATCACAATCCTGTGCTCTACCACTGAGCTACGCCCACCATTACTTACCGTTATTACTATTACTGCTACCGCTCGGCTTCAAGCATCCAGACCGCAGTGCGATGGTACGCCCGGGGCAGGACTAACAACCTGCGGGCCACCCCGCTTAGAAGGCGGGTGCTCTAATCCAGCTTGAGCTACGGGCGCCCTATGCACCGTCCAGCACCCCTGGGGAGTGACTGAGCATGGCCCCAAATCAGCAGCAAGATGCCAGTGATAAGAGGAGCCTGGTCGCCTTCCAAACCGACTTGCGCTTGTGTTTGTGAAGCGGGGCGATAAATACTCACCACCCCCGGGCACTTCAAACGTATTGTTGCGCGAAATTTTTTAATTATTTGAGCAGCTTATCTCAATTCGACCCAGGAACATCACCCTGCCCCCGGCCAGATCGGGTCTTTTTGTGGCGCTGACCCGTCCCGTGCGACAATCCGCGCCACAAATTTTGTTTGTGTCAGAAGCCCAATTGAACGCCAACTCATCGACGGAAGCAGATCGCTGCCTCTATTCGCCAGGATAATCGCCCTTTTAAAGTTGCGCCCAACGCCGCAGAGCAGGGCCTGCGGCTTCCTGGTCTGGCAGTGATTTCTGGTCGGCCAGGATCCCGCCTCACAGGTATATTCAGCCACAAAACGCAAGGATTGCGAGGAAAGTGGGGTTTATCTCTTCACTCCTACGACCTGCCCGCTGATACCAGCAAGATACATTGCCTTGAACCTGATAGACACCCTGAACCGACTTTATCCCGACCATTGACGGCATCTTGGGTACAACTGCCGCTGCCGGTCCATCTGGACTCCTCACTGCTGCCTGGAGCGTATTCGCCCGGACAAGGATGTGGATGGTTTTTCACCCGTTCAAATTGGCCGGCTGCCAGCGCATGCCGCTGATTACGCCCTTGCCACCGCCCTTTGCGTCATTTTGCGCTTGCTGCAAAGCACGGCGTGGATCTGTATGCGGAGAATGCACTGCGTGGTAGGGCGCCGTCCCAATATTGTTGGTCGCCCAATGGCGCTGGAGTTACTTGACTGGGGGCTGCACCACAACGGTGGCGCATTCGCTTCACCAAGGATCTGGCCGGGCCACGTAGGGCGTGCTGATCTGCTGCAGTGGTTCGGTGGGCAAGCGGGCATCGTTCGCGGCGAAGGTTGGTTAAACCTTTGCGCTATTGTGGTGATTTAGGCATCAACCGCACTTTGATGACGGCCGCCTGACCGGTGACGTCGAATTTTGCGGCTATTGCCGCAGGAGATCCGTGCCGGCTGGATTACCCCAGTACCTGCGGCGTTGGGGGCCCCATGACCCGCGCCTTGCCTGCTGGAAAAAATTACCCTTTATTTGCCTGTGAGGCACCCTGCACCCCGGCAGGGTGCTCAAAATCCCTTTGCCGGTTACAGGCTGGCGGTTACTGCCGCCATCCACAGGCACTTGATGCTCGTTGATATTAAGCGGCGGGCCGTGGAAAGCCAGAAATCCCACCGCATTGGCAAACTCTCCGGTTTCGGCGAAAAACGCCCGACGGGAATGGTTTGCCTTCATTCCTTCTTGCTCCTTTCTGCTCAACCGTTTCGGCCGCTGGTTCTGGGGCGATATGCCGATCAGGCTTTCAGCCGCGCGGTCTTGGTCAGCCCCGGTAATACGTTATTGACGGTAAATACCCTGGACTGCCCAGCTCCCCCGCTAGCGTCTTGGCCCAATTGGCCATGCCGCACGAATGCTGTTGGACACGCCCAGAATTGGCGATGGGTTGCTTTCACCGAGGTGGATAGCACGTTGAGAATACGGCCGTAACCTGACTCGCGCATCCCAGCAACAATAGCTTTGCAGCAGGTGCTGAGCGCTGACAGATGCTGACTGAATGCCGCCGCATAAGCGCCCGGCTTCTGCCGCGTTGGCTGCGGCTGGTGCCCGGCCCGCCGTGTTATTGACCCAGATCTGCACGGGCCCGCGCTGCCAACTGTGTGGTGACTGGCCGCGCTGAGCGCCAGCCACACGGGACGCATCCACAGGCAATTCAGACTATGCTGCTGGCCCTTTGAGTGACCGACAGGCTAGTCAATACTTGTTTGCAAATCGCTTCGTTGCGGCGCCGAGCAAGATGACCTCAGCGCCCTGGCTCCGCCAAAACTTGCCCGAACGTGCGCAGCTTCACCGAGGGCCCTGGCTCGCACCGCAGATCCAAGCACGCTTTCCCGAAAGATCCAGAATTCTCATCAAACAACACTTACTACCCCTTTAATCAATATGCTAGGGCAAGCGGTCAAGCTCGGTCAAAGCAAAACCAAACCAGATTACAATGCTTAAGCCGCTTTTTACTTACAGCTTTGCAGCTTCTTTTATAGATCTTGTCGTCACCTTGGTACGTCGCATCCCACCTTCCATCATAATTTTTCACCGGCCACCACGAACACTGGCGACTTTCATTCACTGGGAATCTTATTTAATCACATCACTCTACCATTCAATCTGTTTTTTAGGTTCAATTTTCTCGCAACCGATCGTGCTTGCAATTTTAAATTTAGGTTACCAGAGGTGTTTTGACCGATTACACACTAGGGCAGTCCTGTCGCCAACCACCGGCTCTGTGCCAGTATTCCCAGCGCTTATCTTTCAAAGCGTTATATTGCCGCGGCTCTCTCAGTGCCATGCATAAACAGTAACGGCAATGTCGTGCCCTATTTCATTTTTGTGACGTGGTATTTGCAGCTTTGTGTCCTTTAGGACAGAGCGCGCACAGCAGATTCTGTATCCGCCGCCTAATTCACCTGCTTGCCACTGCGATTGATTTTTACGTAGTAATCTCTCAGCGGTGAATAACTTGGCAAGGAAAGCGACTTTGGGCGTAATTGTTGCACTTTCAACCTCGCCGCTTCTTTCCACTATGCTATGATCTAAGGCCCATATGCGCACGGGCTCCAAAGTGGGCAGTCTGGATAGGGTTTCGATATTGAGTAGCGCGACTGCGGATCGACGTATAAGATGTGCATTCCTGTAGTTACTTTTTATTAGGTTACCGTTTTATAACCAGATACATTACTGTAGGCATTTATAAAAATGTTCGGAATGCCGGCATTGATCATGGTTGCTGTGCAGTTTTGCCGACACCGAAAGGCCACATCCAGTAAAGCTAATCTATCGACCAGAAATTACCGTTTTATCGCCGTAAAAATACTAATGCCGCCGAAACTCATCGGTTCCCCATTCGTTAAAATTTTTATATAAATATCTGTATCATCGGCTGGACGAGAAAACTACGACCTATGTATTCTTCCGCTCTCTTTGGTGCAGGAAGGTCACTACGTCCCAGTTCAAAAATCATCCTGGGTTTCCTGTACTTCGACCAGAAATTGGTCATTAGCACTAGTGGTGCATAAATTAGGTAATTTATACGATAAAATATGCTCTTACTTTGCCAACCAGATTAAAAACGCAACCACTCGGCGATGCCGTTATTCTTTGGTACACGGCTGGCTATTATCCACCAACCCAACCGGCGATGCAAAGGCCCGACCTTACCGCCGCGACCAGATTGTCTGTCTCATTAATACCGGCTCCAATCTACAAAGGCTCTGGTTTTTCTTGATCGAAGTAACCTGACCAAAACAGGATAGTCGATTATCTATGCTTAACTGGCTGGTTGTCATTTTTGTGGTCCAGAATGACGGTTACTTGACTGGTGTCTGTCTGAGTGTTGCCGCCGCCCTCCTCGTGTCGGTTTAAATGCTTGCCGAGTGGCGTATACGGGGCTGCCTAGTTATCACCTCTGTCAAGCAGGATATTGTCACGTTGCTAGGCTCCGGCTGCTCTGACGCGGCCTCGGCAAGCATCCTCAAGCTGAAAAAAATACGCCCTTTTGCTTCGGTGTTAAATAGCCGCCATCGCATTTAATTTAGGGGCGTTGTAATTCTTGAATCTAGAAGGGCTTGTTGGGTCCATGGTAAGAAGTTTATACTCTTACTATATTGTTATCGTAAACTGTGTTTATACAGTAGTCACAAAAAACAACGGTGGACTTGAAAGCGCTGACGTTTTCATACGTCGATGCTTACTAAACCAGCGGACCTGGAAATGGTCTCGAAGATAAAAATCGCTGATTACCTCTTCTTGTCACCTTACGTGGACACGCTCCGTGAAACCCGTCCCTGTGGGCTCGTTGCGCTCCATCCCTGGGCGCAATACGGTCCCACTTCAGGTGCAGGGCAAGTCGGCGTTTTCGCAATATCACTCCTGAGCCGCCTTTCGTTTCTATTCTCTCAAAGCGACTGCGAACAGATGCCTCTCTAGTCTTGTTGCTTCAGATAGCCACTGGATGGTGAAGCGAACTTCCGTTTTTGTCAGCCGCGGGTGGTGCCGCCTCAAGAAAGGTTCTTGAGCCAAAGGCGCTTTAGACAATTATGCCAAGCTCCATGAGCATCGATTAAATAATCGATACTTGCTTTCCTGGTTATCAGGCGGCAGGTCACAGTGGACTTCAACAACTCTCGCCGTTACGGACGATGATCACCAAGCGTCATAGTGCTGCAGCGGAATATGTTGATGATCGCCTGAAACGTCGAAGGTTTCGGTGCCATCTCAATTCCTCAGTGTCTTAACGCGTGGTGCCTCGAACAGGAATTTCCTAAGCTGGACAGCCACACCCATACCAACAGGTTGTGCGGTGTGAATTCTGTCGTTTCGAAGCCTCGCGGCAATCGCTGTCAAATCGTGCCTCTGGCATTGCCGTCAAAACGGACCCTTGGGCCGCCCAAGTAAAGCTTAACGTTGAGGAACCCTGACTAACGTTAATCTCGTCACCGCGCATAATGATCAGCGGCCTGCTTGCGGCTTTACACATATATGGTTTCAAAAATCGACTTCCACAATGCGTAGTGAATCGGTGCCTCCAAGGCTCTGTAATGCTGCTTTGCCAGCGAAGCCACTTGTTGATCTATGTCCATTATCTTCCTCAGCACCATTCATTCTAAGGGTCAGCTTGGGGTTGGCGTGTTATAACGGTGGCGCAGCTGTTAGCGGTCAGGTGGTCGCCGCAGTGTAGCGTTGCGTGTGTGTGTTTGATAAGATAATCCTTTCCGGCTAACGCCCATTATGTGCAGTAGGCGCCGGCGGCGCGTCCATCATTGAGGCGTTTGTAAGATGGTAACGACATGTGTAGATCTGGTAATTATTTATTATTAATATATTTAGATGAATTGTTGTTAAACAACCCAAAAAGCACTGCCAGTTTCTGCGCATGCCCTTCAGTCGTCCGTTCTCACCAGCCTAATGCCAATCTAATCCCATATAAGGGCGGCCGGCGGGATATAAGTGCTCTGCTTGTGAGACCCAGCTTTATATTTACGTTAAAGCGGGTTGATAGTTCTGCGTCTTTCCCGTGTTTATATCGATACATCAAGGGAATATGTACTTCTGCGTAATATCTAGCTCAAGGCTGACGCTGTTGTATTTGACAAAGAATTGTGAACGTTGATTTCCTTCGTTCTTTTCATAAGCCAGGTTATCCTATGATGTGCTCTGGATCGGTTTAGTTGCCTGCTGTCATGACCGAAGCACAAATTTCACTTTTTCTCTCGATTATCGAAAACGGATTGGTGCCGGTAATCGTCATATGGCCACCACCCAAGCGGTTTAAGGTGAATGCCAAGAAAAACGCTTAAATTCTTTCTAGGTCATATAGGGTAATGAATACGACCATATAACGGAAGTTGCGGTTATTATGTGCCTAAAAGAGAGCACCGCTAATATTGTGGCATACAGTTTATCAAACGCCTCAAACCAACTTCTTTCTGAATTCACTCGGATCCAGATGCGCCACTCATTATTGGCAATTACATGGTGGTGCAGGCGAAAGCGACTACACGCGAGCCGAGATTTTTCCAGACTCGCCCGTGAAGCAGATCAGCTTTTTTCCAGGTTACATCTTCACTCTCCAGTCTTGGAGCCTTAAAGGTAAGCCAGCGAAGATCTTCTTACCCTATGAGGCTTTGTCGTGTTCAGGTTCAAGCTTGG
>Ga0163217_1065446_pt1 | contig 11033 bp, 20 predicted proteins | sample SynspAceP_FD_185933 | JGI IMG/M metagenome (GOLD analysis project Ga0163217, IMG submission 185933) | Saline lake microbial communities from Ace Lake in Antarctica - Synechococcus sp. Ace-P (PacBio error correction) | ecosystem: Environmental > Aquatic > Non-marine Saline and Alkaline > Saline ... | reverse complement strand
CTGTATGCGGCATTCGGCTGAACGTGGCCGTATCCTGAAATCCGGTGCGGCGGTACTCGAGGCATTGCGCGGCGCGGGTGTGGATGCCTTTATGGCATTGACGCCTCGGTACCGATCTGGCTGAACAACTGATCAAGCAACGCCCAGACCGAGTCTTTATCGCGCTGCACGGCCGCGGTGGTGAAGACGGCAGCCTGCAAAGGCCTTTCTGGAAGGCCGCGTTCTGCCCTATACCCCCGGCCAGCGGCGTGATGATGCCATCGGCACTGGGCCATGGGAACCAAGCTGCGGACCAAAAACTGGTGTGGCAAAGCCTGGGGGCCTGCCCACCCCCGCCCTATGGAATGTGCTGCGCGACAAGGCGTGGGACATGCCAGGGCCATCGTCGGACGCCCTGCAACGCCGTGATCGTCAAGGTCCTATCACGCAAGGCCCAGCATAGGAGGCCAATCGAAAACCTGGCGCAACGGAGAAACGCGGCAAGACGCGCAGCAGTACGACGATGTCGCCCTGGTTTCGAACAGTGATTACCGGCCGCGGAATTTAACCGTGGCCACCTCGATGCAAGCTGCTGCCGGCTATCCGCCTGCGCACACCCGCACACGTTCTACGATTACGACGCCCAAGTACCCTGACCAACGATACCCAGTACATCTGCCCATGCGGGCTGGACCGAAAGAGCCGGGAAGCCGAGTTGGGTGAGCTGTGTCTGCAAGCCTTTAATGCGGTGGCCTGCCGTGCTGGGGCCGAGTGATGTAATGCAGGATGAAGCGGGTCAGCTACCGCTGGAGGGTCAATACCGTACCGGGTATGACGGACCACCAGTCTTGGTGCCCAGCGGCTTGCGCCGCCGCGCATGACATTCACCGATCTGGTGGCTTTGGCGATCCTCGCCAGTGCCCGTACTTGAGAATACCCGATGCTCGGGGCGTGATCAGAGACCCGCGTGGCCAGCAAGGCCACGACCCGACGCCCTGGCGTCTAGTCGTGGCGCGGGTGCGTGTTGGCTCAGCGTACCCGCTGTACCTAGGCCCAGCCTGTCACTTGCGCTGCGCCGTCGATTGACTGGCGCCTTTACCCGCCGCGCAGCAATTGCTCTGACCGGTTTTGCTGCTGGCCCTGGTATCGGCTTGTACGAAAAACTGGGCAGCCCGCCGTGGCCATTGGCTTGATTCGGCCGATTGATCTGCGTCAGTGTGGCAGGCGAGTTTGCAATACATCGACCCGACTCCGGTACAGGGCGGTCATTCAGCCGACCTGAACGAAAGTTTTTCTGGGCATTGATCCTGGGCGCCCATGCGTGGCGGACTCTGGCAGCGATTGCCCTGGGTGGCCAGCTCTCCGGTAACCCGGCGTCTGCGCCTGCATCAGTTGATTGTGCACCTGGAATGAGCAGATGCGATTGCGGCGTTGGTGATACCGCGCTGTTGAAACTAACGAGGCAAGGAATTCAGCCAAGGACATCCAGCCGGTTCTCTGACTTGCCGCAAACTGCTCTGGGCCCACAGCCGCGCAAGCGCCGGCGTCATGCAGTATTACCAGCAGTTCAACCGCTTTGCTGCGCCCCTATGGTTTGGGGCGTCGCCGAGCTGGAACTGCCGTGAAACGCCGGCAGTTGTTTCTGACACCCAGGACGGCATTCAGGTGCTGCTCGGGCCGCCCGACCCCAAAAATGGTAGACAAGATGGCAACGGTTCCGACATCGACCAGCACATTGCTGTCGGAAGTATCGGGAACAGATAGCGCGGGTTGATCTTGCGCTTTACAGCAATGCAATGGCAGTGCCTGCCGTGAGCCGGTCGCACAAGCTTCAACGGGGGAGTTAACCGGATCGCTTATGGGCAAGCAAAGCAGGGTAGCAGGAATGATTGTCGGCTGAACATCGGCACATCCAAGGTCGTGGCACTGGTCGGCGAGATCGGCGCAGACGGCCGAGCGGGAAATTGTCGGTATTCGGCTCGCACCCTTTCACGCGGCTTTGAAGAAGGGTGTGGTGCGTGGAATATCGGAATCCACCGTGCCAATCCATTCAGCCGCTATCGAAAGAAGCCGAGCTCATGGCTGGCTGCCAGATTCATTTCGGTGTTTTGCCGGTATTGCGGGCAATCCACCATTCGCAGGCCTGAACTCGCACGGCATTCGTCGCCATTTCGCGACCGGGAAAGTGGCTCAGGCAGATATCGAACGCGGGTGCTGGACGCAGGTCAGGCCGTGGCAATTTCCCGCTGATCAGAAGGTGCTGCACCATTCTGCCGCAGGAGTACGTTGATCGATAACCAGGAAAGGCGTACGGCGAGCCACTGGGTATGTCGGGCTACGGCTGGAAGCCAAGGGCCACCTGTCGTCACCTGCGCATTGAAATGCAGTACAAACATTCGAAAAATGTATTCCGTTCGCTTTTGCGGTCTGGAAAGTCGCAGACGTGATCCTCGGAGCCAACTCGCTTCCAGGCTACGCGTTTGGACCGAACGAGAAAGAGCATTGGGCGTGTGCATGTTCGATATCGGCGGTGGCACTACTGATATCGCGGATCTTCACCGAAAGGGCGCGATCGCCACACGGCAGTTGGCATCCGATTGCCGGTGATCAGTCACAACGAACATCGCCATGGCGTTTGCGTACCCGACCTCAGTATGCCGAAAGAGATCAAGATTCGCTACGCTGTTGCGCTGGCAAAAACTGGGCCGGCCCGGAAGAAAACCAATTCAAGCCAAACGTTGGCAGGCGGCCACCCCGCGATCTGTCACGCCAGGCGCTGCCAAGTGGTCGAGCCGCGTTACGACGAAGGCTGTTTCACGCTGATCCAGGCTTGAACTGCGCCGCTCCGCGTTTTCGAAAGACATGATTCCGGCGGCATCGTTGCTGACAGGCCGGCACCTCGAAGATGGAAGGCGCGGGTCGAAATTGAGCTGAGGAAATTTCCACATTTGCCGGTCCGGCCTGGGTATGCCGCAGGAATTCAAGGGGCTGACGGATGTAGTTCGAAAACCCCATTTTACGCCACCAAGCGTGGGCCTGCTGCATTACAGGCAATCGGCACACGCGTTGGCGGCAAGCAGTTCAGAACAGAGGCAAGGAATCAGCGCTGGTACGGGTAAAGCGGCTGGTTCAAAGGCCCAATTTTTAATAGACCCAGCTTTAAGGTGGGGCGGGCAGGGCCTCGCGCAAGCGAGCAAACGTGCAGTAACCGAAACGAAACGAACGGAGTCATTCTCAAGGAGGATGGCCATGTTTTGAATTAATCGATAACGTTCCGCCAAAACGGCGGTAATCAAGCGTCGTCGGTGTTGCGCGGGTGCGGTGGTAATGCCCTGCAGCACATGGTGTCAATAACGTCGAAAGGCGTTGGAATTCATCTGCGCAATACCGATTGCGCAGGGCACTGAAGAAACATCACAGCCGCCCGCACCGTACTTGCAACTGGCGTCCGAATGTCACCAAGGGTCTTGGTGCCGGCGCCAACCCGCTGATCGGCGTGAAGCTGCGATGGAAGATCGCGGAGGCGCATTGCTTGAAGTGCTGCTGGCCGCCCGACATTGGTGTTCAATCAACCGCCGGCATGGTGGTTGGTACTGGTACGGGTGCTGCTTCCTAATCGTCGCTGAAAGTCGGCGCGCGAAAATGGGTATCCTTGACGGTTGCCGTATGACCAAGCCGTTCCCGTTTGAAGGGCCCAAGCGCCATGCATGATCCGCGAGGAAGGATTCCGCGCAGCTGAGGCCAGCACGTTGAACTCCACTTTCACCATTCCGAATGAAAAGCTGTTGACCCCCTTGCTGGGCCAAAGACGCCAGGCCTGCTGGCTGCTTTCAGCAAGGCCAACGATGTACTGCTTGCGCAGTGCAGCGGTAATTGCCTGATCTGATCATGCGTCCGGGCCATGATCAACGTTGACTTCGCGACGTGAAAAACCTGTTGATGAGTGAAATGGTATGGCGGGATGATGGGTACTGGCCACGCAGCGGCCCGAACCGTGCGCGTGAAGCAGCTGAAGCGGCTATCCGCAGCCCGCTGCTGGAAGGATGTGAACCTGAGGGTGCCCGCGGTATTCTGGTCAACACACCGCTGCCCGGACCTGTCCCTGGGTGAAGTTCTCTGAAGTGGGTAAATTACCGTCGAAGCAGTTTCGCGTTCGACACCCGCCTACCGTGGTGGTGGTAACCGTGATCGATCCCGAGCTGGCGTGATGAACTGCGCGTGACGTGTGGTCGCCACCGGGCCTGGGCGCCCAAGACGAAAGCCAGTCAAGGTTGTGGGAATAACACCACTACCCCAGTGGCAGCACCTAGCCGTCAGCAAACCTGCTGAAAAGCTCTACCCCGAATTACGCGATCTGGACCGTACCTTTACGGTCATGCGTAACACCGGGCAGGGCAACAGTGGCAGCGGCAGCTCGGCTGAACCAAAGCCAGCGGAAGATCTGATATCTGGATATTTCCAGCGTTTTTGCCGGCGTCAGGCTGACTGCATTCCCTGATAGGGTCAGTCAATTGATGTATAGGGCTGATGGTGTTCAACGGGGGCGTACTTTGTTTATGATGCACGCCACTTTGTTGAAAATTAATTCGCAACTAAGGCGTGGAAGCCATGTCAAGCATGATCAGACAACGCACACTAAAAAATTATCATTCGGGGCCCACCGGTGTTTGGCCTGCATCGGCGTGAGAAGTATACCTCACCCTTGCAAGGCCAGGCCGGTCGCGTACGGCATCGTCTTCGTCGGGTTGATTCTTGAACCCCTGGTCGAGTTCCCGCCACGCGCCGAGTTCGTGGGTGAAACCACCATGTCCACCACCCTGGTTAACCCCCAGGGTGCCAAGGTAAGACACGCGGTCGTAGCACCTTCTATCCCGCCTTGGCGGGTGACTGGGTATCGACAACGCGTATGTGGAACTCAGTTGCGCCGGAAGTGCCGATCATGGATGGCAGTGCCGGTCCGTTCGTGTTTCCTGATCCAGTCGCTTGGTATCGAGGAACAGGATGGCAGCCAAAACAAGTTTTATTCGCATCAAACGCGAAGTTGACCGTCGAAGGAAGGACGGCCAAGACGGGCCAGCTTTCTTCCCTTTGAAGGGTTCCAAAGTGTCCTTTGCCATCGATTTTCGACCATCCGGTCTTTCGTGGCCGCAGCCAGTTTGCCAGTGTGGGATTCTCAAGCACCTCTTTCGTCAAGGAATGTAGCCGGGCACGGGGACCTTCGGGTTCATGCGCGAACATTAGCATCTGCGCTCAACAGAATCTGCCCTGGGGGGGTAGCGTGGACAACGCAATCGTTGGTGGACGCAGTACCGTGTGTTACTGAATGAAGACGGCTTGCGTTACGAGGGGACGAATTCGTCAAACACCAAGATTCTACGATGGCCATGGCGATTTGTATCTACTGGGCAAAAGCCTGGTGGGTGAGGTTCCGCGGCAACAAATCCCCGGTCATGGCTTGAAACAACAAGCTGTTTGCGTGCCCTGCTTGCCAAACAAGGAAGCTTGGGAAGTGCGTTACTTGACGACGCTGGGCACTGCGGCCCATCTCCTTCATGGCGCCCGGCAGCCGCCCCGTCTATAGTGGTTATCTGATTTAGAGTTTCGTTTCGATTTGAATGGCCACTTCGGGGCCATTTTTTTTTTGCTCGATTTTTTCCTCCTTTGAAACCCTTTCAACCACCTTCGTGGTGCTTGCCAAACGGGCCAGGGCAGCCTTCAATGCAGGGCTTGATCTGTTCTGCAGTCTCATTCAAGCTCTGCGCAGCCACGGCAGATTTTTTCATTTGTGAACCGGTGGTGCTTTTTTTGGACCAACGGCGGTTTGTACCTTGCAGTGTATTTTTAGTTAAGGTTGCGAATCGTTTGAAAGCCTGCAACTGCGCGAAACGAGCCGTTTTTGCGATATCGCATCCGTGGTAGGCCCAATGGCTCATCGGTGACAATTCACTTGAGCACCGCCCTCGCGCAGTGCCGCTATGTGGCAATGTTTCCACGGGGCGGCCGGCTCGAGCAGCTTATCCAGCAGAAATTTGCAGCGCTCCACAGCATGAAGCTTTGGCATACAACCCTTGAGGGTTGCATGGGTGGCGCTATAGGTCGCCGGGCGACGGGCATCCAGTGGATGAAAAGACATGCATATGCGATTGACGTAATTGGACAGCGGTCATCCTATTCAGAAGCCAGCCAGGTTATGGTGCTGGGGAATCCCGTGCGTTTGGGGGTTTTTGCTTGAATATCATTATTTTTGACGGACCGGCACGGCGCGGCCCGAGCCCTTGATGCTCAGCCTGCCAGTGCTGCTCGTGCCAGGGCGCTGCCTTGATTGCAGTGCCGGAATGGTCGCGGTACTGACCTGGTCAGTGTTAAGCGATGCAACCGCAGCCAGTCACCGCGTTGGGACTCCGATGTCACCTTGGAAGAAACCCTGGCCCGACATCGATACCGAAAGCTCGGCGGGCAGTGGAATCACAGGGCCCACTGGGCACATGACTCAGCAGTTGGCCCGGGCTGCAGACCCGCCTGATGCGTCTTTTGATGCCTTGGGTGAAGCGTTTGACCGAAGCTGGCGGACATGTCCGATGGCGAGTTTGATTTCGGCCGCTGACCCCTGGGATGGGTGGCCGGAAAATGCTGAACAGCAGCGGAGCGGCTGGAGGGCCCGGATGTGCAGACGCGTCCTGGGACAAACTGGCAGACCGTATCGACAGTTCGCACCCAGCAGCTTCAAATTGGCTTGAGGAGATGATGGTCAGCCGCCAGTGTCGACAGGGCAACGCGCTGCTTGATTTCAAGCCGGTTGCATCAGGACCACATCTTCTTCTGGCTTTGTCTGGCGCAGTGATCGGCTGACCGGGGCGCATTTCGCGATGCATACAGGTCTGGATTTCGCGGCCCGCGTGGCACTCCGATTTTGCCGTTGGTGCTGGGTTAGTGACTTTTGCAGGGCGTAATGGCGCCTATTGCAATTGGTCGAAGATCGCCCACGGCGTATGGTTACAAAAACCCGCTACTGCGGCACGCGCATTACCCTGGATATCAAGAAGGGCGAACCTGGTCAGCAAAGGCCAAGGCAGATTTGGCGACCGTAGCTCTACTGGCGTTCGACGGCCCGCACCTTGCATCTTGAAGTGCTGCGCAATTGGCATGGGCAGCTCAACCCCTGCACGCTTTATCCGCCCTCCAAGTTGATGCTCTGTTTCAGCGCGCAGGCACCGTCTGCGCTACCCAGTGGGCCCCCCCCCCGCAGTTTTTAAACCATCCCCCCAAATATTTTACAAGGGGGTTTCCCCCCCCCCCCCCCCCCCCCGCCCCAAAAAAAAACCCCCCCTCTTTTTTTTTTTTTTTTTTTTGCGGCCCCCCCCCCCCCCCCCCCCCCCCCCCTTTGGGCCCCCCCCCCCCCCACCCCCCACCACCATCTCCACGCGCGCGGTTATGCGCGGGCGCCAGGCATGATTAAAAAAACCCTCACGGTTTATTGTCTCCGCGATTCGAGTAGTAGAATGATCGTTTTTGCGGTAATGCCGAATGACCCACAGCCAGGACCTGTCAACCCTCAAACGGATATCAAAGTCGACTATGTTTGCGCCTTTAAAATGAAGAAAAACTTGTTTGGTAAGCAAGAACAGCGTGAGTTGAAGCCGCATGGGTCGCGATCCCCGTTGCGACGATCAGCTCCCACGAAGAAAACTGAACGCTCTGAGCGACGAGCAGCTAAAGGCCAAGACTGCCGAAATACAAAGAGCGTGTTGGGCCAAGGGCGAGAGCCTGGATGCCATTCTCCCTGAAGCTTTTTGCGCTTGGACGTGAAGCGAGTAAGCGGTGATGCGCTGTATGCGCCACTTTGACTCGGCAGTATGATCGGCGGCAATGACCCTGCCACGAAGGGCACATGCCGAGATGGAAGACCGGTGAGGGCAAGACCCTTGTCGCGACTGCTGGCGGCTTACCTGAATGCGTTGTCGCAGGGTGTTCACGTCATTACCCGTCAACGGACTACCTTGCCCGCCGTGATCCGGCTTGGATGCGGCCAATGTACGCAATTTCTGGGTTTTGAGCGTTGGCGTCGTTGGTGCCATTTCCAGATCCGCAGGACAAGCGTGACGCCTACCGCTGCGAATATCACCTACCGGTACCAACAACGAATTTCGGCTTTGATTACCTGCGCGACAATATGGCGTTCAGCATCGAAAGACAAATTCCAAGCGCGACTGAATTTCGCCATCATGACGAAGTCGACCTCGATTCTATCGACGAGCGCGTACCCCGTTGATTATCTCCGGCCCATCGAATTGACAGCTCGCAGCTGTATGAAGCCATCAACAAGCTTATTCCCCAGCTCACGCGCGGCTTTACCTGGCCGAAGAGGCCAAGGATGAAAGTCGAAGGGCACTTACTACATTGACGAGAAAAACCCGGTCAGTCGAACTGAACGAATCACGGTCACCAGTTTTGTTGAAGAAGGTTTCTGGAGCAAGGAAGGCTGCTGCCAGAAGGCGACAGCCTGTAGCAGCGCAGAACCTGAACCCATTGTTGCACACGTGCATTCGGGGGGCTGCGTGCTCACGTAACTTTTCCACCGTAACGTTGAATTACATCGTGCAGAACAATCAGCGTCATCCTGGTGACGAAACACACCGCCCCGCTACATGCCCGCGGCGCCGTCTGTCCGAGGGCCTGCACCAAGGCCATCGAGCAAGGAGGGCCTGAAGATCCAGCCGAGAGCCAGACATTGGCCTCACCACCTTCCAGAATTATTTCCGTCTCTACAACCAAGCTGGCCGGCATGACCGGGGACCGCCGATACCGAAGCCTTCGAATTCCGCCAGATTTACGGCCTGGATGTGGTGGTTATCCCCACCAACAAGCCGATTGGCACGCAAGGCACTACAACGATTCTGGTTTACCTGACGATCGATGAGAAGTTCGCCGCCATTACCGCTGATATCAAACACAGCATGGGCGCAAGGTCGGCCGATTCTGGTAGGGTACTTGCGTCGATTGAATCCTCCGAGGCCGTTTCGCGTCTGCTGGATGCCGAGAAGATTCCGCCACAAACGGGTGTTGAACGCCAAACCACCACGAAGAAATGAAGCCGGAAAATCATTCCCAGGGCTGTCGTCCCGGTGCGGTGACTATCGCCACCAAACATGGCCGGCCGGGTACCGATATTATCCCTCGGCGGTAGCTGGGGATGGCCGAAGGGCAGGCCTGGACAGGCACGCCCCCGAAAGCAGACATGCCCAGAAATCAAGCCGAATGGCAGCAGCGCCATCAGCAGTGCTGGAGTCCGCGCGGTCTGCACATTATCCGCTTCGTGAACGTCACGAGTCGCGTCGCTATCGATAACCAGCTTCGCGCGGCCGTGCGCGGTCGTCAGGGTGACCCGGGTCAAGCCGGTATCTACCTTGTCGCTGGAAGATAACTAATGCGCCATTTTCGCTCTGATCCGCGGTGGAAGAACTTCATGAAGGCAGACTGGGCATGGAGAAAGGCGAGGCCATTTGAGCACACGGGCAATTGTCACCAATGCCATTCGAGAAGGCGCCAGCCGCCAAGGTAATAAGCGCCGCAACTTCGATATCCGGCAAGACAGTGCTGGGAATACGATGACGTTGCCATACGGAACAGCGAAGTGATTACGGTCAGCGCACTCAGTTGCTGGCGGCCAAGGATGATGTCTTGAAACTATCCAGGCCATTCGCGAAGGACGTGGTGCCGATGCCAATCAGTCAAATAACATACCACCGAAAGGGCCTGCCCCGAGCAGTGGGATGTGCCTGCTTTGGAGCAGCACACTGAATGCAGCATGGGCCCATCAAGGCGCCCGTGCAGAGAATGGCTGGATGCGACGACACGCTGCATGATAGAAGGGCTGCGTAACGCGCATTTCTGGATGAGCTAATCAAAGGGCCTCATCCGAGAAGAAGAAAACCTGACCGGGTTGCTGAAGCCACTGCGCACCTTTGAAAAGCAGGATGCTGCTGCGCTGTGCTGGAACGACCTGTTGGAAAGAAAGCACATTGGAGACCATGGTCATCACCTCGCGGCCAGGGCATTCACTTGCGTGGCTACGCGCCAGAAAGAAACCCCAAGCAGGAATTACAAGCGTGAAGGCCTTCAAACCTGTTCGAGGAATGCTTCGAATACGGCAAGCGCGGACACCATCCGCAATTCTCAGCCACGTCAAGTGCGCCGCGAAGATCCCGGTCGAAAGAGGAATAGCCCGCGCGCGTCGCCAGGCGAGGAAATGGCCCCAGCGCATTGCAGTTCAAGCATGACAAGGTAGCGCCAGCGGGCTGATGCGGATGGGCAAAGGAGGGCCTGCGAACAAGGCTTGCCGCTTCCTGCATGCACGGTTAACCCGCGATGGGTCAATGGTCGGACCGTTAGACTATCCTTGCCCTGTGGGTCCGGCCAAGAAGCTACCAAAAAGGCGTGCCCGACGCAAGATCACGTGAGGCTGACGGCCCCACAAGCCTCCCGCCCGCAACCGGCCGAGTTCATTTGGCCGGCGGGTTGGGTTGGCGCCTGTGCGTTACGGGCTGGGCGGTTTATTCGAGCAGATCGACCCTCCCAGGCCTAGCACGAGATTTTTGGGTTAGAGCAGCGCCGGCCCTCGGCGCGATATTGGGTTGGCCGTTCCGGGACGGACCCGCGTTTCCATTTCTCGGTTTTGGCGGGATCCAGATTACTCCGGCACTCCGAACAGAAAATCCCACGCTTCTGGGCCGGCCCCATCCCCACGCACCACCGCCCAGCCAAAACTGCGACTTTTACAAATCACGCTCTTTCTATTTTAATCATTCTAGCAGGAGATCTTCCCCATTGGCCCGTCCAGGCCTTGGCCCATTGGCCTGTTACTGCCAACCCTGTTCCCCGGTTTTTCGTCTGGGTATTGCTTTCAGGCGGGGGCATCAAAAAACGAGCAGGCCGACCAAAAAGGGGGGACATTCGTTGGTGATGAGGAAAAGTGCCAGAAGGCAAAAAAAGCATCGCCGGGGGTGTTTTTAACCCCTGCAAAAACGGCCCCTTTTTCTGATTCCCTCTCTCTTAGT
>Ga0163217_1074202_pt1 | contig 11034 bp, 10 predicted proteins | sample SynspAceP_FD_185933 | JGI IMG/M metagenome (GOLD analysis project Ga0163217, IMG submission 185933) | Saline lake microbial communities from Ace Lake in Antarctica - Synechococcus sp. Ace-P (PacBio error correction) | ecosystem: Environmental > Aquatic > Non-marine Saline and Alkaline > Saline ... | reverse complement strand
TTAAAGATCACAAACCGCTGCACTGCGACACATACTACTACGCTCGTTTTTTGTTTATGTGGCTGGGCTGCGCGGGCTGTTAGTCAATAATCTAACAAAGATGACAGATGAGAGAGTGCTTTTTTATCAATTTCAGTTTTTTGTTAGATAGTCTTTATCTCGATAGCTGAAGAAAGCATTCGATTATGAAAAATTACCAACATTATTTTACTGCGTGGGCGACGTTCAAAAAGCCAAATGCCTAATAAAGCGGATCTTGAGGAAAAATAATTTGGCTTTTTTAAACTGACGAATGTGCGTACAACATTTGCCATGTACTCAAATGATGCATTAGTCGTGAAGCCAAATAGGCAAAAGAAGGTATGCGAAAAGGAAGACGTATTATTAGGAATCCACACAGAGTATGCGCAAAAATGATAATAACCGCGCCATGGCATAATGTCTCATGATTGAGATTTGATTACTAAGCCCAAATGTATTCACCCTCATAATGGTCAGCTAGACCTTTAATAACCTTACATTGAAGTTTCTCGAGATGGAAAATGGTAAAGTTTCTGTGATTCGTCATTACAGTGAATAATTCACATAACAAGGCCGCCGCCACTTCAGAAAAATCACTTATTGGCCTTGGGCAAAATCTTTGTGTTTTTCTGGGGGAGTTGGCGTGAGGCTTTCTTGAAATGGATGTTATCGGAGAAAAAAGTTATTGATTTTAGTTCTTGTTGTTTTTGGTTTATGGAATTTACTTTCAAAAAAAATGCTTGAAAGCACTAAAGTACAAGAAATAGACGATTTTCTGTGCCCACAGCTAAAATGTATCCACCGGAAAGTTATGACTCAACGCTTCACTTGTGATGGCGTCTCAATATTGTAGTCAAATGCAACTCTAGGTGCAGAGCTGCCATTATTTGTTAAAAACTGTCCTAACACCCAAATGGCACGGTGATCGTGCACGGGATATACCTGTGAAATGATCACGCTTTTAGGTGCGGGCCAAACACAATAACCACAAAGCCATGGAGACGGGCACAACAGCTTTACGCCCTATACTTTTGCAGGTGGCGGCACATAAGAGAACCTCGCGGAATTTATGAGTAAAAGTGTCAATAAGAAAGACTCGTTTCAAGCATCATCAACAGAGATGATTCGGGCAGCGTTTATACTTCAGGGCCCCAAGCGACAGAATATTTCGATGCTGTACTTGGCGCGGCATCGCATGTTGGTATAACTACATTTGCCGTGGTTTCTGCGCCCAGTTGGAGCGGGTTTTCCAATCATCGGTAGCCAGTAGTACTTGTTTTGCTAATTCTTTTTGCTTTATGGTTTTAGCATGCTATAAGTAATTATGAGTCAGTAATAGCGCCAGAACAGAGAATTTTTCGAAGAGTATTAGAAAATCGGAACAAAAAGCCACATCGATGAAATAACATGAAGGTGACAGAAAGAAGTACGGCAAATATATAAAGCCAAGGGTTTTAACGGCGAGCTACTGAAAAAATCGTACGATTACCATTAACCGCAGATTAAAAGAATATGGCTCGAGGCATGCTGGTGAAGAGCTTGACTTAGTAAAACTAGCCCGACGCTATGATATCTGCAGGGTACATTTATTGCATTGCATATCGGTCGCGTGCAATTTCCTTTAACCCTTATAGTGTCTCAATAGAGATGACCTCAACAGTTTATGATTAACGTACTTTTCTTGGCTGGAACCATGTTCTCTTTTAATTGCATAGTGAAAAGCTTTGCATCTTCGATAAGCCATATCTTATGTCTGGACTACGCACACTTTTAACCGTCTGGACAGCAGCGCACTAGCCTATTTTACAGGCGTATTTTTTACGCGAAGTATTATATCGCATTGCTTGACAATAACAGGCAAAGCGCAGCCTAACAAATGCAATTTATTGCAGCGTCGCTAAGAGCAGTTGGTGTGAGGGTCGAATAAAAAGGAAATGCAGCTATGGCGGCAACAAACTCAGAGTGCAGGACAGTACATTGACCTTTATCTCTAAGCAAAAAATCTAATTTTTTGCTTGTAGTGCATAGCTAAATATTGGCGGACTGGAGTGGGATAAAAATTTAAGCGACATTCTCACCTTTTAGGGGCAAGCCCAGAGTGGAGGTGCAAATTTAGAATTCCAGTGCCGATTGGGGCCAAGCTTAGTCACTCTCCTCGACATAGATTTTTTTGCTGCCAAGGCGATTATCCCCTGGCGCTCCATTTGGTTAAGATACAAGCGAGCAATTCGTAGGTTGTCTTGTCTAGCCTCACATGGATTTGCCTTCGCGTTGCTCAGATCACAACTTTGGCATTGACGAGGACTCTGAAGTTGTTTTCTTGCACCTTGTCTCACATTCCCAGATTTGTTAAGATGTCACCAAAGCGTGGCTTGCGTTGGCGGTGGCAGAAAGCCCTCTAATCACTCTCCAAGTCTAACGGGTCGCCCAGCGCTTTGTATATTGCCGCTTCGTCATTTATTTAGCTTCATATATATTATATTATCGTTCAAGCATGCAGTCCCAACCACCGAATTCTGCCTCGGCTTCTTCATTAGCTCGGATGGGAAGGTCAGCGCAAAACCGGATTCTGTCAGAGTTACTTACACCCCCAATTTCCATTCGCCAATGTGCAATTCAAACTCAACTAATGTATTAGCACGGTTAATACATCTCCCAGAAAGTGTCTGTCCCAGGAATCCAGTCGATATGCGAAATATTCCGTGGGCTGTTGCTGCAATAATAAACAACTTGATTACTACATCTCTCCAAAAGCCGAAGATTAACTTGTTGCCCTAAGATAAGGTATAGTTGCCCTCAAATACTTCTCAGGAAACCACTTCTATCTGTTCTGATTATGCTATTGCAGTTATGATGCGTTCTTTTGACGCTTTATTGATCATGATTTCGCGTTGAATAGTTTTGCATGTTTGACCTCAAGGAATAAAGTTAAGACTTTGCAGTTAGCATAAGCAACAGTTGTAAATTAAATGCAACTATTATGGTTGCATTTTATGCTCATTTGATAACGGTTAGTGGTTCAACGGGAGCCTAACGCTTCATGTTAATTTGCAGTCTAAAAGAGCGACTTTTGATTTTTTGGGAAAAAAAACGGACCTATTGCACAAACAGCTGCTCCTATCATGCAGTGTGCTTAAGAACTGTGTCGCTGAATAGTTATTAAAAGTTATTTGTATTCAAGAAAAACTGGCTTTTGACCTTGAGCAAAAACAGTCATACGACAGATTACACTATGAATGAAGGCTTTACTGAGAAAGGGGACGTTTGAAAAAACTGAGGGGTAACAGACAGGTTTGTGTCCCAAGCGGAGTCAAACATTCTAGCTCTAAGTCTTTCAGCCATAATTATCAAGGGCAGGACCGCCAACCAGTTAGCAGTAACTCTTTTCTGAATTATTCAAAACAACATAAGTAGGAACACCCAAGCCGTCCAACTGTTCTTTAAAAGAGCAGATTCAGTTATACTTCCCCTCCATAAGTGATAAATGGGTAGTCGGAATGTTATTATTAAAATTGCTTCTCTAAATTCAGAGTCTATTTTTGGGGTCCAGCTAGACCAACTACACTTAAATTCCCTCCCTAAGAATTCCAAGCGTATTCATTACAGAATAGCTTTTCCTGCAAAAGCCGCAGTAAGGGCTATAAAATTGAAATATAGTCCAATCCGACAAACGATTGATTTCATCGATGTCTTTGCCATCTGCTAGTAACTAGCTCTTGATATCCCATGTTTCGTTATGCTCTAGTTAATGGAATGCCCAAAGAAGTTAATGTTCTTTCTCATTCCTATTTTTTCGTTCTTTATCTTCATTTTGCAAAAAATCCAGCAAGAGTTTTCTTTTTCTGGGGTATTTGCTTTGTAACAACTGAATAAAACCCACCATCTTTAAATGATTCGGAATTAAGGGACGATCATACCTATACATAATCGTTTACAAAAAACCCACTGACTCTATTTTAGGTTCCAAAAAGTCGGAGAGCGACCGGCAAGCCATCTATCACAATAATTAAGTGAATTCAAAAGTCGAGTATTTTCGCCTGTAAATGAATATATGGGGGTAGCATAGAGCTCTAATTTTTCCATTTTCAGAGTAAGTTTTACTGGAGAGAATAGTCAGAGAAGAAGAAAATGCGTAAAGTAGTTTGAGATTTATGGCCACAACAACCATTTTCCATCATTAATTTCGGTGGCTGTTAATAAAGTTAGAAAATAGTATTAAAGAATCATTCGCATCAATTTTCTTCATAACTGTCCTTGTTAGTTCCAAAAATTTCATTTCAAAACTTAACATCTCAAAGAGTACTAGGCAATCATCCTCAATGTTTGTTGAACGCTTAAACCAAATTAGACAAGTAGCAACTGAAATCCACTTATGGCACAAGCAGCAATTCGAATTAGTTAAAACCAAACTAATGCCAATTGTTTTGAGCATCGTCAAATAAAATATTCAAACCTAGATATAACATAAGTATGATTAACCAGAAAATAACGACAAGAAATTATTGAAAAAATTACAAAAGTGTAATTATCCTCGATCTATGAATAAAATCAATAAATATAGCTTTAGTTACCTGTAAGGGCAGTCTGTTTAAAATATGAGCGTTACAAGGATTCATTTCACATAAATTTATAGTTAAAGACCTAGACTCAGCGGTTTTACGAAATCCAAAGATTGCGGGAGGCAAGACTTATAAAGGATGAGTATGCCAGGCCGGAGGTGTGATAACGCCCAGAACTGCAGTAGGAACAATGGATTGTCTTGGTGCAACCAACAGACCTTAAACTCTTACGCAGGGCGTTTTTTGGCAGAAAATGGCGAAGGATTTTTTTTTTTGCTGTCTTCGAAGTTGCCGATATTAAGGAGGACTATTGATGAGCTAGCAAAAGAAGCATTTTACCCACCACTAGTAATAGACAGGAAAAGTGACTACTTAATTGGTGGGTGAAGATGACTAAGCATAGATACAACCTTTGGAACACAGATTCAGCTTTTGCGAGAGCGAGATTGATCTACAAAATTCTGCCATTTAAGCAGCAGCTGAAAAGATTCTCATGGGCAGAACTCATGGGCTCTCGCGCCAGCGTTCTGCTAGAAATTAAGGGCGAATTGCACAAAGTCCAGCAGAAGCAAAACTTAAGGCGCGTTTTCATTATTTGGGCGTCTGCATGGTAAGGCTGTTAGCAACTTATCCGAATAGGTGGTCATGAGCAATAAGTGATAGTAACAAGCAGATGCTAAGAACAATTCCGGGTACAATATCGACCATTCCCGGGATTATCGAACTAACTTTAGTGCGGTAATAGATTGGAGGCCAAAAAAAAAGGGGGTTTTGATAGTGTTGCCTCATACTTCAGCCACGTCTCCACGGCGTGCAGCAGCGATGTCGAACCGCTCCTTTCACGCTTGGCGTCTAGATTTCGTCCATCTGATCGCCTCTAGGTTCGTGCTACGGCAGCGTACTGAGGTGCGCTGCCGTCGCGGCATAGAGCGCCAGACCATTCCCTTCATTGCCGCCGGGCAGCGCGCGGCGGCATGCTGGCAAAAAATGCCTCTAGCCTTCGGCTGCATCATCTCCAGGCTGCCTCCAGGCGACAGTAGAATTTCACCGCAGGTAAGGTTGCTGTTCTTTGCCGCGCTTTGCGATAATTGGCACCAGGTTGCTGAATAGATAACTTCGCATTATTGAGCGTTCCTGGGCTCCAGGCCATCAGATTGCGTCCCGAGCCAGCCAGCGCATCATTTAACTCCTCTGCGAACCGGAGCCACCCACATCCAAGCCCCAGGCGTCCATCGCAGTGCAGGTGCGCCAAGTGCTGGTGGACACAGCAGCAACGACCCAAGCCTGCCATGGGCCATGAACGTGCGCGCGATCCGTTCAGAGATCATTTTGATCACCCCGCAGTTCCGACATGGCTGAGATCACGGCCCGGATCCGCTTATCTACCATGAGGGTGTCAAGCCTTCAAGCTCTGCGGTAAGCTTCAGATCCAGCGCGCTGCCCCACATCCGCCATCGTCACCTCCAGCGTGCTGCCCGTAGGCCCTTGCCACTTCACAGCTCTCGAAACGCAACTCGCCGTTGTCCGCAGAGGCAGCACTTGTCGCCGTGTGGCACGTTTGATGATTCCAGCTCCATTCTGCGCCGTGCCCGCTGCGTGTGAGCCCAGCACACTCCCGCTTCGGCGTCCTGATGGCAACCACATTGAGTCTGTGCCGGTGGTGCGCTGGACAATCGCCTGACTCAGCGCGCCGGTTGGCCGAATCGTGGATGGCGGCTCCCATTCGCCAGCAGGACGCTTCCGCACCGGGTAGGACGGATCATCAGGGTCAGCTGTCCTGCCATGGCAGTGGCGGAGGGGGTGCTGGCGGCACGATCACCTAGCTTAAAAAACGCCTTGCGACCCTCGAATCAGCGCTCGCCGCGGATGACCTCCCCACCGTTTCACCCTCCGGTCTGTTCAATTCAGGTATCGGCACCGCAGCGCGCGCCGCCCGGCGGCCTGGCTGGCTGGCCGTATCAGCCGCCGGTCCGCTGCATCCAGCTCCACTGCTGAATTGGCTCGATCTCGCGGGATTGCGGCCTGTGCCCGTCGAATCCGCGCCCGGCCTTGTGAGGGAACGGCCTGAGCATCAGCTTGCCAATCCCGCGAGGGCTTGATCTCACCGCGTATCTGGCCATCTGGCTAGTGGCGAGCGCCTGGCCTTGCCGGCGAAGCGCCCCCGCAGGCGCACCAGGCGTCTGTTTGCGGTCTGGAGCAGGGCGAGCGTCTGGTTTGAATTCGAGTCTTCGTGTGCACCGGGAGTATCGATGGGGGTCTGGCCAAGAGCAGTTCGAGCTTTGCCTCTCCAAACTACGCCCGCTCCAGCTGCTGAGACGTGAACCGCGTCGCTCTGGCCCTGATCGAGCGAGGCCTGCGGTGCGGAGCATCTTCCCCATGGGCGCCTGCTCCCGAGCCGCGACTCAGCAAAACGCCTGGCCTTCTGGATTGTGGGTGCATGGCCTGCCCTGATAGAGCACCCCAGGCCATCTTCAGCGCTAAGTGCCGCGGCCCCGACAGCTGGTGAGCTGGCTGGCCCGAACTGGGATCAGCGTGCCCGCCGCACCGCTTTCAGCGGAAATCTGGGTTGGGATCGCGGAGAACGCCGCTGGAAGCTGCGCCGCTTGCTGCCGCGAGCGGTTGCTCAAGCCGCAACTGCCTGCGCCCGTCTCATGGCCCATGGCGCGGAGAGTGTGCACAAAGCGCTATCCTTTCGGCGGTGCACCTCTCTGGCAACTGAGTCAAGCTGTGCTGCGCTGGTCAAATCTTCCACACCCACCACCATCGCCGCGCGCAGAGCCGAAATCCTCACCAGGCCCTTGGCGCACCTGAGGTGTGAGTCGCAAGCCCCTGCCCAGCTCCATGCGCCCCACGTGGAGGCAGCCTCCCTGACTGCATGCTCATCCCAGCCTGCGGCACGCTGGCAGCAGCGACTTGCGGACCACGATCGAGCAGCGCAGCCAGGTCCTACCTGCCCGTACGGCGATTTCGACACGCGTTGCGACCGGTGCTGTCGATCAGGCGCGCAGCTGCGCGCCTCGGCTTAGGAAAGCGTTTGCAGGCTTCGGGCACCTCTTAGGGTGAATGGAAGGCCTGGCGCGACACGCAGTCGTAACGTATGTCGGAACGCTTCACAATCCTGGGAGAACTGATACAACACGGAATCAAGCGCCCATCAGCCATCTTCATCCTCAGCTCTCCGGCTCGCAGTATCCAGCGATTGCCCGACCGGTTGATATACGGATTGTGTTACTCGCATGGTGATGGCTACAGCACCAGACGTTGAAGAAATTCACGCCAAAATTGCCCAAGAATCATCCTCAGCCGTGGCCCAACTTCCGTCTAGCGAGGGCACGCTCTGCATCCCGCCTCTGGGATTCGGCATTCAAGATCCCGGGTCTGCAATACGGCATGCAGTATGTGCAGCACTTCGGTGTCGGCTTGGAAGCATGCCGACGTGGCGAGAAATAGCGGCAGGGCGCCCTCTCCTCGGACGATCCCGAACAACCAAGAACCAGCGCTGCTCAGGCAACTGGTCATGTCCACGATGGGATGTACATGCTATTCGGTCACCCATGCTCCGTCGGGTTTGTTGCACTGGCCCACACCGCTCAACAGCGTAAGCCGATCTCTATCACCGGCGCCATCGCGGCGGTTCAGTTCATCCGGAGGATTCACTCCAGCGAGCATACGCTTATCCGCAATTCGGTTCAGGAATTTCTGTTGCGTCCAATGAACCTAGTTCCACAGACGAGCTCTTCATCGTGCAATCCCTCCGGATGTTCGGCCGAACGGGGGTGGTGATAATGCGCGTGCTGCTGCCCTGTCTGGAGTGTGATTTACATATCCCTCTATGCTTCTGCTGCAACAAGCATCGCGACAAGCCACCTGGATGTTTTCATTCAGCCGATGGCATGCGCAGGGGAACCTGAATTCCCACTGAGTTCTTCGACCATCAATTCCACATCGCGTCGGATACTTATCCAACGCTCCGCGATCCTTCCTCGACAACATCGACTGATATCAGCGTCCCGCGAAGCAGCGCGCAAAGATCATCGGCGCTGAATTCATCGGGTCTTCGAGGAGAAAGCAAAGCCCTCCGGTCCTTCGCATTTCCTTCATCCGCCATGGCACGACTTACCACCCGATGTTTCGAATCCGGCTGGAACGGGCGTGCCTCCATAACACGATTACATCGGGTGGCGGTTGTGAATGATCAAGGATGCCACACACAACGTCGAGCTCGCCCAAGATCGCAGATACAAGTGTGGAGAGTCGCTGCGCGCCTCTTCAAAGATGAGGTTGCGCAAGGTGGGCCGCAGCCTGGGCCGCCCGAGAGATCGTTCCGCACATCCCTTCCCTGGCCCCGGCCTGCGGATCCCGCTTCGTCGTCGAGGTGACGCGATAACTCCCTCCTGCGACGCCGTATCTGATCGTGTGAGAAGCAGGGATGCGCGGTTATCTCACGAGATCTGGCAGCGTCGCCTGCTGTGCCGGGTGCGCAGCTACTGGGTGATATGGCTGACAGAGCCGCCACCGCTGCGTATCCGATCTGTGACGCGTTGCGTGCCACGTAAGACGCATGACTGCCCGACTGGTCAGTGCCGTACACTGCTTGAGCGGATCTCGACGGATTTTACATACGAAGTCAAGGCGTGAATCCCTGGTGTCGAACATCACCATAGCAAGACGCCAGGCACATCTGATTTGGAATGAGTTCATGCTCAGGCGCGCGTTCTCACTGACACCCGCAGCTCACTCTACTACCAACAGCGCCAACCAGCCGTATTCCTGACCGTCGACCACCCAGCCGGACCCAAGCGCACGCGCCCCATGCATAGGACACATCCAGTCACAGCGCAAGCCCACTTCATAATCCTCTTCTCTATTGGAGCCATATACTCACCAATAACGATGCTGTGCGCGAGCCAGTCACTCCCGAGAGCAGATCCAGTGGCCAACCGCAAGCCGTTTCTTCCCGAATGCTGCGACTGGTATGAGTTGTCCGCTCAGGACTGGAAAACTCAAGGGACGGCCGTTTGAGATGTTCTCAAGACCTCGAGGCTGACGAGCACCTTCACCCCGACTGATGCCGGCCATCGCTCGATGTGGAGCGCAGATGGCGGTCACCAGAAGCGCTCTTCGGCGTTGGGTGGAGAAGGCCTGGGGCGACGGCTCAAGCGTGAACGCAGGGATGCGGCGTCGCTTGATTCGGGCGCTGGTTGCAGTGGCTGGGCGAATGCTGGGTCTGGGACACAACCGCGCCCCTGCCCCTCACCACCCTGCTTCTCCCTCGCGCCGCGCCGATCCTGCTGCGATCGACAATTCTGCGGCCCGGACTGGCGTCCAGCCGCGAATGTAGAACTCTGGCAGCCCAGGCCGAAGGCGGCAAACGGACTTCGTGCACCAGAACTTCTTCCGGCTGCGCCGCCGCTGGCTGCCCTGCCCATTCAGTGATCCCTACGAATGCCGAGCTTCTCTTGATTGCGAGATCTGCTGCGCGTGGAAGGCTGTCGTCGAGCGGAGCGCGCGCCCCGTGGCTGTCCCCAGTTCGTAGGATCCTCACGGTTCGAGCGACCTCGCCGGCGTCAAAACAGGGAGATCCCCCCACACGTGCGCGAGAGGTGCATCAAAATCCATGCGGGATTGGAACGCTGATGAGGTGGAGCCAGTGCGCGTTGAGCATACCCATCAGTACGCGGGTGACAACCAGACCCCAAGCGGCCGGGCGAGGGCGACCTCAACCCGATCGTGAAAGCCCTGCACGGGGCGCTGCCGGATCAACCGCCGGTCCTTCTATCACGGCTGAGGCCTGAAGCCTGTGGCAGTCTGGCGTGCTGGGTGGCGGTCACCCCCAGCCGGGATGCGCCACAACCGCCTGGCTGGGCCTAGTTCTTCTGGTGTCGCCACAGCATTCGCGCCGCTTCGCCTGCTCCAGCTGGTCCAGGGCCAGAGAACGGAGATGGCCATCAGAACCGTATCCGGCTTGCTGCGCCACCCATACGGCCCCGTGCCTGCTGCCCCCCCCCCATCGCCGCGAGGTGGCGCTGGCACACAACTATCATGCTACACCCTACTACCTGCCTACCCGGTGTCTACGAGTGAACGCTGGCTATCCAGCACGCCGTCGTTCTCACCAGCCGTTTGGCGGGTATGCGCGGCGTCTGGACGAGCGAGCAGAGCGGCGCAAACGCGGGTACGGCGACGGCTATCGATTCGTGGCGAAACATCAGCATCTCCAGGTGCTTCGACGTTTTAAGGAAGCAGGAACCCGCCTTCGACCCGGCACTGCAACAATGTCGACAGTTGGCAAACTTACCCTAACAGTTCGCTGACAACCGAAGGAATTGGCAGTCCCATCTGCTCCCCATAAAAACGGCAACATCATCAACGAGAGAATACGCCGCCTGGCCAGCTGACGGGCGCCGGTTCAAGGACGCATCGCCCGCAGCGCCTGAACCGGGGTGTATCAGCT
>Ga0163217_1065347_pt1 | contig 11034 bp, 17 predicted proteins | sample SynspAceP_FD_185933 | JGI IMG/M metagenome (GOLD analysis project Ga0163217, IMG submission 185933) | Saline lake microbial communities from Ace Lake in Antarctica - Synechococcus sp. Ace-P (PacBio error correction) | ecosystem: Environmental > Aquatic > Non-marine Saline and Alkaline > Saline ... | reverse complement strand
CGCCAATTCCGGCAGCCAGCGCGTGGAGTTCAGGTGGCAGCCGCATCGGTCGTTTCCTGTCGCCTGATGCGATCGGCATGGGCCACGCTATTGTTGCTGCGTGGCGGCGCTTCGGCGCTCTGGGTTGATCCTCTGGGGCTGGTTCGGCCTTGGGGCTTCGCGCAAAACTCCAGCAGCTCTCGCTGGAGGGAGGCGATGCGCGAACTCCAAAGTGGGAGACGCCGCCAGCCGGTCGCTTTCGGGTGCTGCGAATCTTGATGGCTTCCCTGCGGACCTAGCCGAAGCTGCGCCTCAGCGACGATTCCTTCGCTGCCCGCTGACTGGGTGTTCTGATCTGCGACCGGGGGCGATGGCAGGGTGATTGAGGACCAGGCCCTGCAGTTCGTTGCCCGTGCAGCGCTGGGACGGCAGGCGCTGTGGGGTGATCTCATCAGCCGTTAGATAGCCTGGCCCCCGATCACCAGCGGCGAAACCGCTCTGCGCAAGCGCCCTCAAACTCGATGCCGACGCGTTCAAGCCGGTTTGCTGGTGCTCAGCAATTGCCGGGCTGCCCCGGGCCCATCGAGCGCCCGGAACTCTCCGACGCGTGTTGAAGCGCTGGCTACGCCTGCCGCGCACTGATCGAAGCGGCCCGGCGGCAGGGGGCCTATTCCCCTAGGCGCTGGCCCCTGGCCAGGGTGGCCGCGGAGCTATGGCAACGCCGCCACAGCGGAATCAGACCCGAACCCACTCCACAGCAGCCGAACGCAGCCTCGCCTGGGCTCGAGCGAAGGCTGCCGGCGCGGCGCAATCGCCTGCGAGCTCCTGGGCTGCAAGGGCAAAATATCAAAAGCCGCAGGGGCTAACTGCTTTCAGCGAAGCGGGCGCAAGTGCTTTGCAGTGCCGATCACGCTCGAGGCAGGGATCGAGCTGGAGGTTGGATCGCAGCGACACCTCCTGCCAGAGCTGACCGACAAGGACGAGCTGGCACGCTGCCGTCTTGCACACTCGCGCGTCTCGAGCTGGCACTGCGAACCCGTTTCACCCCTTGGCGGCATCCAGCCAGTCGGCCGGCAGTTGCTTGCTGGCAAAAAACTGCTGGCTGCAGCGCTGACGGCCGCTTCCCCCGAAGCGCCAGGGGCGCCCAGCTCTCGGCATGGCCTGTCGCAGCAGTCAGGTAGCGAGCCGTTAGGCCAAGGCGAGGAGGCCGCGGGGGCATGCGGCAGAGCAGGGCATTAGTGAGACAGCCCCCATGCAGCACCGCCGCGCCACTGGGCCGGCGCACGATTGGCGATCCGCCCCGGCTCCTGCAGCAGGCGCCAGCTGGCTCACCCGGCCGTATGGTGGAAGCCCAACGACAGGGTGGCGCGCCAGGTGTAAAGCGCAAAACGGAACCTTCGACGGCACGAGGTTGATCGAGATAGCCAGTTCGTCGATGGCCATCCTGCCAGTGGCGCTGTCCAAGTCAGCGGTGGGAATCCAAGCCAGCGACGTGGCAGGGGAGGTGGGGATGGATGGAATCCTGGAGCAATGAGCCACCAACGCTCAGGCCCAATCTGCCGTTGGAAGCTTCTTGCCCCTTGACACGTGGGGCTGCTGAGCGGGGGTCTGTCTCTGGCGCTGCTGGGGCGTCGGCGGCGGCCTGGTGTTCTCTCCAATCCTGCTGCGATGGGGCCTCGCCCCACCAGGCCTGGCACCAGCACCCTGTCGATTTCGTTCCCGACCACCTTGGGGGCACGCTCCCACCTGCGGGGCCGGGCCGGGCTGCCGGCTGCGCGTCTGGCGCTGCGTCGGACTCAGCGCTGTGGCCAGGGGCTGATCTTCAGCCGGCATGGCCGGGCTGCTTGAGTGGCTGGCACCTGCTCGGCCTTGAGGCGTTTGATGTATGGCCTGTTAGGCCCTGACGGATCGACCCGAGGCGAGAAGACCTCAGCCAAAGGAGGGATCGCCCGCCGCGGTGGCGGCCTGCATCGGGGTCGCGCTGTCGGCGGCTTGCGGCGGGACTCCTGGGCCGGGGGGGGGGCCTGTTGATGGTGCCCGCTGATGGTGCGGGCTGCGCGTGCCGATTGCGCCAGGCCCGATCCGGCTCACACCCTAGCGGTGCTGCTGCCTCGTTTGGTTCGGCAGCCTCGCTTCAGTTTCCTGGCGTGAACGGAGTCAAACCACGGCGATGGCCTGTCTCGGGGTGCTGCCGCGTTCTCTGCCCGTTGGTCAGCGGCCCGCTCGACCGGGTCAGCGAGCGCAACTCGCCTGTCGCTCGCATTGATCACCATGCTGTCTTGGCGGCCGACTCGGGCCTGTCGCGCCTCATGCTGCCTTGCGGAATTAGGGCCAGGGCTCCAGGGCATCGCAGAACGACGGATCGAGTCAAACGCATCGCCGCCACCTGGCCATGCTCTGGCGAACAACGAAGTTCCGTGCAGGGCACTCCAGTCGTCGAGCAGGAACGCCGGTGGGTGATCAACAGCTCAAGCGATTCCGGGGCAAGCGGATGCCTTCGTTGCGGCTGAATCCATGGGGAAGCCAGGCATCGCCACATGGCGGCCAGAGCTGGCCCGTTACTGCCGCTCCAGCACCAGCGGCAGCCAGGATGGAGTGCATCGGACGGAAGACTCAGAGCCGCAGCTCTGGCCACTTCGAGAGCTCGCGGGGGATCTCCTTCAGGCCGGGGCCAGTCGAAATGGGTTCCAGTTCGCCGGCCTGCTCCAGCAGCACAGCCAGGTGGCAGATCAATGCAGTGCTTGCAGGGGCTTAGATCCAGGCGACGGATGCTGTGTCGGCATGATACGTGATCGAAGTACGGAGGAGAACATCAAGAAGCGTATGACAACCACGTGCCAGGAACGTGGCGGGGGCGGGATCGGAGCTGAACACATGGTGGCGACATTGTTATCGGTCGCCTGCCATGTCACAACACTCAGTCAGGCGAAGTGCTCATGCCCTTGTGGTCGCCGCCCATGCCGCGCGGCGTGCTGGCCATTCGCCTCTTTGCGTCAGCCCTACAACGCCTGATCGGCCGTTGCGCCTTGGCAGTGCGGGCCTGGAGCTGTAGAAGCCCAAACTACTAACCGCTCGAGTTCCAATTGGTTCTTCGCGCAGGCGTCTATGTCCCCAGGGGCGGATCAAACCAGACGTTTGACGCGGAAACAGAGGAGCAAAGACGCGGCACTGGGGCAAAGGGGTGACGCAGCCGGTGCATCTCAAGGCCGTTCCAGCCGGTCTCCGCCTCCGCTGGTGGTTCCAATCCCGTTCGGTGGCGGCAGGGAGCTGCTCTGAGCGTGATTGGCCATCACCGTCAAGCTGGGGATCGCCTTGTTGCTGGCGTGGTTTGACCCACCTGGCTTCGCGTCAATCAGCACGGCTCGCAGTCACACGCAGTCAGCGCCATTTCCTGAGCTCGAAACCGGCACGCTTGCGCCGGGACCCCGAACCGTTTCGACAAACTTTTTCCAACGAAGGACAGGACGGCTGATGCGCGAGCAGGAGCAGTGGACTTGCTTCGACCGTTTGCGCGTTGTCTGGGAGCTCCCCAGCACCGGCCAAGCTCCAATCCCAGCTCTGATCGAGCGGACCCAGACGCAATCCTTCAGGGCTTCCAACCATTTCCTTCTGTTGAATTCTCAGGGCCATGGCCCTCTGAGACACTCCCTGTCGTTAGGTTAGGGCAACTTAAGTGAAGCGCCCGGAATGGCGTCAGATCCGTCCCCTTCTTCCGCACGTGATATCACGGCTCCTCCTGGGAGTTCGGTCTCTACGCCTACCCAAGGCCCTGACTGAATCAAGAGGCTGGCATTTGTGGTGCATGGCCTGCCGCGATCCGCCAAAGGCGGGCGGCGCCGAACTCGGCATTGCCCAGAGCGCCCGTCACCCATCTGCAGGTCGACCTCGGGGGATCTCGAGAGCGATGCGCTCCGACTGGTTGATGCCAAAGCAGCGGTCTGCCACTCGATGCCTTGGTCTGCAATTGCGGCCGTTCTGTCTATTTGTGCCGACTGCTAAGGCACCGCAAGCGTCCGCCCCAGGGCTAGTGAGCTGTCGAGGGCGACCAATCATGTCGGCATTTCCTGCTTGATTCCAGCTCTGCCTGAGAGAGCCCTCCAAGCCGCTCCAATCACCCGTCAGCTGCCGGCTGAGTGATTCTGGCGAACGGTCCGCCAACTCCACAGGAGCTAGGTGCAGATTCCCCATCCCTTTTGCACCGGCGGATCTCGGCGGACCTCTCGGTTTCCAATCGGATTCAAAGCCCCGATCGCCATGGCAGCGGGCAAGCCCTTCAAAGGCCTGGGCAAGGCCCTACAAGGACAGCAAGCTCTGCAACATGATCACCACCCAGGAGTTGCACCGTCCGCTTGCATGGAAGCAGCGGAATACGTGTTCAGTTTATCCCTCTATCCCGGCTGCGTCGGCCGAACACACACTATTCCGCAACAGCTATCGCTTGTTCCAAAGATTCTTCCCTGGTTCCAAAGGGAAACGTCACCAGGTGGCTACGCTCAGCCAGGAGCTTGCCGGGAGCGTGTCGCCCACGGTGGTGCCCGAATCCCGGCTTCGCGTCTCGGGGCCCACTGGAGCTGGGTGATAACCGCCAAAAGCAGGGAGGCAACAGTTTGTTCAGAGAAGCTCTCAGAAAAGCCAGCGACCCGGCATCGCCAGCTTGACCTGGGATCTCTCGACTTGCAATTGGTCGAGTCTGACTTGATTGGTTTCTGGCTGATTTAGTTCGGCTGGCTGGTTCTATTGATGCGCCACCTCCAGCCCAGGCCTCTTTGATTCACGGCTTTAATTGCACTTACTCCCAGTTTTCATCACCCTTCCGTCGCTGAGAACCCTTGATCCCCCGCCCGTTGCGCTGGATTCTTGGTCTGGATGTCCACGGCCGCGGCTGCATGCCTGGGGGGAGCGCTGCTGATCCCCTTCGGCGATTGGTCCCAGGCCGGCACGGTGGCCAATGTCCCTTAACAGAGACGGATGGTTCAACGGCACCGCTTTCAACCGACTGTTCCCGAGCACAGGATGGCAGGCGAGCAGTTGGTTCAGCTCAGGAAAAGCGGAGGTTCAGCAAGCCCGATTGTAAGGCGCGTGAGGCGAGTTAGTGGCGCTGCTGGCCATCTCCGAACACCACCACCGCCCCACCGGAAGGCCCGTTGAGGACAGAAATTCGGGTCATACGCCAGAACGCAAGTCGGCCGGCTGGACCCCTGGTGGAGGCAAGGCAGCCAGGCCAAGCGCCGCTTCTGGTGGCGGTCGCTTCCACGGTGAAGGTGATCGGCCAGGGCGACCGCCTCGACCTCCAGCGCGCCATGAGCTGCTCGAAAGCTTCGATTCTCACTGCCCTGGCCCGCCCAGCCAGCCTCATCGCCCGTCCTCTGCCCGATAACGGCCCCTGCCACTCCATGCGCCCGCAGCGACTTGGATCGCCCCGGCCCTGCAGCGTGACTCGGGCCGCCACCGTTCTACGAGCGTCTGGACCGTCTGCCCGCGACGTGATACTCACGGGCGGCCTCAAGAGGTACTCAGCACCCTGGTGCCAGGGAAGGCTGGACCAACATCACCAATGTCCTACCAGCTGATCCCAGGACGTGATCGGATGACACGGAATCCCGCCTGGTCGCCGGAATTACGCGCCCGCGCCGATCAGCTGAGCCGCGGCCCGCGACGAGGGGCTTATGGGCGTGCCACTCAGCCTTATTATGACGCCGTCAACCGTGTGCGCAGCACGCAGGCGGAGAGCCTGCCGGGTGCTGGCCACATTCGAGCGCGGCTTGCCCTTGCTCAAGCGCTCTGGCTGAGTGACGCCACCAGGCGACACTCTGCCAGCTGTGACCTGAGCCTTGAAGGTGGGCCCTCCGAGATGCTGGCCTCACCCAGCAGTGAACCGCGCTGCCCGGCGACGAGCTCGGCGATTTTCGGCGCCGCCCTGCCGACTACGCCCGGGGAGGCCCGGGTGCGGTACTGGCCGGCCCGTAGCATCTGCCTTTGACGCCGTTGCTACCGCGGGTCGACCAAGGCCCTGCGCAGAAAGCTTAGACAGCCTGGCTGGGGGCGGCCAACGCAAGCGATCTGAACCAGGCCTGCCTGCCTACCCGTGGACGAATGGCCTGCGCCTGATCTCCGGGCACGCAGCGACGACGGCCCACCTCAGCTTCCTGCGCAGATGGCCGTTCGATTCAATGGACTGGCTCTTGGGCGGGCGGATTCGTGGGCGAGCTGGGCCTCACCGCCCAGGGAACCGTCAGCCAGGGGAATCCACGCTCGGCCCCTGCAGGCCGGTGGAATCAGTTTTTCGCCGCTTTTCTTGATTGCGTTCACCGACACCTACCCCCACACGGGCCACGTACAGGCGGTGGCGCGCCGCCATGCGTGGAGCGCGCCGCCGCTGAAGTCTGACTCAGACTGGATCCGATCGATTCGGTGGATCATCGAAGCCCAGGAGACAAAAGAGTGTCGCGAATCTTTGAAGCGAATCGGCCTCCAGCAGGCTCCACATCGCTGAGCATTCTTCTGGGCCAGGCCTCAGTCATTCCCGCTTCGCACGCGCTACCACTTCCGGGTGGATTTCCAATTTCAAAAAATGGTGCACTTCTTCAGGCGTGATTTCCGAGTCAGGCACTCGACAGGTCTTGAAGGGGCCCATGGGTACGCAGACCCGTGCGTTTCGTTGAACCGTCGACTGATCGGTATTCCTTCAGAGCGGTTTGGCAATTACACGCCAAGCGCACTTTGTCAGTTCATTCGCTTTGGCTTGATCGCCTGCCATGAATCCGGTTTCATGGCGCCAGATTCGAATCGAAATCGATTCGCCGTCACAAATGCAGGCAGTGTCGGCATTGCATCGGAGAGGCAGCAGCAAGCCACCACAGACAGTCTACCGAGCACATACGAAAGATCACACATCGTGTCTTCCAGCAGGTTGGTGCTCTCTGCAGAAGTTTCACCGTCTGGCCGGTCACAATAGCCGCCCGCACAGCCCGGTACCGCCGGGGGACCACCCGATCCACGCACATCACGCCGTGTAAGCGCCTCGAAGGACGAAATCATTCAGGCCGCAGTTCTTCGGATGTGGAAGTCCACGGTTTTCGAGGATGTCATCACCTGGCACCATCTTCTTAGGTGAGGGTGAAGTGCTGGTCGTGCTTGGGGTCACCAGCCGATCTGGAGCACGCCGCTTGCAGAGCTCGAGAAGGCGCCACCGCCCATCGAGAGATTCGAAGACGGTGGTGGATTACCGATGCCCCCCTTGGCCGTACACCGCGATCACCCAGAGCACGGTCTCGAATGTCATCGACGGCTGCTCTTGGTGAACCTGAAGGCTTCCCTTTCGCCAATCGGAACCGCGGGCTGGTCGGTCGTAGGGTTGCCTTGTCATCGAGCGGATTTCCTTGCACTGCCAACGGGCCAGCTAACTAGGCACTTGCCCCATGTTAAGGCGAAGCTCGATAGGAGGTAGTTGGGCAGGGCGGTGCAACCGAAACATCCTGGATAAAACCCATTAGCCACCCCTCTGGCTTCCTCCAGGCTGAATCTGCCATGAGGACGCCAGCGAGCCCACACAATTCAGCCTCAGGGCGCCTATTCTGCTGTAGATGAGCTTTTGGCGTCGCTAGCAGACTTTCCTCGGTGATCTCCCGAGGCAATAATGTCCACGGGCGAAGGATTTCGGTAGTTGTCGTTTTTACACCTTGCCGCGCAACGAACAAAAAGGAATCTTGCGCAAGGGCCGCCTCGCCTATCAACGCATCCATGTCAGCGGCGCCTTCAGCCAAGGCAAAACAGACTCGGTTGCAGCGAGGACCCGAGGACAGCAGGACGTGGCGAGACGCAACAGCCGCCGCCATGGGCCACTTCAGCCGCCGCCGGCCTGGACAGGCTGGGTGCCCCATACGGCCCACGTGGCTGCGGCTGCCTTCCAACGAAATTCGAACAGTCACATGCCGGGAACGTGCCGCATCAAGATGGTTCCTCCAGGCCCATCGTCAGCGGATGCACCAGGACATCGAAGATCAATTCGCCCACCTCCCAGCCCAATCTGGGGGGCAATAGCGGGCCAGGCCCATCCTGGACATGCAGCGAGCAGAACTGACTCACGCGCAGGGATTCCCCAGCCGTTTGGCACCTGTGACGCTCCATCTGCGGTCTGCGAGCACCAGCTCTGGGCGCGGCATCGCCCATCGCCTTCTCCACGCGCAGGTAGTCGTCAGGATGATCAGGGCTGTCGAGGCCCAGGTCCGCTTAGGCAGCGCCCGGACCTCGCGGGCAGTCTCACGTGGTTAAGTGCCCGGCCCACCAGCCGTAAGCCCAGTCGTCGGCCGCAATCGCCGCCGCCAGCAATCGCGAGGTGGCGCGGCAAAGATGACACCCGCTTGCCGGTGAGGTTAGTGGAATCCACCGAAGCGAAATACCAGAGCAGGCGGAGACGCAGATCCGCCTTCATCTTCGACTGGAGTGGCTGCCAGACCCCAGCAACGCGCGAGAGTTCCGCAGAAAAGCGGCCGTGGTGGCGCACGGACCCGATCGGCACGTGCGCAGGCACCGGGAAAGGACGGTACCGAGTTCGCGCTCCAACCGCCTGCATAACGCGTCCTGCCCACCTCCGGTAGGAAGGCAGACGTTGGCATCGGCCTCAGGCAGGGATCGCAGCAGATCGGGCGGCGCGGGCCCCCAGCGGAGCCCACCAGGTTTCACGTCCAAGCCGTGTTCGCCCCAGCAGCGCCCCTGACCTTGATGTCATCGCGCGCAGCGAAAGCCAGCAGAGCTGGGCCCAGCAGGTTCACCCGACGGCCGCGCGGCCTTCGGATTTGCCAGCGATCCGGGCCGCGCTCTTTGAGTCCCCGGCGCCGGCAATGCCCGTTCGCGCCAGCAGGGCTGCTGGCGAGCTGGTACGAGCGGTTTCAGGCCGCCCCCAATCTATCCTTTTTGGAGTAGGCGGGCAAGCTCCAGGATTTCACCCACCGGCAGCCGGAGGCCACATGCCGCCGGCGAGGGCGCACCGGTTGATCCATGGTATCCAGTATCCGCCGTGCAGCCTCTCGCCCACGAAGCAGGGCCTCGCGGGCGGAAGCGGTCACCGCTCTGCTGGATTCGAGCGCGTCACCAGCTCCGGCAAGTGGTCTCCGCCCAGACACGGGCCCTGAAACGTGGCTGTAGGTGACGGCGGACGGCCGATACACGCCGCTCGATTCATCGTGAACAAACAGGTCGGCGTAAGGTGTCGCCTGGGGCGCATGCAGCACGTAGTGCAGGCTTCCATCGAAGCGGCGATGCGCATTCGCCCCCACGTGGCGGGGCACTTCAGTAGGTCCAGAGGGTCCAAGTTCCATTGCAGAAAGCTCCGCCGGCGGTAGCCAGGGGGGCGGGCAAACAGTTCGGCCAGATCGGCGGCCTGGTCCGATTTGCCATGAGATGGGGCTGAAACACCAGTCAATCGACCACTTGGGGCGATGCCTTCCTGCTCCAGCGGGTTAGCGAGCCCCAATGGCCGCCAGACCACCAGATCGGGCGGGGCGGCGCGGACCCGCTCAAGTCTGACGCTTCCAGGTCCCTGGCCCTTCGCCTGAAGCTGGGTGCATCGGAGCAACGGCCAGTTTCCTCGCCATCACAGGGATGCGATCGAAGTAGGGCGCGTTTGCCCACCCCACCAGGTCCATGCCGCATTCAGGCTGAGAACCGCGCCAGGGGGCATCTCACAAGCTGGGAGTCGAGGCATTCAGGAAACAGGCGCTTGCCCTCCCAGTTGCGCCGCCAGCAGGCACCCAGGGCCGGCAGGCCACGCATCCACCAGGGGATCGAGCACCTCGCCACCCGGGCCTCATCCACACGCAGAAGCCGCCAGCGGCGGCGGCCATCCAGGCGCGGTCGCCCTTCGACGCCCAGCGGAAGGGAGCTGGGGACGACGGGGGGCGCCGCGGCGCTCAAGGGCGCGAACTGGTGTCGCTGAAGGACACGCGGGCCAACAGCACCCCCCCTGGTGCCGGCCTTCCGACGCCTGTGCAGGTCGGTGGTGGAACTGGCGCGGCGGCAGGCTGCGCCCGGCCCCACTCCCAGGCGCTCCGAACAGCGTGAGCGGCGGTCTTCGACGCCATCGCCAGGGATGCCGAACCAAGCAACCAGCTGGTCGTCGTCGCCAGCGCGGACAGGGGGGGCACCAGGGCACTCGAGGGACGCGTTCCTCCCCCTGGAACGTGAAGGATGTCTCCGGATGCCGCTGCCGGAATAAGTTCACCACCCAGCACGCGGCAGCGCAGGCGAGGTCGGTTGATGCCCGCTCAGGCCGCCATTGGCCAAGGTCCAGCCTTGATTCACCTCCGAAGGGGCAGACCCCACCAGAAACAGGGTGCGGCATCTCGGGGCGGCGTTCCAGCAGGTCGCCCCACCACCCGGTCAAGTCTTCTTGCACTCGAGCCAAGCCCGAGCCAGGTCGCGTTCGCCGAGAGATCCGGGCTGCCGAAAACGGGAGTTCGGCGAAATCATTCACCCCCGGCCGCCGACATGGACCAGGTGGGCACACGGTCTGCGGGAGCCCGACCACAGAAGAAAAGGCGTCGGGCATGCAGGCGATTTGCAACCAGACAGAATACGGAGGTTGAGAGGAGAGTCCACAGAAGACCTCCCGCTGGCCGCTTTCACGCAACAAGGGCGGCCAGAGGTACGGCGATTAGAGGCCATAGGTGCAACAGGCTGATCCGGCCCTTCCTGGCTAATCCGTCCGGGCTCTAAGGGTGAGACAGTAGCAGTGCCAGGCGGAACCGGTGTTTCCTTACCACCACGGCTATAAACAATCATACTTAACTAAAGAACCCATGAGCAGCGACTTATCAAGGCAAGCAACGAACCTTCGAATGGTGACAGGACCCACCAGATTGCTGACGACAGGGCCGTACGTCGAAGCAGCAGATTGTCGTTGACGAAACCTCCCTCCCTCGTTCGGAAAGTCGGTCAATGCGAGTGCAAAACAAATGGGGCATCGCCCTTACGGCCATGATCGGAAAACCGCGTGGCTCCATAGGTGCCGCACAATTCGAAAGCGGAATTCTCTTTCTCCAGGGAATCGGATGTATG
>Ga0163217_1055548_pt1 | contig 11034 bp, 7 predicted proteins | sample SynspAceP_FD_185933 | JGI IMG/M metagenome (GOLD analysis project Ga0163217, IMG submission 185933) | Saline lake microbial communities from Ace Lake in Antarctica - Synechococcus sp. Ace-P (PacBio error correction) | ecosystem: Environmental > Aquatic > Non-marine Saline and Alkaline > Saline ... | reverse complement strand
TAGTAACTAATAACTTCGTCGGTTTTGTGTGTTTTTATTTATATCGAAAGCTGGAAATAGCAGGAGAAATTCTTTGTGCTCGGATGGTGGGAATTTTGCAGGTATATTTTTCGGCTTGCAGCACCTCTTGGAACATGCAAAACATTCTATAAACCGGCCTCGATGTTGGAAGTGTAGTTTTTTTGTTTTGGTCAATGAAATTTAAATGTCCGTCAATAGGGCTTGTCTGAGTTGTCAAAAGCATTGAAGGCAATTTTGGTCGTATTCCTTAAAGTTAAAAATCTGGTTATGGTAAAAACTTTCCCAATTCAAAGCGGTTTGTCCGAAAGCATTCGCCAATTGCTCCCCGGGATTTCGCAATTACGGGCTGTAAATGTGGGTGTTGGCTAAAGGCTTGTTGTTTAGGTTTGTTGCAATTCCTGATATTGGTAAGCCCTTTTACAAAATTGAAAAATCCTCTTTGCGTTGAATTGGACCACTACTTTAATTTCAGGCCATGGATTTTTCGCCAGCCATGGCCCGTCAGCATTACTAAATCCAGGGCGTGCAGCGTTGCTTTTTTCTCTGGCGGAGCAAAAATAGAAGTCCGGGATCCGGAAATTATGGCCCCTTAATGTCTGATGCAATAAAAGATGGGTAAAATGTCGCCAGAATTGGAACTTTTTAAACCCTTTGATCTAACATCCGTGGCGGCCCATGGATAGTTCGGCCCATAACAGGCCTGCCATCGGTTGTCGGATACATGCAAACAGTCTATGGTAATTTTCACTTCTATCCTTTAAATTTTTTTAGGATTTAAAATTGCATTTAGTACCAATTCATCCTGATTATTGATAAATACGATACGTCACTCCAGGTTTTTTTTTGTGAATCAAACAGGGTTAAGTGTCATGATTCCGCTAGGCATTTTTACTTTTAGGGCATTTCAAAATTTACATGGCAGTGTTTTCACCTTCAAAATTAAATTTTACCTTGATAGTATTTTTTTATTTGTTTATATGCGCCAAGTACAGTAAAAAAATTGCTCTCGTTCAGCAGTTCGAGGCCTCGAATTTTTACTTGAATGGCTTTTTGGGTTTTACGTTGTTATATGCCTTATTGCCATATCCCTCACTCATTACTTTCAGGCGCGAGTGTGAATTGGTGCCGTCTCCGAGTTGAATGACCCGAATTCCTATTTTTCTCCTGCCTGAATCTGGTTTAAGAGATTGAAAAAACCGTGAGCCTCTATCTATCGTGGCCAAGGCGGCCACTATGAATTTTCCTTGCGAATCTACAATTTGACCTTAGTATATTCCTGTTGTAGAACCATCATTCCCAATTTGCTTTAAAATTGCTACTTGTCCAAACTAAATCTTGCAACTAGGTGCCCACCTTCGGGGAAGAACTTGCAAATCAATATTTATCCTCTTTGCAAGCGCTCTAGCGGAGTACTAAAGGTCACCCTTAAAAAGACCCTGTATTGTTTTTGGTGAAAAAGAAATCGTGATCCAAAAATTCGCATCCAATTGCTATAGGCACGCCCAATTGATAATGCCCGAATGAAGGTTGCTGGGTTAAATTCCATATTACTGGTTGCTTTTCTTACCATGGACAATGTTCTTGGGTTGGAGGAAAGGCACAATTTCATTTTTTTTCGGTTACCAATTAGTATCCACATGAAGTACCCTGCTACCTAGGTGAAAATTGATGATAGCGCCCCAAAAAACCGGTATAACCGCTGAACCATTATTGGTTCACCTGTTGTAAATAATTCTTTGTTCCGTGCATTGCAGGGGAAAAACTTTTTCCACAGTGGGTTATAATTATTGTATGCGTTAACGGATACCCCAAATCTCCCATAAATGAGATCACTTGAGTTAAATTGGATTGTAATAGTGCCACTTGATCTTTGCTGTTGAGGGAAGAGGCAGCCAAAAGCACCTACCTTTGCAAAGGACGTTAATTACTTCTTCCCTCTAACCGGTGTTCTTTTTACAATTGGGATTGTCTTCCCAAAATTTTTCGTTGTAAACCTATTCGCCGAGTCTTTGCCGAGTCAGTTTTATTTGTCCCGAACTGCCCTCCCAATTTTTTTTCTAGAGTGTTGGGCTTAGTAATTTTCATAAAAAGTTAGGTTTGAGGAGGATGGTAAGTTATGAAACTCAAAAATAATGTTACGTTTATATGCTGTAGTCAAATTCGTTGGCAATATTAAATATAATTTTGCAGGAATTGCCCTTGTATTTTCTGGCCGTTGCTAAAGCCATTTCAAACGAGATATTATAGTTTTTCCATGAGTTTGTTATTGTTATTTCACGAGTCTTGACAACCAAAAATTTTGAAAATCGTCATGGAAGACTACCAGTAAATTTTTAGATGTCGTTTAGGTTTTTAAGCGTTTTGATGTATTACCCGCCTCGGAAGGTTGGGGTTTTGATCGTTTTTTTTCTGGTGTGAAACTTTTAATACCGCAATTTTATCGCTGCTGGATTCTAGTATTCAACTATATAGGCATGTCATAAAAAAGACTTCCAAAGCGGGGCCGCATGGTTGCATTGGAATAAATAACCTCTTCCAGTGTTGGGGTTTCGGAATGAAGAAAATCAATCGAGTTAATAGTGGTGTAGTTCCTGTAGTGAAGCCCTCCTAGGTTTTTTAATGCATATCGTCCTCCAATAATGTCCCAATCTCATATTCCTCTTGAATATAGCGTATGTCATAGATAATTTCTGAAAACTTCGGGAGTATTCATTCCCATTTTTCGCATTTTGCTATAAAAGCTCGGCTATAGTTGGGTTTTGTATTTTGCTTGTTGGCTTTTTGATATTGCTTTTTGGCCCCAGTTCAAGGTAAAGCGTCTTTTTGCGATTGCCGTTTAAAATGACCTCTCCAGCACATTGGAAAAGGGTGTTCAATTCAACTATTAGGCTGGTTAGTTTAGGTCAACTTCAACTACGTATTTGCTTATTTAATTCTAGATTGGTGTAAATATAAGCTTTGGCCGGCAGGGAGTCGACCTTTATTACCAAACTCGCCAATTCGCTTTGCTTGCAGTAGCCCCAAGGCTGAAGAGGCATTCCATATATTGCCAAAAAAGGGATAGGGTTCCCTGTTGCTTGGTCAAATTCACCTCTTCCATTAATTTCTTGTTGTTGATTTTATAATCCTTCATATTAACTCAAACGGATTCGCCTTTGAATAATTGGGGAAAAATAGCAAATAGGACAGCAGTATTATGACCAAATACTGGAAAATTAGAAAATAACTGCGTAATGTTCGTGCCATCGCCTTCAAAGATAGGAAGCATCAAGCGTACGAAGTAAAAATAATGTTGGAAAAGACCGCAATATCAATAACTGCCACTTTTGCTCTCAACCCGTATTTCAAGACCCCGTTCTGCCACTTTTTTGGCTTTTCCGTCTCACAACAGCCAAGGGCTTTCATTCCCAGTTCATTTATAAGTTGTTCATTATAATTAATCGAACTTTTCCCTGGCCTTCTCCAAATCGTTCAAGTTCTATTACTTCTATTAAAGTCGTGCTTGTTTTGCATGCTCCGTAAGCCATAGGTTGCCATTTTAATATAATTAGCTTCTCATTGCTGCAACTTGGCTTTTCTGAAGCAAGAATTTTATACAGCCAAAAACGTTATCGGTTTCTGGGTCTTTATGGGGCTTCCATAGAGTACTGCTCCGTTTGTATTCTCCCATGGACTTTTTTCTCGTAATTGCTTATCTGTTTGAAAAAGGGCTGATTAAATTACCTGTGGCTTTTGCTCATTTGGGACCCATTCCGGTTCCAGGGATTATACATTTAGGTCTCCTCCTGTACCTTCCTTCGGGCATTACAAAGGTATCCCTAATTGGCCATGAAACCTTGATAGCCACATCACGGGTCATTTTCCAAATGTTGCCATTTGTCCTTACCTAAGGGACTATCTGGGCCGTCGTAAAAAGGAATATCGCAGCCATCAGCATGGCATAGAAATAATAGCCCCGCATTTACATCATCTAGTCGCGGTCTGCCTTATCTTTAATAGAGTGGGCAAGGTAATCTTTTTTTGATACGGGAAAAAGCAGCTGATAAAAGGTACCATGCACAGTTCTGCGGTCTGGTGGGAATATCACTTTGACGATAAAAAAGCCGGTTTTGTATAATTATGTCAAACCAAATGCCAGCCAGGTTAGCGGCGACTCGCGTATGTATGCTTCCGTAGTTGCCTCCCCATTCTTGATCTGGGTTAGCGAGTGCATATCCGCCAATGAGAGAAAGGATGGCGTTTGCTGGATTGTTCGCCAGTTTCTATCGCTGGGATAATTGCTCCCAATATATTTCCCAGATGAGGAGTCCCCGAAATACTTTGTTATACCTGTTTAAGATTACCTTGCCATTATTTTAATTTTCAAAAGAATAGGCACAAAGGTAAAAAGAAAACTTAATAAAAAAAGCGGACCTAAAATTATTACTTTTGATCTCAGGCTATTTTTGCATTTTTAAAGAAAAATAGGCAAAACACTTTTCCGAATTTGGTTCCATATTTTAGCTGATTTTTGCCCCATATTTACTGAATAGCTTCCCAGTCTGGTACTTTTCCAGTATTTCCGAAAAAACCTACCCGCGCAGTTCTTTTGGTTGGCACGGCAATGTATGGGCCAATGTTAATTTTATACGGTATGGGTTTTCTGTCCCGCATTAATAAAGAGGGGAGCAGAAGCTTAAAAAAGGACCAAAGCTTTATATTGCTAAGTAATCCAACCATACTTAGTATGTTGGATATAATTTGATTGATGCTAAAAGCAAGTAAAAACCCCTTAATGTTTTTATCGGCGAAGAAGGAATTGGCCAATATACCACTTTTTGCGTTTTTTCTATAAACGCGTTATGTGCATTATGGTAGATAAGGGAGAGCTCTAAAAGGTAGAACCGCAGCTTTATAAGGTGGGCACAGAAAGGTTTAGATCAGGGAGTAGGTATATGCATTTTCCCGGAAGAGGAGTGCCTTGATGAAACACATACTTTTGCGACGAGTTTAAGCGACGGGGCCTTTAAAAATGGCCTTATAAAACACAGAAAATCCCGATAGTACCCATAAATCTCTTTTATGCATAATAAAAAGCGGTTTTCTTTTACTTTTTATAGTGCGAAAGGTTCTTCTGGGCGTGTACGCTTGGGTAAAGATGCATAAGTTTTTGCTTATCCGATAATCTAGACGAGGACAGATAAACCGAAAGCTTCGGGAGAATGTTTCGTAATGTAATTTTGGAAGAGCTCGAAATGTTTCTGGCACTGGACAATAATTTAATAGCAAGGATATATCCAGCATTTAAACGAAACTTCAGAATTAGAACTTTTTAAACTAAAGCCACTGTAACGCCTAGTGAATAAGGATTATAATATTTCCCGAAGTGTTCGAAAAGTATTTAATTTGATATTTAAAAACCGGTTCCACATTAAATTTAAGCTTGGGGGTAAATTTGTAATAAGCCCTAGGCCAAAGTTGCGTACTAAAAATTTTGACGGAATTAATGTTGTTGGCTTTCCCCAACGCTCAGTAGGTCTGGGACCATTAGATTCCAATACCAACGGATAAACTTATCTGTTAGAAAAAGGGAGCTTACTCCACCTATGATGTTAACCCCAAATTTACGATCCAGGAGCGGCGTAAGTTTAATTCTAGGGGCCACTATCTAAAATAACCAAATTGTTGTCCCATTAGCTGCCCAAGCGGTAGGATTTTTGCCCGCTTACATCCAAAGCAAATATAGGACCCGGCGTTTTGGAATTGCGATTTTTCACTAATTGGGATTATTCAAAATGATGGCATGGGAGTCATTGGAAAATTTAATCTATAGTGCCTTAATTGGTTCCCGTAGAAGCGCTGGAAATGCAGGAGGTGAAGTGCATACATGCATTGTATTCCATAGCCATAATCTAACCCTTTATTGAATACCGGAACGCACACTTAATTTTTTATGAAATCGCGTACCCTACCGTAATACCGTAAACTAAGCAGTTACATTTCCGTGACTTGGGAATTGTGAAGGCCAAGATGGAAGTTGATTGGGGAGCCATCGCCCATGCCCATTAAAGTAAAACAAGGTGCCAATACTGGCCAGCGGACCATTTCCATTTGTTCGGGTTTCTTCCCCTTCAACTTTACCTCATTTTCTTCAATAACCTCTAAAATTGTATTTATATATTTCGAATGGGAACAATCTCTGGAGTATCCCTCTGGTGTATTTCCATTATTTTTGTCGCCCTCGTTAATTTCCTGATGCAACTTAATCCTTCACTCAGCATTATGTGGAAGATCTTTTTGGATTAAAAATATATCATCCAATGGCTCTTTTTTTCAATCGCATTGGGCTTGTTGCTTCCCTGCATTTTTTATTCTAATTCAACATCGGCACTTATCGTTTTTGGCCAAGTTGTAGTTACGCGGTTGGTTGCATCTAAGGTCTCTTTGTCGTCTATTAGGTTTCGCCTGAATCGTTTTTTTGTTTACAGGGTAGCAACAATACTTTTCCTGACTACTTAAATGTGTTGCGCTTAAATTTATTTCTCGCCCAAATTGTTTGGTCGATTTAATTTTGATTTTCATCAGAAGATTCGTCTTCAATATACCGTGATGCTCGTAGCTATCTGGCGTTGGTGATTCCTTTAGGAATTGTTTGTCCCTTAGTGCTACGGGTGCTTATTTTCTTACCATCAGATAGGTTAACTAGGTACTACAGAATTTTAGAAGTAGAAAAGGGGTCGATCGCAAAAGAGGATGGCAAGATATTTGCTGCCACTCCTCCAACTTTCCACCCAAAGGGGGATAAGCTTGCGGCTTTGTTTCTTTTTATCCAAGGAAGTGGCCTATGGAATTCCAGTACCTTTTCGTATCTGGAACATTCATGGAAATGACCTAATTCTATACCTGAAATAATTTATCTAAATTATTTTATCACTCCATGTTTTTAATTGTCAGCCGTATAATCACAATAGGCGAAAGTTACCCTTCCATTATTGATCCCTGCCTTATTTGCTTCAATTTTTTTCTTTTAAAATCATTTCTTGCCCGGGCAAGATTGGATTTGGATTAAAAAGGGGCTCCCCATGCACGTTTCATACATTTCACTTTTATTTCTTTATGGCTAATGACCATCCAACACAATATAGATTGAAGGTTAAGCGGTATTTATTTGGAAGCTTCTTGTATATAATCTGAGTAATGTGCGCCAAATCGAGATTTAGCATAACCTTGAATCTTCTAGGTCGCTTCCTCCTCTTATATTTTTCGGAAAAACCCACAGTTAAATTTTCCCTCTTTTCTATATTTTGAAGAACTGCTATTTACAGTTAATACGCTTATATCCAGCCTTTCAAAAGAGCCTGCATGCTTTAAAACTGTTCTATTTTACTATAGATAGTCATTAAAAACTATCATGTAGTTATTCTTCCGCCTCCGTTTTATTGCGTGAGTATTTGAGACAAATGCCAAACAGTCTACCCTGGGAATAGTTCCCGATATATGCTGTTTCCTTGTGCTTTGTCTATCCCCCTTTTTTGCAATTATTTCATGAGCTCTTACTGGATTACTCAAAATTATGGGTGGTTAGTAACTAATTCTTAATTATAGCCGACCCGTTTTTCGGGTTCGGTCGGTACTATTGAGGTCAAGCCTTTCTCTTCATTGACCGCGAACGGTAATTTCCAGATATGCTTGGCTCCCCATTGCATCCTCTCCTGTCCCAAATATCTGAATAAATATGCTGATTCATACAAAACCTCAAAGTTATAATGTAGCAATTGAAGTCTTCACCTGCACCAGTGCATTCATCCTTCATCATTCAAGCCACTGTACAATAGAAACGACCTTTCTGGTGGTTACATCCTTCTTTACTACATTCAAAAACCTTCGAAAAAGGTACAATTATTCCGCGTCTAAAATAGGTCAACTTTTTATTTTATAGATCTGACCCGTAATCAAATGCTCTTGCATTTCTACAGATATTTTAACCTGCGCCAAAAGCTTCAAAGTGAAGTTTACATTCATCATTTATAATCGCTGGATGTCAGAGTGAAAAAAGAGGCAACAAGCAGCAAAAAAGATTACTGTTTCATATTTCTTAATTATTTATTTGTTTTCTAAAAATGCGTTTAAGGAACCTATTAGCCCTAAAAAAGTGCAAAGACTTTTGTAATTTTTTAAGGGCATGTCGATTTCATAGCAATTACGTTTATGCTATAAGATGTAGATAAGGAATTTAAAGTTGCGTGATAGAAAGAAAAAAATCCCGATTGGACTCAACGCGGCATTTTAAATTTATGCTTTTACTGTTTTGATGGCTCCTTTTTATTTTTTGCCTTCGAGTTTTTTCGAGTAGTTCGCGGATTATTCTAGCAGTAAACTTTTTTACGGCATCCCTACCCTGTCCAAGCGTGGTGTGGCACATAGCTGCAACCATGACCCACTTTTCTTAATTATTTTCGATTCAACTCCCAAGTCTGATGATCTCCCCAACCATTGCGAAATTTCCTTCACACGTACATTATAATCAAATCGGCCGGGTCCTGAATGGAGCGAGCCAACCTTATTTTTTACCCACCTTAACCACGGGGGTCTTTTGTTTACCTTGTACGGCACCATCGGATATCCTTAATGTTGAGTTATGTCTAATATCTAGTCTCACGAAGCATTAAAAACTTAAGGGCGGTTACCACCTGTGCGTTGTTTTCCCGGCATTGCCGACATTACTCCAATTTTTTTCCCTTAATTGGTTAATAAGATTACGCGCGCAATTGTGTTTTGCTAATAGAACCGGTAAGCTTTCTAAAAGGCTTGTGACATTAATCGTGGCATGAAGACCATTTTTAGTGTCGCCATTTCACCTTCTATTTCGCTTTTGCGTGTCAAGGCGGGCAACGGAGATCGATAACAACTTATATCAATTAGCGCCCAGAACGGTATTAAGATTATCGGCTATTTTTCCCAAGCTTTGTTACCCCATTATCGCGGTGCGGGAAATAAATCAAGTTATCAATATCTACCCCAAGTTTTTGGGGCATTAAAAACGGGTTCAAATGCATGGTCTTACGCATCAAATAAAAGGCAGCAATACCTCCATTTTTTTGGCTGCCTTCAGCCATGGCCGTGCGAGCGTTAAGTGTGTCGTTACCAGAGGATTAGGTCCAATATTATTTCTATTACCCTACCACCTGTGGATATCCACCTACACCGCAGTGCTACATTCCAATCCCACAAGAACGGAGCGAAATTCACTTCTACTGTCCTGTACATTTACTAGCGTGTTCTCACTTCATATTACGGCACCTTTTCCTGTAAATTTTTATCCAATTTTACTAGGTAAGTTTTCCAGTGCTTTTAATTTGCTTCTTTTTCGAACTCTTTTCATATCATATTAGGGACGCTAAAATACCAATTCTTTTATTGTGCATTAATAACCACCTATGGTACGGATTTTATGCTGAAGAAATTAGGAGATTATTTTAAATTGAAATTATTTAATATTGCGAACAGCTTTAAAAATCTTTGTCAATGCTTTAATTTATAAGGCATTTGTATTTTAGAACGCAGACTTCAGTTTTATTCGTTTTTTACGATTAGCCTTAATTAATCGTGGCTCTTGGACGGCAACCTTTTCATAATTTGTTGCATCTCTAATATAAATATTTAATCTTAACTTCAATATTTATGATGTTGCTTTATAGTTCTTTCTGTGTTATAAAACAATAAGGGTTGTTGGGTTCAATATTTTATTGTAATTTCTATGAAAAAGAAAATAAGCTCTTTAATTATGTGACCTTAAAAAAGGGTGTCTTGATTTACTTTTCAAAGCATCCTTTTTTAATTTTAGGTTCTCCTAGCAGAAAATTGAACAAAATTCCTAGCATTTAATAACCTTTTTATCTTCCGAGGGATAAATTTCCTTATATTTTTTGCAGTGTTAAAATTAATTTCTTTTAACTTTATACTATTTAGTATTAGATGCAAACTGTTACAAATATATCCTTAAGTGCAAAAGAAAGGGAAGCTTTAAATAAGAGGAGGCAGGATATTGAACCGCCTAACGGCTTTCTCCTTTTCTATTCAATTATGCACGTCTTGCGTTATTATCTCCGTCAATTTTCGAAATTCATGTTTTTATCCATTGGGAACGTATACTGGATTTTCTAGGCTCGTAATTTTTTTTTTATGTGCGCTCTATTGAATTGGTATTTAACGCCTCAATTGTCCTGTCCTTGCCGAAAAAATTTCAAAGGAGCCCTTAAATAAGCACATAATTGAGACAAGTAGTCACATTAGTTGGAAAATTGTATCTCGAGAGCATGTGAATGCTATCCGACGAATGAACAGTAAACATAACAATATGCGATATATATCTCCTCACCATATTAACTAATATGAAAAAAAATGAATCATCCTTCTGTTGTAGTAAAAATTTCTAATCTGGTGTATAAAAACTGGAAAAATGGCCCTCCGGTGTAATAATCCATTTAAAAAGGTCATAATGAGAATGACAATTCATATTGTTGAAGCATGTCTTGGTTTACTCCAAAATTAAAAATTGGGCTAATCCATGTGGTTGCATGCCGTTAGCATTAATGAAACTTTATGGAGGACTCCGATACCCTATTGGTGGATATGCGGAATCACTATGAAAGCTGAAATGGACATTTTTAAGGAAAGAATGCGATTACCCAGCACCTGTGGATACATTCAGGGGATCGTTGGAATTACTTGAAAAAGATCCTTGCCGACCATAAGAGGATAAAAGTTTGGTCACTGTATAATGTACTTGTAAAGCCAGCAGTAGTATTCGGCATGCGAAAAAGCCAGCGCCTATTAATATAACGAGTTTATAAAACATAAGCGGTTTTTTGAAGAATGACGAGGGAGAGTTATACCAGCTGGAGGCGGTATAAGTTGAAGAACCCGGCAAGTAAATAACTTGAACCTGTGGAAAATTAAAAGTATGTGCTGGGTAAGAATTTTGTTTTTGTCTTATACGGACGTAGGGAGAACGGAAGTCGGATGATGGTCATT
>Ga0163217_1111532_pt1 | contig 11035 bp, 11 predicted proteins | sample SynspAceP_FD_185933 | JGI IMG/M metagenome (GOLD analysis project Ga0163217, IMG submission 185933) | Saline lake microbial communities from Ace Lake in Antarctica - Synechococcus sp. Ace-P (PacBio error correction) | ecosystem: Environmental > Aquatic > Non-marine Saline and Alkaline > Saline ... | reverse complement strand
CTCGGGCGATGAGGCGAAATTTAACGCCGAATGCGCTGGATGTGGATCATACCGAGGGCGTGAAGCATCTGCTTTGCTGACTTGGCGCTTTAACCTGCGCGCGTCGAATACGAGCCGGATCCGCTTGGAATGTGGAGACCGCGGATCAGGCGTTGATGAACGGGGAGACGGCGCGGCTGGTGAGGTGATTAGGCGGATGTGAGGGTCGAGGTTGACATTTGTGGGCAATGGTGCTCTGACATCCGTGCATTCAAGACCGTCTCGTTGGATTCCCGGCACTGCGCGGGAATGACAGTATGAGCGAGTGACGGGTGGGCGGGGATGACACGTGTAGGCGGGAATAGCACTCCTCGTTCGTCATCCTTCGCGAACGGCGGGATCCATTGGGGTTTTTTGTTTGCCGGTACATAACACCCCGAAAAGGTTAAAAAGAGCCATTCCCTCGTTCGCGGAAGGTGGTCAGAGATAGGGTAATGACGGGTAGGTCTGCCAGTTAGTTGATGAACGTAGGGGCGGGAACCCATAGCTCACCATCGTCCATCTCGCGAATGCGGCATCAGCGGTGTGGTGCGGCCCATTGTGTTCACCCGGAAAGTCAAAATGGATTCCCTTCGTTCGCGAATGACGGGTGGGGTAGGAAAATGACGGGGTAGGTCTGTTAGAGGGAGACTTAGGGCGGGTGGGAATGCCGACTCGCTATCCGTCATTCCTCGGCGAACCGGGGAATCCATTTTTTGGGGTGATTGTATTCATAACCTGAGTGCGGGTTGATGGGTAAAAATCGCCATTAGAATTGCAGCGGAGATCAGCACTTTATGAGCAAGACCATCCTGTCCACCGCGGTGCCGGATATTTATTGTACCCAGACCGTATTAACTCGTCGAAGCCGGTTTGAAGTGCTGGTGCTGGATAACGTCAGCAATAGCCTCTTCAGAGCGCTCAAACGGGTGAATATATCACTGGCTGCCCTGTGCCCTATATGAAGGACATCAATGACGCGGCCCTGTTGGACTCTATCTTCGCGAGCAGTCGATCGATGTGGTTATCCATTTCGCCGGTGAAGTCCGTTGTGTGAATCGGTGCAGCAGCGCTGCGTTTACTACCACAATAATGTCGCGGGCACCGTGGTGCTGTGTGGACCATGCAGCGTGCGGGGTAAAGAATCTGGTTTTCAGGCTCCTCTGCGACGTCTACGGTGCCCGCCCAGCCTGCCAATCCGCGTAAGACTTCCCGGACTGTAGGCGCGACCAACCCTTGACGCCGGTCCAAGTTGATGATTGAAGAGCTGCTGACGGACCTGCGACCGTGCGGACCCCGGAGGGAAACAATCGCCCTTTTGCGTATTTCCAACCCGGTGGGCGCCATCCCAGCGGGCAGATTGGCGAAAGATCCTGCTGGTATCCCCAAAACAACCCTTCATGCCCTATTTGCCCAGGTGGCAGTGGGGCGGCGCGAGACCTGACGGTGTTGGCGGCGAGTTTACCCTACGCGCGATGGCACTGGGGTTTCGCGATTACATCCATGTGGATGGAATCTGGCAGCGGGGCATGTAAGGGCGCTGTGTGGGCTCGAGCACCAGCGAGTATCAAGCATTCAATCTGGGTTACAGGCCCAGGGCTATTCGGTACTGGATTGCTGAAGGCCTTGAGCAGGCCTGTGGGAAATCACCTGGCCATACAAATCCGATCGCCGGCCAGGGATGTGCGCCATTGTTACGCTGATCCGCAGGCGCCATGAATTGAACTGCCACGCTGAGCTGGGCAGTCCAAGCCATGTGTGCGGATGCCTTGGCGTGCAAGTCAGAAACCGGATGGGGGTACTGTCAAGCGGACAGTGGGGACTTATTATTGAAAACGCTGACTATAGTGAAATTCTGAATTGAGGGTAGGAGCGAGATTGTTCAAGGACCGATAATCAAATTGAGGTTTATCGCGAAACGGTTTTCATTGTCAGATTGCGGCGGATTTTTGTTCTGCGTCTGTTCCATGTGGTTGGCGCTGTTTACTTGCGCTGGGGCCAGTCAGGTCTGGGGTATTGCCGGAAGGTAATAAGTGTGGCTTGTTCGTTTATGGCGCCTGCGGGTCGCTATTCCTTCTATTGTGCGATGGGCATGGTGTACCGAAGCCGTTTTGTGCGGCATTTTTGCAATGATGGCGCTGCTGGTGATTTTCAAGGCGGTCACGGCGGCTTTCTTGCCTTTATGCTGGGGTGCTGATGCGGTCCGCGACTCGGTTTTGACATTCTATTATTCCTCGATCGTTTGTGTTCTTTTCTAATGGAGCGTGTGTTGATGTTGTGGCGGGCTTGCGATTACTGGCTCGTCAGTATTTTGCCGGGGAATTGGTTTGCCGGCTAGCGGAGCTAAGTCCCAAAAAGAACGAGCTTCCCGGTGGCAAGCGGGGCCTTTAGGGCAGGGGCGGCGGGCAACCAGTTGCTAGCATCGCTGCGCGTTGGCAGTTGTACCGCCCGGTCGCTTTTGTGATGATGATGAGAGTGTGATCGGCCGCACTATTTGCGGGTTGCCGGTTTACGCGCCGGCCGGATCAATGTAGGGTGAGGTGATGAGTAAGACCGGGGTGGAAGGGAAGCTATTTATGGGCTGATTCCCTCCGCGACGCGGGCACGACGTCAGGAAGTAACTTCGCTCCTTTACCAAAGCTACTCTTTACACGTGCGTAAGATTTCCCGGTTTGATGGATTCTGCCAGCGCAAGAGTGAAGGCGATTTGACCTCCAGGAAAGCGATATTGCGGATTGTGGCCGGTGATGCAGTACCACGGATCAAATCCGCTGTTCGAGGCGTTTTGTATCAAAGGGCCAGGCAGTGATGGTTGGACTGGGGCTGCGGCTTCTATCGGCAGCGAAGCTATGCCGCCAGATTGTGCAGTCGTATCTAAAACCCTGGTGCGTTTGAGCACAGCGAGTTCTCCCACTGTATGAAATTCATTCCGAAGCTGATCGGTGATCTGGCGTATCTCAGAGTTAAACAAACAGTGCTGATTCCATCTTGGGCTCTATCCGCAAGATTACCGGCGGCCTGCAGGATGTATCAACGCCGGGGAAAATCAATACGATTTATCACGCCGCCGCTTACAAGCATGTGCCTATGGTGGAGCACAATGTGGCTGAAAGGCAATATGAACAATGTTTTCGGTACGTTCGAATTACCGCGCAGGCGGCGATCAAATGCCAGTGTCGAGAAATTTTGTACTTATCCGACAGACCAAGGCAGTGCGCCCTTACCACGTGATGGGTTTTCGGACCAAGCGCATGGCCGAATTTGGTATTGGCAGCCCTGAGTATGTGAGCAGGCGCCCCACCTGTGGGGTTGAAGAGCCGTTCGCGTCTCAACCAGGGTTAACCGCACGCGCTTTACCATGGTGCGGCTTCGGCAATGTGCTGGTTCCATTCGGGCTCGGTCGATACCCCTTTGTTATCCGCCAACAGATCGCCGCGGCGGGGCCGATTACTGTCACACACCCGGATATTACCCGTTTACTTCATGACCTCCCGAGGCGGCGCAATTGGTTAGATTCAGGCGGGCTCCATGGCAAGGGCGTTGATGTGTTTGTGCTGGATATGGCGAGCGGGTCACTATCGTCAAACCTGGCGGGCGCAAGTGATTCAGCTGTTCGGGTTTGAACCGTGCGTGACGAGATGAACATCAACGGGGATGATTGGTATCACGTTCAGCGGTTTGCGCCCGGGTGAGAAGCTTTAGAGGAGTATTGATCGGCGACAACCCGGAGAGTACCACCCATGAGAAAATCACCGGCAAACGAGGTCTGCATTCCTGGCGGAACGCATCCGATCCTGGATGAGCTGCCGCCAAGGCAGTAGTCGCGATGATGATTATGAACAGGTACGGCCTGACTTTGCTGAATGTGGTGCAGGGTTATCAGCCTAAGCCAACGCATTGATGGATCTGATTTTACGAGCAGAACGTGCTTTGGCAGACTAGTGTTTAGATAGTGAATGAAACCCCGACCTGTCGGGTGTTTAGGCCTGCTATTTGCCGACCTTCTTGAAGCTGGGCGCAGGCGTGATCCAGAAACCGCTCGACCCTTCTCGAGCGGCAGGCGCCGGTGAGGGTGGACCAGGCGGATGCGCTTGTCGGTTGGGCACTCCTTTTCTGCCAGCATCCTGCGGTCGATGGCGTTCTGACGTACTTCACGCTGTTGGCCGGCTGATGTTGGGCATCCAGGTCGTTACAGATCGGTCTTTGGTTGGGCTGGTCTTTTGCGGGGCAGCCACATTTGCGTAAACAGGCGCAGTAGTTCAGATCGCCTGAGGCTGGTTGTCAGCGAAGGTTTCGGCCAGAAACTGTCGATGCCAAATATCGCCTGCGCGGCCTGGGGTGCGGTGATTGTTACTTTTGCTCATTGGGTATGCCCGTATTCTTGAGCTGTGTATTAGGCATTAATTGCGCTTTTGGTGCAATCGGTGATGGGGTACTCTGGCCAGTGATACACCTTGAAAGTCAGAATTATTCCCGCTTCCTGCGCGGGAATTTGACCGGGGAGACGGGCTAAACAAGTTGGTTCTCGCCCCGCCACAGGATGCACAAACCCACTTCAACCCCGACAATGGATCCCGCGTTTCGCGAGGAATGCGGCGGAGAGTCATTCCCGCGCCACCCCCTCATTTCCCGTCCCCACTCCGTCATTCCGGCAGGCGGAATCCATTCTGACGTTTGATTTTGCCCGGCGGCTATCTGCGCTAAACCAAAATGAATCCCCACCGTTCGCTAGGTTGACCGGGTCGGAGGTGGCATGATGTGTTGCTGGCGCAAGCCAATAGACGCAGAAAACCTTGAAACCCATTGCCCATCACCTCATCGCAAGAAGAAATGTACCTCTATGTAAAAGGAGAACATTTCATGACTGGATCCCAATCTATGACGCCTGCATTCAGGGCTTGGCCTGAAATGCGCTGTTGCCTGTAACTTTGCGCGGCATCATGCCGGGCGAGGATGACGTGAAGATGATGGCGCGCTGTATTTCAGACCGACAATTTATTGCGCGATATGCTGCCGCCTGGCTGCTGCTTCTGATGGCCCGCGAGAGCGAGTTTGCCAAATCTTTTTGCAGCCTATGCGCGAAGGCCTGCCGCGCGGTGCGCAGAGAATGCAAAGAAAACATTGAGGCAGACCATTGCCAGGAATGCTCGCAAACGCGTGCCTAGCTTGTGCGAAGAATGGCGAGCGTTATGGCTGCGTAAAGCAGTCAACCGGATTTCTCCCGTGGTGTCCGTTCTACCCAGGACCGTCATCCTAGCACCCCGCTTCATCATTCCCGCTTCTGTCATTCCCGCGAATGCGCGAATCCATTTTTGACTTTCGGGTTTTACACTGCATCATCGCCCCGCACACATACAAAACGGATCCCAGCGTTCGCAGAGGATGACGGGGTAGTGGAGGGCGGTTACCCTGCGGTCAGAAATATCCTTAGCCCGCCAACATTCAACCATCGGTTCAGTCGCAGTTGAGCACGATCTGGGAGCGCGCCAAGACGTACCTCGCCCGGTAATTGCTGTTCTCAACCATCTATGTGTGCCGGATGCATTGTGTACCTGTGCACTCTCCAATAAAGTCCGGTATCACGTAGTGGTACACGGTTTCCAGTTGTCGCCGATGCGGATGCGTCCTTCATGGTGCATCAACGCCAAACGTGCAGACGTACCGGTACCGGGGGGCTACGGCAGATGGACGCCGGGATGCACGTAGGTGGTGGAGCGGGAACGGTTAGAAGTTCTCGGCTAATCTGGTCCACCGGGCCCAATGAAATGCCGGAGGGGTAACGGGCCAACATTCGCCCAGGTGTGATGGAAAACCCCCGCTCGCGCCTGCAGGCCTCGGAACAATGGCGAAGGCGCAGTCGTTCATGGGCACCCGCTCTTCCTTCACGGGTCAAGGGAAAGAGCCGAGCTCCGCCGCGTCAACCAGGCATAGAACACCACCGCTTGTTAGCGACGCTGTTATTGACAGGGCCGATCCCGGGTACGGTTGATGCCTGGCCTTGTGCGTGTAGATGTAACTGGGCAGGCCTTCCGCAGGTGATGGGACTCACCCCCCGTCGCGCACCAGCGCGTTCTTATCGACCAGCCCCGGCGGGCGACTCCAGCGCAAAGCGCTGTGTGCCTCCCTGTTTTGGCCACCCAAGCCCGGCTTCAAAGACGGCGGTGGCCGGTTGCAGATTGGTTTGGAGCCGGAATAGATCGGGTAGCCCATTGACTCCATGATGATATAGCGAACCTCGCCTCCGCATGGAGGCGCACGATCAGGTCGACGGACATTTTCAGGTATACGTAAGGCTCGTTGAAGCAACAGTTTTGCGCAGGCCATCGGCGTCGTCGCGGCAGATAGTGCACTGCTTGCGCCACGCTAGCGCCGAGCAGCGATTGATACCACGCCAGATCACCGATGCGGCTTGGCGTCGCCACCGGCGTGGGATCGATCAAACTTGAAAGCTCAAGCTCGTTTTTCAGCGTGCTCCTTAGCAGCGAAGGCCGCGCCGTGCTCTGGCCATGGGGCGTCTGCACGATTACGATCTTGCCCAGGAATGGACTGCCGCGGTTGACAAAAGTCCTCGGTCGCGAGTTGCAGATCGAAGCTTGAAACGCTTGCATTGCAATAACCGTTTTGAGCTCCCACCGCTGCGGATCAGGCAATCCAATTGCTCGGCGCTCTTGCACGCGGTGCCGTGGGAAACACAAATATTTGCACCTGATAGAGGTAGTATCGCGTCCACATGATCTCGCTGATATTGCCGCCGCTGGCGCCGGCGATACTCAGGCGCGGGTAGCTGGGCGCGGCTGTTCAGTCGAAGAATCACTTGGCCGATTAAACAGGGTCGGTCATCTCTCCACCCACCAGGTCCAGTGACTGCTCGATGGGCTTTCATCGGTGAGTGCGCGAATCTTGTCGGTGAAAATCTGCATTGGTCCATTGCGATCCAGGCACGCTTTCCGCACCGAGCTGATCAATGCATCGCTTGTCACGTTGGCTGAGTGCGTTAAGGGATGCGCCATATATTGCGGGCCACAGCTGAATGGAGTGCATGCCTACGCCGGCCCGCTGGCGCGGTCACCAGCACGCGCTCACCGGCTTTGATTTGCGCTGAGTGAGCATATGCAACGCGGTCTGATTAGGAGCAATCCCCATCGACGCCACCTCGCGTCACTCGAATGTCGGGATTCTCAATGGCGTGAAAACTTGGTCGGCCGGCACGGGCGATATATATTTTTTTTCCTCCGGCATAGCCACCGTCAGCGCCATTGGCCGTAATAAGTCAGGGTCAGATTGATGTCCCGGGCCGCCCTCGGCATACAGATTGAAATCCAGCAGCCCTCGCTCGCCGATGCGTGAGCTGTCCACACTGAAACCAACACCAACAACCCGTCCAGGCCACGTCAGCGCCCTGGATGCGCGAAAGATTAGGGTAGGGGCGCCGCCCATCTTGGAATGAGGTGGCTTTCGGTTTCTTATTCTTTGGATGGGTAAAGGGCCTTCGCGGCCTTGCGGGTCGGTGTTGTTCTTGGCTGTGCGGAGATTTCTTATCAGAAAACCTGCCTGCTGGCGGGTTGTGAGTAGGCACGTCCTGCTGATAGGACCAGGCTTGTCTGCGCCAACCTGCCGGTGAGCAGCATCGCCGCCATCGGTGTTGGGGATGCTTTTGAAATGTTTGAGAAGTGCTCGCTTCGAATGCGGATCGTGCTTCTTCGTCTTGCCTCCTGATCGGTGAGCTTACCCGACCGTTAACAAAACTTCAGACGGTTGGCGGGAATTTCCGCTGGCTGCCATCTCCCGCGCAAAAAAAACACCCAGTGCGGCTCATTGCCCTTTCACGTCATCCTCGCGAAAAGCGGGACCGATTTTGACCTTGGTTCTCGCCCAGAGAAATGCACAAAAAAACCGCTGAACCACGACAACGATCCCCGCGTTCGCGAGGAGAACGGAATTGGTCCGGGGGAGCGGAAGGCGCAGGCATCTATACGACCTGCCTCAATTCGGGCAAACATGCATTGTCTCGCCCTCTGGCCTGCCCACAGCTGCGTATTCAAAAAACCATGTGCCCTGACTTGATGCTGGGGTCGTATTGATTGCGGCGTCGATGATCAGCGGCCCGGTGCATCTGGCTTTTCATGCTGGCTGAAGTCCGCTGGCGAAATTAGCTTCCATTCGGTGGACCACACCAGTGCGTCTGGGCATCTCGCAGGGCGAGGTAGGTTCATCATCAATAGCTGTTTCTGGGCGATCCTGGCCGGGTAATGCTCAGCTATCTTTGCTTTCATGGCGACGGATCAAAACCTGTATGTTCCGCACCCAGCGTTTCAATAAGGCCATCGATCAACACCAAGTGGGCGCGTCGCGGATATCGTTCCCGCCCCGGGCTTGAACGCCCAGGCCCAGAGCGCAAGGAATCTGCCTTTAATCTGGGACCCAGTCGCTCGGTGAGCTGGGCTTATAAGCCAGTGTTGTGTGATCATTGCGCGCGTCGACGCCGCTGAGGCATTGCCAGTGTTTCGCCGTGCTGCTTGCCCCATGTGTATAAGCGCTTTTGATTGTCCTTCGGGAAGCAGGAGCCACCATAACCGCACCCAGCATAGATGAAATGATGGACAAATGGGCTTATCAGAGCCAATGCTCGGGCGGACCTGTTTCGATATCACGCCCAGTTGCTGCTCAGCCCGGCCAGTTCAATTCATTGAATGATAATCCGCGCAGGCAAAGGAAGGCGTTGGCTGCGTATTTGCTCAGCTCGGCATCCGGCGACCATAAACAGAAATGCGTCATGGCTTTGCGTATGAAGGCGGGCTTAAAGCTCGCGCATCAGAGCATTGGCTTGGTCGCTGTCTGAGCCGATGATTGACTGCGGTCCGGAGCCGCATGAAATCGCTGTATGCTGCGCCTTCCTGAAGAAAATCCGGATTGCTGATCCACCACGGGTCGCCAGCTCACCTGTCGGCCTGGCACTGTTGATCCAGTAATCGCTTCAACTCGCAGGCCTGCCACTGTGGAGGTAGACTTGCAAACCACCACCGCCGACTGTTCAATAGCTTGCCCAGCTGCCGCCGGCAAACGCCAAGCACCTGCGAGACGTCAGCGGAGGCATTCGTACGGAGCAGGGGCGTTAGCCCTACCGCGATAAACTAACGATCTCCGACACCCTGGAGTGCTTCACGCAAACGCGTGGGTAAAGGTCAGGGCCTTCGCCACGATGTTGGTTGCGAGCATAAGCGTCCATGCCTGGTTCGTAGAGGGGCAAAGATGCCTTGCTCAAGCATCTATTGCGCTGACTGCTTCTTGGTCGACACAAGGTGACGTGATTGCCCATTTTCGGCAAAGCGACGCAGCGCGTTACCAGCCCACATAACACAACCGATCACTTAATCCGCATGCTTACTCCTGCGGGGTAATAGCTAGATTTCGACAGGCGTGGATGACGCTGGGGTGACAGGCGGCTTAAGTCGTTACGGCTTAAATTTGTCTGTATTGGCTGAGCTTGATCAAGAAAGCGGTTAACCGTACGGCTGGCTCCCCACCCATCGCATTGACCCAATGCCTGCCGTCATTAGGCAATCATCCTGCGCACGGTTGAGCACGGGCCCACAGGAATTAACCTGCGCTCGGCAGCCTCGTGAGCGCTTTCCACCGCAGCCATCAGCACTCTGGGGGTTGTGGTGGGTGCCTGCCAAAAGTGCGCATAAGCCTGCATAACGCCTCCCATGTGGTGCCGTCCGGACAGGGCATCCGCCCCGCAAGTACGAAGAGCCTGGACCGCGGGGAATCCAGACATAGAGACGCGCCATCACATCGATCCGCCCGAGTCGAAAGCCGCTGTAGGCCAGCACACGCTTGCCTGTGAGCAAAGCGCAAGACGCTGGTCATGTACCTCCGGCCAGGTTGCGCGCGTTTGCGACCATGTCGTCCGTGATGCCATGGCACGGCAATGGTTTCTTTCGGGTATGGGACGGGAAGGCTTTATCAAAACGAGTTGAACCAGCTATGACGCGCCATGGTAATGATCGAAAGCTTCGATAAGTTTCTGCCGCCTCGCCCAGGCCGCAGGGTCTCGCAATCCAGCAGCCAGGACTGTCCCCAGAATTCCAGCTGCGCGCCTGGCCAAGGACCGATGCTCAGACGTTAAGGTCGTACTAGTTGGCATTGCGTGTAGTTGAGTAGCGCGTTCATTCTGACTCGTCCTGATCGCGAAGCTCGCTTGCCAACACGCAGCGTCGCCTTGAGGCAGCGAATTGATGCGCTTGAATCAAGGCGATTGGATTAAGGTTCTCGTGACGTTGGTGTCACATTGTTTGAGTTGTACGAGCGGTGGGTCTGGGGATTTGTTCCGTTGTTGGTGTGATTGGTTGCTTTCGCCACCATTCTGCAGTTGCCGCTTTGTTTCTTACCGTAAATGCACTTGCGAGAAACGACACACCACCCCGTGGTTCTCACCCCACCCGCCCGTTCCTGCCCCACCTCCGTTCATCCCGCCCCCACACCCGGTCATTCCCGCCCCACACCCGTCAATTCCCAGCGAAAGGCACTGTGTCCCGGAATAAATTCATTAGCGGCAAAACGCCCCCCTGAAATCCCGCTGCCAGATTCCAGTCGTTGCGTGCCTTCGGGCACAAAGAGTTCATGGTCTGTTTTCTTTACCGCTGAAAACAAGACCTGCTCTCAGTTTCAGTTCAGGGCAGTGGCGCAAGGACCTGTGGATGTAGCATGAGGTGTCTGGGTTCATTTGCAGGCAACAAGGATAGGGTGATCCAAAGCCGGTAAATAAATCTGCACCTTGAACGGCATTTTCGCTGCGGCCGGAAGAAAAAACTTCCGGATCTTCAGGGTTTTTTTGGCTTTCAGCCATTGAAAGAAAACAAAGACTTTTTCAAAATTTTTGCCCCAGCGCGCTTTTTTGGTAGCCCCGCTTACGGGGGCCAATTGGATTTTTTTTGGGGGGGGGGGGCATTTGGGCGTTTCCCCAAGGGGGGTCGTTTTTGATTCACTTTCCTTCTTCCCCCGTGTTGTGTGTGGT
>Ga0163217_1106800_pt1 | contig 11035 bp, 9 predicted proteins | sample SynspAceP_FD_185933 | JGI IMG/M metagenome (GOLD analysis project Ga0163217, IMG submission 185933) | Saline lake microbial communities from Ace Lake in Antarctica - Synechococcus sp. Ace-P (PacBio error correction) | ecosystem: Environmental > Aquatic > Non-marine Saline and Alkaline > Saline ... | reverse complement strand
GCCCTTCGGATCGTCGTGTGGACGGGAATGTTGGCAGTTAAACTGGTTAGCTCGACATGTGGCCTGATTGGAGCGCCCAATAAAACGGCTCCTGGCTTTCGCTGCGTGCGGAATGTACTCGGCGTCTGGGCGCTGGTGGCGCCTTCACCGCGCGAGGAACCATGACCGTACAGGTTCGACCGGCGCGCCGAGGCCCGTCTGCCCCGCGCGCGCACAGGTTCCACGGTTGGCCGCAGGGACAATAGGCGGTGCTGCGCTCGGGAGCGCAGTGGAATGGAATATAACCATCCAGACGCATCGAAGAAAACTCCGTGGAATCAGCGACGCAGATTAGCCTGAGGGCCAGTTAAAAGGCAAAACCCACCGACGAAACTGAATCGCTATGGCTGCTGTTTTGGGTGTAGCGACCTTGTCACGCAAACACCGGGCTGCGCATCGGCCGCGTTCAGTACCTCGCAGCCAGCCAGTGCGGCAACGCAGACTCAGCAGGTCGCGGGCATCGGGCAGCATCTCCGGCCAGGCAGCTGTGACCTGGACGGCCAGACGGTCAGCGTTACTGCCACGGTGCCTGCAGCCCTGGGCCGCGCCGAAAAACCTGAAGGCACACGGCGACCGTCTCAGGAGCCGCAGACAACCTCCGGGCCCTGTAGCTGCATTGGCGCCTTGCTCCAGGCGGGTAGCAACCCCCAAATTAGACTTCGTCATACGCGGCATCGATAGCGGCGCAGACGCTCTCGGCCTGCGTGCCTCGCCAGGCCGCTGCGCCCAGGGCGGCCAGGTTGGAGACATCTATCACCGGTTTTGCCGGGTGGCGAAGGCCAGCCCTTTTGCCACCATACCGGTGGCATACGCACGCCAGTGAAGGCGCCAGGGCCGCGACCCGAACACCAAACGCATCAACCTGATTCAGGCCTGAGGCCTGCCTTCCAGTCAGCAAGCTTCCTCGATCATTCGCAAGCAGGGCGCCTGCGTGTAGGCGCGGAATGACCTCAAAACGGTTTTAATCAACCTGGCCCTCGTGCAGCAGCGCTGCGGAGCAGGCTATATACAGGTTGCAGTATCCAGAGCAAGTAGCGTGGTCATGGTGTACTCGTGGCCAGGTCAAAATGGGCTGTATTGTAGCCAATGCAAAAGGCCCGTGCGACTTTATCGTCACACCGGGCCTCTGTCAGTACGTCTCGGACGCGGGATATTCCGCGCCAGCCAGACACAGGCCTCAGGAAGCGCTTGCATCAACCTTGCTGGTGATCTGATTCAAACGCTGCCGTATACCCTCTACCTTGCTTGCACTTGGGGTGCCATGGCTCGGCCGACCAACTGCTGATAGAAAGCCACCAGCGGCTTTGGTTTGCTTGATGATAGATCTTCAAGCGTTGCGCACCGTGGCTTCCAACGTCGTCATCCGCGCTGGACCAGGTTCTTCACCGGTCACAATTTCATCCTTTGCCCCTTCAACCTTGGCGGGTTGGATGACTGGATGTGATAGATGCCGCCCGGAAACCCGAGATGCACCGCGACGGCCGGACAAGCCTCGACAATCTCTTCATCATCGACGGCAATTTCCAGTTACGTGATCCAATCTTTGACGCCCGAAACTCCTTCAGCGCTTCAGCCTGAGGAAATGGGTGCGCGGGGAATCCGTCGAACAGGAAACCGTTCTGGCAGTCATCCTTGAGCCGATACCGCTCCTTGATCAGGCGGAATGATCAGGTCGTCCGGACCACCAGGCTGCCGCTGTCCATTACCTGCTTGGACCTGCAGATACCCATCTCGGTGCCCGCCTTCACCGCGGCACGCCAGCATGTCGCCAAGTGGATATTTGCGGAAATGCCGTAATGCTTGCAGATGAACTGTGACGAGTGCCTTTGCCTGCGCCAGGCGCGCCCACAGGATAAAACTCGGCAATAAATAGACTCCTTAAAAAGATACCGAAACCGGGCCGCCTGGCGAATGAACTCGTAGGCTGGCAGAGCCAGACTGTTCACGTTTTGGCGCAAAAAACTGTCGCATTTTGGGTATGCGAAAAGAGGCGTTTCAACATACACTTTACAAACCAAACCCGCACAAGCCGGGTACCAAAGTAGAAGCCCGGCTGGCGCGGCCTGGACGGCCTAACCGTATGCGCATGCCCGCTGCAATTGCCTGCCACTGTCACCAACAGTGCGCGTTCCAGATCAGGACGATCTTGCTCACCCTGCGCGCGGGTCCGGCCCAGCCAGCTCGGCTTGCAGCAGATGCAGCGGATCCGGTATAGGATTTGCGAATGGCCACCGACTCGCCCAGGGCCAGGTTCGTGAGCGGAGTAAACGATCAGTCTGACGCAAGGCCAGTATTCACATCCATCGCCTTGCTGCAGCGAACTCCCTCAAGCGCACGGCCCAATGGGCCAGAGTGCGGGATCTGCCAGGCGCTTGCTCATAGAACTGGGCGATGCCGCCATTTACGGCCTTGGCCAGACCATCTCAAGCATCTCGATGCGCGGCCAGAAAAGAACGGCCACTGACGCATTTCATGTCGCGCAATGACCTGCTCCCCGGCCTGCATGCGACTCATGCAGCCGCCTGCCCGCGCCCAACCAGGCCGGCAAGCAATCAAGACGCGTTGCGTCCAGGCGAAGATCCATGGGATTGCCCGCAAGGGTTTTCAATGCCAGCCTGGCTGCGCCGCTTGGCTGGCCGGCTGCCGAGTGGCAAGCGTGCCAATTCCTGCTCAGGTGTCGCCTGACGGAAGTTATTCCAACAAAAACTTGCGGTTCGTCACGCACCCACCCGCGATTTAGACATTCAACCGAAGCGGGGCCGCCAGACGTTCCATCAGCTCGCGCCAAGCGGGCTCGGGTGCCGGCGCGGTTACAAGCGTGGCTTCCAGCAACAGCACTGACGTAAAGCTGCAGGCTCTGTACGGTCAAATATCCGGCAAAGCCGTATTTGAAGCGAAAATTATCTCGCCCTGTTCAGTAACCCGAAAACTGCCCCTGCCACCGAACCCGCGGTTGCGACAGAATCGCCCATATGCGCACGGCGCACCGCCGCGCCCTACCGTGCCGCCACGCCATGGAACAGCAGCAGGCGGAGCCCGCGCTACGGCCACACCGCCACCGTTGCTTCCTGCCGCCCGATTATTTTGCGCCCATCCAGCGGCCAGGGTGCCAGCATCCTTGGCAGAATCGGGAATAGCCGATCATCAACCTCTGGCACGATCCCAAAACCAGCTCGCGATAGGCTTCCAGCGCCAGCAGGGCATCGATAGCCGGGGGGGGGGGGGGGCCGCCGGGGCCCATTTTGGTTTTTTTTTTTTTTCAGGAATTTTTTTTTTTTTTTTTTTCCATTTCCCAAAAAAGGGCCCCGGGGTTTTCCTTCGGAACCAGGGTGCTACGCGCATCGGCCAGGCAACGCCGACCTTCTTGAGCAAACAACTGACGGCCAGCACGTCCGGACGGGACTCGAGGTCATGGAGATCACATAGGAGCCCAGCAATTTTCGCGCGGCTGCGCTGCGACGGACGCGGCAGGTATCCAGCACCTCGGCGAACCTCGGCGCTAGGGCTGCCAGCCTGCGGCCAAACAGCGGCGGCGGTTATTGCAGTTTCTGCCAGCAGAAAGTCGCAGCGCTGCTGTTCATCCCAATCGGCATTAGCTCCCGTCCTGCCCGTCAGGCTGAAAGATAGTCAGTCAGCTCGGGCCAGCACATCCGTATTGCCGCTGGGCATCTGACGAATGTTCCCAGGCGGGACCCAGCCCCAGGCCGAAGGCATTGACCCGGGCAATGGTGTTCCAGCAGGGGGCCCGTTGGCAATCAGCGTCATGCCGTTTTTTCCAACAGGGCATTCTCGGCCATAATTCCAGGGGGCTGACGCAGATCGATCCAGGTCTGCAAGACGCCCGCCGGCGCGGGCACATCCGCCTTGACCGGCTTCGCCAGCCCAATTCCCCGCGTTCGCCTGAGCGCTCGCGGCACTTGCTTGAGCAAACGCTCGGTAGGGTCGTCGAACGGCCCGGTTCAACTCGATGATCGCTTCCACTGGCCGCTGCATCGACAGCTCATTCGCCAGCCCTTCGGATATTCGCGGCAAAATAACAGATCGGCAGCCATCCAGCGCCCCACAGCCAGCACTTCGCGGGTCACGTGTGCGTCACATTCGGGATTGCCATCGCGGCTCGCCGCCCACCAGGAGGCGTATACTGACCGGCACCGCACGCTATCCAGGACGTGACCGGTGGCACTGTAGAGATCATCACAAGGCGCCGCAAAAAAGAAAACGCGGCAAGCTTAGCCAGAGCGAGTGCTCTATAACCCGCAAATCCCCATTTAGCCTCATCTACCGGGCGTTCGGCCGGGTACGGACGGAATCTCATCGGTTTATTGCCAGGCCTCGCTGATCAGCCCGCGCCAGATCGTCGCGAATCTGTTGCCGCTCAGAGAGCTGGGAGTTCGTCGTGGTCACGCCCGCGCCCAAAGCCAGGGCAATGGCATCGTATTTCTGGAATCAGGGGTCCGCCGCGTGACTTCGGTCGGGTGCGCCGTCAGCCACCAAATCGATATCCAGCGCCAGCGACCTGATCAACGATACTCTTGCGTATTATGTCGGCAGCCAGGCCAGGCCGTTGCAAGCAACTCGCCAATGCAACGCTTCTTCGAACGACAACGGCTCGTCTCCCGGCGCCGCGCGGATACGATGGTTACTGCTCGGCAATATTGGCCAGGTTCAGAAAAACTGAGTTGAACGCACGGCAGACCGGCAACAAAACTATCATCCGGAAGACGTGCAACGCTGACACAGCAGCGCGTTCATCGTGCGGCTTGATCGGTCTGACGGCCCTGTTTGGCGCCCAACCGGATACGCTCGATACGCTGCAGAAAAGGCATTCGCCCAGTGCCACACGAATTGGTTTCCCCCAGCAACTCGCCCAGTTCATGTACATCCTCGCGCAAGCGCGCATCGATTTCCGTCATGCCTCTTGCCCTCTCTGACACCAAGTGATCAAAACTGTGCTCAACAGAATGCGTTGGAAAACCCAGCGCCTTCTGACAACCCCAGTGAGAACAAGGGAAACGAGTTGCCCGTTTGTCGTCGAAAGATCAAGGCGTTGGTCTAAAATGCTAAATCAGTCGGGGCCCCACTGTGACGTAATCAACCAGCAAGGGGGAAGATGAAGATCGTGAACTGACCAGGAGTGGAGCCATAGCGCCAAGGGCCGGGTAAACCCAGAATGAACTTTATTCAGGGTTCGTCTGCCCCTGGAGGACGGCCGCGCGACTGGCGGCACTGCATGAGATGTATCCGAACGCGCGGTGAAGATCTGAATCACCGATCTACCCGGCGCCGCGCTGGAAGAGCTGGAAGCCAGCCTTGCCTACCAGGCCGGTGAGGGAAGTGATCGCCGTTGATGAAATTGGCGTGATCCACTCTACGGCGACACCAAGGCCCGACGCCCCGCTACCGGAATTGAAGTCGCAAACCACCTGCAACAACTTGACAGCCAGCAGAAAGAACCTCAACACTGACGGCTCATTTCAGTCAGATTGGCTTCTTTAAACCGTGGAAGCCTCCAGATTCTTGGAGCTTTTCAGAGGACCTTCAGTTCTTGGCCAGCTCCCAGAGCTGGTCAAGCCGATCGAAGAACCGGCTTGCTCTAGCGAAATCACCCGCGTCGGCCAATGTGCGCTCGATAAAGCGAAAAAGCCGCCGCTTCGAACTTCTCGTTGCCCTGACGCAAAGCTTCTTCAGCCATCACGGCAGGTTGCCGCGCCAGATATAGACACAATAGAGAGACGAAAAACAGATCGCCCATTTCCTCGGCAAACCCTTGGATGATCCCCGGCGGCCAGTGCTTCACGGACTTCATCCAGCTTCTTCGGCGACCTTGTCGGATGGACCGGTGCCCGCGTCATTCCAATCAAAGCCCGCCTGCGGGACGCACGCTTTCTGCAGCTTCTGCGCACGACTCAATGCAGGCCAGGCGCACGCGGCACATCATCCAGCAGGGACAGCTGTTCCGGGGCGGCGGATCTCTCCGCGCGCTTCCTCGGCCTTGATCTCTTCCCAGCGCTGCTTTCACCTGCTTCGGGATTCAATGCTCAGGCTGCCGGCGGCGGCGCAGATTACCGTCGGGAAATACTATGCGGATGTCGGCGTACAGTTTGCGGGTGATGCCATTTCGGACCACATCGGACCAGGCAATGCCCCGCCTCCTGGCCCAGTTGCGGCGTAGTAGACGACCTGAAAAACAGCAGATCGCCCAGTTCGCCACTCAGTTGCGGGGAAATCCTTTTCGGCAATCGCGTCGGCAACCTCGGTAAGCTCTTCCAGGGTATGCGGCAACCGAATGCTGTCGAATGATTGCTCCAAATCCCAGGGGCAGCCATGCTCGCGGGTCGCGCCAAACGCTGCATGAGTACAACAGGTCTCGAGCTGATACTCACGTTTTACTTGCTTCCTTTGCGATTGCGCCGCGCTTCATCACGTTCGGCAACTGGCTGATTCGCGCCAGCAGGCGGCCGAGCTGTTTGATATTTGGGCCACCTCAACTGTCAACAACATGGCGCGTCGTAATTATTCATCCTTGTTGGTCCGGGTACTGACTTCCAGAACGTTGATTCTTGTCATTGGCGAGCATTCTGCGAGACGTCACGCAAACCAGGCCGGGAACGGTCGTAGGCCTTGATATAGAAGGTTTCACCGGGTAGGTCGTGAATCGGTCGCCACCCCAGCTCACCTCGATCACCGGTCAGAATCGCGATCCTGCCAGCGCATTGCCGTTTGGCACAAATCCGCCCGCTGTACCGTGACGCGCGCCCCAGGGTGCATATAGCCGATGATCGGATCGGCCCGGAACCGGCTGGCAGCAAGCCGGCAGTTGGGTGAGCAGATTGCCAACCCCCTGAATAAGACATTCGGCCTCGGGCGCGCGGTTTTGGTTCGCCCGGCGCGGATCAGCTCAAGCTGTTCACTGTTGACGGTTCAGGCTTTCGAATAATTGCTGCGCCACATTGGACCACGGGTGCATCAGCCGCACGTCGCCAGAACCGACCGCGGCAAAACGGTCTTCCTGACTGCGGATTGCCCAGTTTTGTCGATCAGGTGCCATAGTCAGCGCCGTTCAATGCCAGGCGCGTCAGCTCACGATCCAGCATCAACTTGCCAGCCTGGACGTTCTTGCTCGCGCGCCTGCTTGCTTGAACCAATGGCTTACCTTGGCCGAGCGCGCGAGTATTGACGTAAACCCAGGTTGGCATTCAACCAGTCGCGGCTCGGGGCTGTTGTATGCTTGGCCGGTGATGATTTCGACCTCCTCACCCGGTTCTGCAGAATATAATTGAGCGGCACTATCCGCCCGTTTACCTTGGCCCGCGGCAACTTGTGGCCGATCTTCGTGTGTACCCGATAGCAAAGCCAGCCGGAGTGCGCCCTTGGGGCACATCAAGTACCATGGCCGTCAGGAGTGAACAGGTAATCCGCGTCCGCTTCGAAATCACCCGCAACTGATCAAGCCAATCCGCCGATATCGCCCATTTCCTCATCCATTCGAGCCACCTGGCGCAACCAGGCGGATCTTGTCTTCATAGCATTCGACGACACGCATGCTGGCATCGTTACCTTTGTAGCGCCCAATGGGCGCAGACGCCCAGGCTCCGCTTCCTCGTGCATCGCCTGGGTACCGGATCTGCACCTCAAGCACCTTGCCCTGGGCCCGGACTACGCGGATGCAGGAGCGGAGCCTTTTTCCTTATTGGCGATGTAGCATCGAATTTCATTGGGGATATGCCGCCACAGGCTATGGGGAACTATGCCCAGCGAGGGTATAGCAATCACGGAACCTGCGGTCACAGTACAACGGCACGCAGCGGGACGTCGTAGACCTGCTGAAGGGTCGGATCCCCTTGCGGGCGCATCTTGCCGCCAGATGAAATAAGATATGTTTTTGTGCCGGCCCGCTGATCTCGGCATGACCCCGCCTCTTCCAGCTCAGGCGCAAACTGGCTCATGACGCGTCGATATATTCCTGACGATTCCGACGCGCGCTCAACGCAGCCAGTTTGGGCGATCTGCTTGTATTGAAACAGGCTCGAAGATAACGGAAGGAACAAGGATCCTTCCAGTTCCCATTGATATGGCCGATTGCCGAGGCGGTGCGCCAGGGGCGCGTAAATATCGAAACACCTCGCGTGCTACCCCGGTTAGCCGCTTCTCCTCCGGTGCATCCTTGACCCGCCGAATGGGCCACAGGTACGCCGGGCCAGGCATTGATCAGTGCGACGCGCACATCATCGACCATTGGTAACCAAGCATCTTGCTAGATTTCGACCTAGTCTGAAGCGCAGAATGCCGCGGCCTTGCCGGTATTCTGTGACACGTGATCGCCGCCATGCGCTGCACGCCGTCGACCAGGCCCGCCTACAGTGGCCCCAAAAGCGGCGCCTCGACCTCGCCAGATCAGTCTTGCGTTCGCGCACTGCACGCGTACACGACGGCCGCGGACCGCGGAGTCCTTGATCGAGTTTATGATTCAGCGAGGAATTTCGGCCATTTTCCAGGCCGGTAAGGTAACTGCTGGCACCATCGGCCCAGATGTTTTCGGCGGCAATGGCTGCCTTGCTCAAGCTCCAGCGCCCAACTCACAGGCTTGCTGCAGAACCGCTGGCGCGGTCAACGGCACGCGGCTGGGCGCATGCGCGCTATTCCAGGCATCTATATTAACGCTGGCATCCTGATTGGTCGGATGCAAAGCTCTGACCTGTTACCATCAGAGCCAAAAAAACCCGACTGTTGCTGCGCGATGCTAGGACCTTTTAGACTGCTAGACAACGACATTCTTCCTTTACTTGAATTTCCTGCTGACAATTGCCAGGGTTCTGAGCAGCCGCTACACCGGTTTGACCTTGCTCCCGGCGACAACAACGCCATGGCTTCCCGTGCGCAGTCTGCGGGGAACATATCCATAATGCCTGCTGCACCAGGCGATACCCACGGGCGGCAAGCAACCCTGCATCCCGCGCCAGCGTGGCCGGGTTGCATGAAAATACAGATCCGACCCACGGGCCTTGTCAGCCCAACTGCTGCACCAGTTGCTCTGCACCATCGCGCGGCGGGTCACAGAGCCGCATCACAGGGTTGGCAAAGCCAGCTGCATCCAGGGTTTTTGGACAGGTCGGCCTGTAAAAAAGTGCAGCGATCCAACTGATTTTTCGGTGCATTTACGGCTGCGCCCAGCTCGACCATATCAGCCTGCCCTTCTACCGCTGTGACCTGAGCGCCCGCGCGGGGCCAGGGGCAAGAGCAAAATTGCCTTACACCACAAAACAGATTTCAAGCACACCGCTCCCGGGTTGGTATGTCCAACCCATTGCCAGCGCCTGATTAACCATCATCTGATTGATCGAACGCATTCACCTGAATGAAATCGCCAGGGCATTGAATTCAAGCGCAAGCGGCCTGGTCGGCCAAGCAGATTAAGCCGGTAGATCAGCGCTTGCCCATTCAAAGCCGGTTGAGGGCTGTCCGCTCCCCCGGCTGCAACCAAGACTTCGCGCCATGCTGTTCCGCCAGCGCCTGCAACGCTTGGCAGATCATTTGGCAGGGGACAATTGGGCTGGGCATATGCCGACAGCAAGCACCGGCTTTTCGCCGCCAATCCAATTCCACATGGGCCAAGTCCGTATGCCCATCCAGCGAACTTGAGCAGTGGTACCAGCGCCTTGCACCAGTGCTTCCAGCGCTGGCCACCAGGGGACGGGGCACTCATGCACCTCGACCCAGGTCACTGCTGCCGCGCTGCGATAACCCACACCAGCACACAGACGTTTGTCCAGCGCATCGGCCAGCCGAGTGCGCTGGCGGTAACATAGGCCGGACCCCAACAGGGCTGGCATCCAATTGCTCCGTGCTCCAGGACCGGCGAAATGCTGCAATTGCTGGGGCCAGCGCCTGCTGCTTGACCTTTAAGCTGAGCAGCTTCCGGCATGTTGCTGCAAACTGCAAACCGCCAATTAGATCGATTGTGCGCGCAACGGGGCGTTCTGGCGCTCGGGGCGGCCTGTAACAACTTGTCTACACGGGGTTTCCAATCAGTTTGCTGCGCCGCCTTGAGCACCGGTGCCAGCACGCGCTCGCCAGGTAACCCGCCATTCGACGAAAGACAATCCGTCCCGCCAAGCGGCCGATTTACCCGCCGTCATGCGCAAGCGTTTCCAGATCCACTTCAATGCGCTGGCCTTCGCGCCGGTGCATCAGGGGTTTGACGGCACGTCCACGGAATCCTTTATGGGTTTTGCGTCGTTAAACTCCGGGTGGACAGGTTAGGCGGGGTCCACCCCGGTTCACAGAAAATTGGATGGCGACAAAATAACCGCATTTCTCGACTTCGGCGGACAGAACCGCAATGCTTTGCCGCCACCGACCCGCCGGACGAGACTCCGCCAGGAAATATTGCCCTCCTCTGGTAAGCCAGTCGGCGCATGGGTTCACTTCCGGCCTCGTTCCTGGCCCAATATCGACAATGCGATCGACTTCGCTTCGGGCTGGAATTACCGGGCATGGTAAGCCTGCGGCCAGCGCCTGGGATAACCGGAATGGGGAAGCGCCCTCAATGGGCTTGCAAACGATTATCTCGATTCTGCGGGATTTTGTTTCCTTGAGGTAACGCGAGGCTTACCCATTGATGGTTCCCGTGGTACCCATAGAGCTGATTGAAGTGCGTAAAACCCGTCCCATGGTATCACGCCAGAATCTCAGGGGACGGGTAGTTACGGGTAGTTTGCGCCTTCGGCCATTATTTCATGGTGGCCGAAATTGATTTCCCAGGACCTTTTGGCCCGCCCTTTCGCGGCTTGGGCATTTTTTGGCCCGCCAGTTTCGCGGCCCCCCGCGGCCCTTTCCATTTTGTGTCTTCGCGGGCTGAACCAGAAAAATTCAGCTTCGGGCGCCATAGGGGCGGGGCTTTTCCATGGGGCCGGGCTTTTTGCGTTCGGAGGCTCATGTTGTCCGGGCCATTTTGAATTTTTTCCCAAAAATTTTTCCCCCTTCCCCTCCCTTTTTT
>Ga0163217_1069823_pt1 | contig 11035 bp, 7 predicted proteins | sample SynspAceP_FD_185933 | JGI IMG/M metagenome (GOLD analysis project Ga0163217, IMG submission 185933) | Saline lake microbial communities from Ace Lake in Antarctica - Synechococcus sp. Ace-P (PacBio error correction) | ecosystem: Environmental > Aquatic > Non-marine Saline and Alkaline > Saline ... | reverse complement strand
TCGCTCCTAGTTCAATAAAGAAAGCCTCCTCAATAGGCGTCCTTATCTGAGGATTTGCTATTCAGAGATAATCAATTTGGAAATAAAGCTCCGTATCTGATGGTAGATGTTAAAGTCTTTCTCGTCGTGGTTGAAAAACTTGTTTTGGTGCTGCAAGACAAAGGCACATCCAAAATGATGTATTCCAATAGTAGGTTAATTGGCGTAGAGCAAGCCTTCCAGATAAGAAGCATTCTTTGACCCGAAGCTTTGAATTTCTCTTGAAGCTGATGAATTTTGTCAAGATTTTAGGGTCAAACTGCGGGATCAATTCATAGAATTTTTTTAGTGATAAAGGTAGTTTTTTTGCTTATCTATTTACTTTCAGTTGTCAAAGAGGCTTTTCTCCAAACCAAAAGTCATTGATTAATTTAAAAACCCAAAACAATGGAGCTATTGCAATCCAAAATTCTCAAAAGCAGGCACATTGAGGGGGAGATTTCTAGTTTGGACGATTTGCCTAACGAGGGATAAGTTGATTCGGTTCTTTGTGATTGTTAAAGAAGAGATTTCTCACATCGGGACTGGGCTGGAAGTTATTTCCGTATGATTCGTAAAGAATTTGGAGATGGGAGGCATTCGCTAGTTTCCGGGACCGAATTGGTGGTGTGATTAGACTACATTGCCTATGGATGATTATGCAGGAAATAGGCGTGGTGACTCTGGAATGCGATCACTGCTTTGTAAGGGTCTTTGTGATTGTATCGATTTCATAAATTTGGTTCTGAGGCGCGCGAAGGAAATAATTACAAAACTTGCATCAGGTGAATTTTTGGGTGTTTTGGTTTGGACAGAGCCAGATCATGGATCCAACCCAGCGGAATGGTGACCAACTTCAAGGACATGGAGTCATGACTTGTTGAACGGTGGCCAAAATGTTGGATTTCAACTTCTATTGGCTGATATCGCTGCGTAGTTTGAGCCAAGAATAAGGAAGGAAGAACAGTGGTAACTTCATGTGGGCGGGGAATGGAAGGCTTTTCTACTGCTTGAACTTCATGGCAAATGGTCATTGAAGAGGCTTTCTTGCACTGGAGAACTAGTTTTTGATTGTGAAAGTTCCAAAGGAATCTATTCCTAACAGTCTGGATAGGAGCACGATGATTGTGTTGGACTTCATAGTTGGGTATTGCCTGGGGAGCATCGGAGCAGGCAATGGCTTGTACGAAATCGCCGGGAATATGCTTGCATAGCGGTTCAGTTTGCAAGCAATTGGAGGATTCAAATTGACACAAAGAAATCGAGAAATGCTTACTGAGATTACCAAGCCAAACTATTAGCTTTGGAAAGTTAATGGGAAAAATGTGAATAAGGAACTGCCCGACTGTACACTCTCATGGCAAAGGAAAATTATGTGGAGGATGGCTATAAATTGCGTCTTGCGAAGCAAGACAAATCCCGGTGGATGGGTATCACGTGAGATATCCGTGATGCGTCACATGATGAATTTGATCTTGTGTTGACGTTTACGAAGGCCACACGATATTCATTGATTGATCTTAGTCAGAGATCTGGTTTGCAGCGTTTAATAAAATTTAGATTTAATTAGAATCAAAAAAGCTCATAATTGAATTTTTGAGGGCTTTTTTCATGTTTTTCATTAAAGGCTAACTGCTTCACAAAATTCCCAATAACGACTTTCCGCTCAGTCCTTACCAAACTCACTTAAATAGGCCCGGAGGCGTATTGCTGAAATACTCCTTCGATTAGCGTGTGCGTTTCCTTTTTGAATCGATATTGCTCCAGTCAATCATTTGCTTCAGGCTATAATCTTGATTGATTTCAATGTGATGCTTGATTGATTGATTCTCCAATTCAATTTGATACAGAAGCGGGATTTTGTAGATTTTCAGCCTCGAAAGAATCGGAGGTTTTGTTCAAAACGACCTGCGATGGATGACCTCCACAGCTTTGAGTTTGCTTTACAACCAGAGTGCTTGTCAGCTCTACCGAATAACTTCCCATTTCTGAAAAAGGTTTAATTACACGCTGGTTAGCGCCAGAAAATTACCACAATCATTACAGATACATTGGTAGGTAAAATTCCTTCCGGAGAACTTAATTTGCGTCCCATCTGGCTTGATTTCACCTGTTGGCAAGGATTCATTTTTAGATCTCATATTTGGACGTTTCGCCAACAGCTAGAATAACGGATATCGGCATCGTAGTTTCTCCTTCTTCGATCATCAAGATTTGCTTTTCTGGACCAACTTACCTCCACTCCATTTCTTCTCCATCGAATCACTTCCAAATGCAGCTGTGGAATTAATAGTCAAATTACTATTTTGTACTGCACAAAACTCAGTGGTCAGTAATGGTACGGCGCGATTAATCCCTTTTACAGTAAGTTGTGCAGTCTTCCGATACTTTCCTGCAAAGTCCGACGCTCTATCAATTGGATCACTTTCCTAATCCTCGCAGGTATCAAGTTGCGATGATTCGAATCTCTTGAGCACAATTGTCTCTCAATCGGATATAAAAGGTTTGGATTTAATTCAAGCTTCCCTGCTTATATCAAGCTCTAGTTCCATGATTAGGATTGACGTTGGAGTAAGTGTTTTTACCAACTGAATCTCTTTGCTCGAAGTCAGCCTTTCGAATCATCAAGGTTACTTGACTGTATTTTCTCCAAGGTTTTCACAAATTGAATTTATTTGCTGAGCAACTGAAATTCCGGGAGTCTGTGGCGGATAGGTTTCAATAGATTCTTCAGGTTCCAAATTAGCCTCCCATCTTGATTCAACTCTAAATCACATTCGACTTCACCGGGAAAGATCGTTTCACTGAGTCAAGAGCTCAAAGACTACCTTTTATTTGATTTACAGCAGATGCATTACTTATTTACCGTGTTATTCACCCGGGATGTGTTGCCTGTAGGTTTTGCAACTGCTCGCTAAATCTTTCACCATTTCGATACCACTGATAGCTTTCGGCAGCTGGGCACATCAAGATTTTATCTCTTGTGTAATTTCCCGGGTTAGGAAAGCTCATTCGCTTTACCTCTACTTTCACGGGCTTTCTTTCAGACAAGTCCCTGGTAGCGGATTAGCGCTATCATGTTCAGCACTTCGGTGGTTATGATTTTCTTTTTTGTTTCAGAATTTTCATCATTTCTCCGCCATTTTATACTCAAATTCGCCGTGGGTTTAGGTCAAAACAGGTACTGCTCATTACAGAGTGGGTGGTATTTCCCTATGGTCACTTGGTCTTGAGTTCCAGTTGACAAAATGACTTGAGCATTAGCTTTTGGTGATATTTCCTGACAAATCACTAGCTGTCTTAACTGTCACGGTCTTGCCGGATATCCTCACAGGTATAGGCATTTTATTCAGTGAAACTTCTTGGATTCACAATTATGTTGAATGTTTTTATGAGCGCACTGGATTGGCTCACGCTTTCCTTTTGATGGTTATTACAATGGCTAGGTTTTGAGTAATATTCAGTTAATGGTTTGATCTATCCCAGCTTTTACTTTGACTCTTTGATCCATTTTTCACTGGGCTTTGGCATCAATTGGATCTTGTATTCCTAGATTGACAGGAAAATTCTGTTGATTTTTGATACGTAAAATGAACCCTTTCAGTTCGAAAAATTACTTAAAGGCGACGGGAGTTAGTGGGCCTTCCCGGGTTCATTCAACTTTTTAATCACCTCTTCTTAAAACCGGTAAATAAGGCACCGCCTTTAACTTGATTTCACGTCAAAATCATTCTGCATAGACTTCTACGCTCCCGACGAGGTTATATTCTATCATCACTGGGAGCATAATCGGACTGAATTTGTCTTGGCAATTGTTCCTCTCAATTATTTTTTTTCAAGATTGACTTCGAGATGTCCGTAATGCTTTCGTCGTCAATTTAAAAGGGTGAGATCCGAGTATTCCATTGGCTCTACGAGTTTTGATTCCGGCTGCACTGGAATGTGGTTTAGTCAAGGGTTTTGTAGTGGAGGTATTTTCCAAGTCTCCGCTTCACGTTGCGGTTCCGTCACCAGCAAACACCACTCGTTAGTTAGAGTAGCTTTTCATCGTTGTCTTGGTCGAGCAAGGATTCTTTTCGAGGTCTCATCATGGCCAGATAAGACCGCATGACTTCGTATTGCTCAAAGTGGATTTAAGATTTGCATTGGGGTACCACTTGGACTACGCTTAAGTTCGTGATTCAAAAGGAACCCCACGCTCTTGAGGCAAAAGCAATATGATGGTATGGGACAAAATAGTTGACTGATACCGCATCTTTTAAATTGGCTTCGAGCCAAATGTATTGATCTGTGCGGGCCAAAGCTATCAGTCTTTCCCCCGAGCTGTAGGTAAGCTTCCAGTATCTTCTTGAGTGTCTGTTCTTGGAACAGGCTAATGTCCTTTTCCTTTTAATTTAGTTACGCCATCAAATCTTGATGCTATCTTGATCAGGAGTACATTACTGGAATCAACCGTCAAAAATTTTGATCGGCCCATATCCGAGCGTAATAGCTTGACCTGCTTTTGAGTGGTTCCGAATCGGAGTTTGGAAGTAGGTTGTATTTTCGCCTAGCTAACACCCGGGAGCAAAATTCTCCCCTGTGTATCCATAACCTCCATTTAATTGCCGTATCATTTCAGTTGCCAAAAGGTGGGACCACTGGTTTTACTGAATCCCTGATCGATTCCCTGCATGTGACGGAAAACTTCATCCCAGTCAGGCTGGTATCTCCACCCTGACCACGATCGCCGGCTCACATAAATCAATATCTCTTGAATTGATTGATTTTTAGGTTTTCAGCATACCTTTTTGCTCAGAAAGGAATAATTGGGGAGTTTCAAACTTCAAGCACAGAAATCCAAATATTCCTCACAGCTGCGGAATTTTGTAACGGTCGAATAAAGGTTTGCCCAGGAAGCCTTCCGATAGTCAATCTACCCTCGGGGTTCTGTTTCAGACTGCCAGTGGGAGACAATCTGATTTTTTCCAAATCATTTTATCTTAGGGAGTTTTAAATGAGGTGGTTGTAGAAACCCACAAAGAACTGATAACTTGCTATGATTGCACAGGAGGTAAGGCTACGTTGTATTGGTATTTAAATGTTGGTCTGTGTGGAGCCAGCTCCCCTTTTTCCAGCTGATATGTTTGATTCTTCTCAGTTCAGAATAGATAATCTGGGTAAAGTTCTCAGTGACATTTTTAGAAAAAACACTGCCCTTTTCTGATTCTTGATCGATCTCGCTTGAGGTCAAGGAGTTTATAATCCAAGTCGATTTGAATCTTCCCTGGTCGTACACTTGTAGGTAAGGGTAAACTCGATAAGGTTTATCTCAGAATGTTGATCGCTAAAAAAAACAGGGAAGGGTAGGAACAAAGGGAAAAATGATCTTTTATTTGGTGAGGGTAGAAAAATCGGATAAATCAATATACAAAAATGTGATGGCTACCTTTTCTGTCAGTAGTCAATCCAAACCAACTGTCAGCGTTGGCGGAACTTGATAAAGACAGCCAAAATCTCCTCACATTGTAAAGACCAAGCATTCCAAGGGCTGACTTTTCAACTGTGCCGCGATATGAAATCTATCGGAGATTTTCGACGCATTAGTTAAGCTCGCTCTCGACTTCTCGTCTGCTGGGCTGCAGACGGACAAGAGGGGCTGCTACGGAAGTTAGCGGACGGAGAATGTGATGAAAAATGTAAGTGCTTTCGGCTGTATCAATTCATTTCTTCCTTTGGGATTCAAAGTAATTTGAGGTTCGATTAGACTAGTCCGGTTTAGGTAGGTTTAGGTTATGTAGGTGTAAGACATTTCACAATTTCCTTGACCTTCGGTTACATTGTCTTCTCCTTCCTTTATTGGTCACGTACTGACTTTTTGAACTGCATTGGGACTAATCGTTCTTAGATCAATCCGTTAGGGTCGGATTGCCAACTGTTAGCACTTTCCTTCAGCTTGTATCTTTGGAATGGGTGGGATACTCGAATTACATTTGCAAAACTGACAATCGACCAAGTAATTTTCTCACCCACTCAATTTACCTGATCTTCGGAAAAACCCCAGTCTCCTTTTCAGTTTCATCAAATAGACATCCAATGCCACGTATGATTGGGGAGATGAGTGAATCTCGCTGAGTGACCTGTAATAAATGCAGGACCGCCATGTGAGCTTTGTGATTGATCGGGGCTGCTCCAAAGTGAAATTTCACCTGCTTCAACTTAGGTTCATTAGTTATACCTCGACATATTGACTTTATCAATCGGAAGCTAGGTTTCTTCAATTCGCTGGTAGGCAGCTTCGGGTTTTTCAGGAAAAAGGAATAGCCGTTCCCTCTTAGGTATGTGTCTGACTATTTAGCAGATTACCCTTGGACAATTATCATTCGGGAGGAAATAACCAGCCCGAACTTGGGTCAAAGGAAATGGGCAACTTTGCACTGGTTCTCCAAACAGCAGAGTATTTGGGTTATACACACAGGACCGTAGTACGCCACATCGTCACACTAGTCAATGAAAAAGTGAATCTGCGCTGTGAGTAAATTCAAATCAGCGATTTTTAGGCCTTCTTTTCCATACTGTTCCCAAGTCCGATTATTGACTTTCCAGATCATCGAGGAATCACAGCATCCTGAGCAGCTGAATTATTGGAGGGAGCTCCAATCTCAGAATCAAGCCCGATAAGTTTTTTGTACACGAATCATGTCAGCAAATAAGGATATTTCAAAGTTTAATGGTGAATTTACTTTTTTGCAGCGCAAATTATCGACCATGGCAAGAGTATTAACGGGCATTCAAAGTAGTGGAAGACCGCATTTGGGAATAATCCTCGGTGCGATTGTTCTGCGATTGGAACTGATAAGAAACAACCGGGGGGGGGAGCGGGGAGGGGCCGAGAGAGGGAGTTCATAATTATATAATTTATTTCATGCAGATTTTCTATTCGTTTGACAAGTTTAGATGGTGAACTTCGAAGAAAATACACGAGCAGTTGCGCAGCATGGTTAGCGTTGGCCTAGGACATAGAAAAAACATGTTTTTTTTACCGCCAATCAGCGAACCTGAGGTTGCAAGAATTGAATTGGCGTGTACTTGAGTTGTTTCACTCTTTCACGCTGTGGCAAATGCCATAGCTTCAGGAGCAATACGAACGGACTTGCGATGTCAATGCAGCGTCTTTTCATTTATCCGTTTGATGCAGCAGATATTTGTATTCGGCTGATCTGGTCACGTGCATGTAGGAAAACCAATTGCAGCATTTGGAAATGTGCGGATCCGCTGCTGATTTAGTTCATACAAGTGGCGAGAACTATTGACTTTACACCGGACCTTCGGATCTTGAGGAAGTAAAGATCATTCCCAGGGCACAGAATGGGGGGGGGGCAAAAAGGGAATTTTATTTTTTTTTTTTGGGGGGGGCCCAAAAAAAATTTTCCTATAATAACTTAATGATATCTTCCGTATCGGAAAAGGAATGAAAGAAATTGTATTCTAGTATCATAAACGGCAGCACACTGGGGAACCAAGATCCGGTACCTGCATGTTCTTCAGCTCTATAGTCTGATCGCCACTCCGCTCAGAGCTCAGATGCAGGTCAAATTACGGAAGGTGGCAATTACGGATATGGTCATGCCAAAGGAGTTTATGCAGCTGATTTGCATAAGTATGCCGTAGAGCGCAAAGCTTGGACTTCTACATGAGCAATCCCGAGAAATCGAGCGCAAGCCTCTCCGCCTGGTTGAAGGCAAAAGCAAAAGCTACTGGATGGCTTTATGCAAAAAAGTACGAGAGAAATTGTGGTTTGCTTAGGTATATTTTATTGATCTAGGGAAAACCGATGATCTTATAAAACTATGTGATTGTAATTCAATTCAGAAACTTACGATTTGGAAAGTGACTTTAGGAAAGCTTTTGGTTACTTTTGGCCCCAAAAGTGACAGAAAAAAGAAAGTAGATTTGAATCTAGTGACATATATCTCCTCCTAGGTGGAGGAATTGAAAATAAACGTTTTGGCGGTTTACCAATGCCGATTGACCTTTTCGGCCAAACCGGAACCCGCTACAATTTTGAGGCTACAGACAATGCATCGCCTGGCGCCTTTTAAAAAATCCGCAATCCCCTAGCGAGTACAGGTTAGGATTGCAGCAAGGTCGATTCTAGTAGATCGTCGTGGTTAGGGTCGCACCTTAAATAACGCTGGTTCTTGGAGAGTGAATCGGGCCGGTTAAAGAAATTTGCTTAGTCTGAGGTACCGAAGGAGATCAGCAAATTTATAGGAAGGGGATAAGCCCAAGATCCATCAAAGAGAAGCTTTATTCAATTCAAGAAATTCCGATTTCGAAAGCTGATTTTGGGCAAGCTTTTGGTTACTTTGGCAAAGTGACAGAAAAAAGAAAGGTGATTGATCCTAAGTGATATGGACCTCATTTAGCGTGAATAAGTAATAGGCGTCGGATGTTAAACGCCTTAAATACTGAGATTAGAATTTAGCCTTAATTATCTCGTTCGCTCTGTTGGTAAAAAATCAAATCAATCGTTTTGGCGACTGCCATTATCCTATGAATCGTTCCGGCCATAACAACGATGATATCATTTAACCGGGTTGCACCCGCGGCTATTAATGGTTTGCCCTTTTCAGGGTCTTTTTTTCGGAATTTCCGCAATAAAATTTTCATTGGCTCCTCAATCCAGCGCCTTTTACTATACATCGACTTACCTAACTATCCCTCCTGCGAATCCTTTGCGGTCCTACGCCGACCATTGCGTTAAAAAGCAAAACCAAAACCCCGAGCTACACGGGCTTTTAACAATCCTTTGCTCTCTCAAATACGGCAAAGCTACTGCCTAGTACTTTTTCTGAAATTTCTGGTATTCAGGGACATTGCAAACCGACCTTTCTTTACCTACTACTTTCTCAAAAGATCTTCAATGTTGCCGTTAATCAGCATTACAAATCGTTGCTGTTAGGAATCAACGATTCGTACCATTTCTTGTCTATCAAACGTGCTCAGTTTCTTACTGGGACACCTGCTAGACGCAGCTACCTCTAAAACTCACAGATGGCCGTTAGCTCAGAGCTCGGCTTATACTGATGGTGCGATATAGGCGTTGGAAGTAACACATCGTATCTGACTTCAGTTTTTCCTGAACTTTTTCCAAAATGCATTCAAGTGTTGCCTCATGTTTTCATTGAAAATTCATCTTCTTAGATCATGGAGTCTCCTCTGATCATCGTAGGCGCATGGCTATATCCATGGCTGCCCAATGATTCTCTTTTCTACTATTACCGTTCAGATCTTTGTCCAGCTTATCCATTCATACTTCTGTAGTTTTGAATTTAAAATACCAAGATGATGTTTCCAGTTTTTGAAGCATTTTTGAAGAAATTGAAATTGCCGTGATTCTCCAAGGCTTTCAATTCTAAATACCTTCAGTTCGACCCTTTAGCTCACATAAGGATCTTGCCATTTCGACAGGCTTTCGTTGCTTCAAGTTGTTTTTGAATTGCTCCAAAGGAATTTAGCTTATATTCCACAGTCAACTTGTTGTACGCCTTCTGCATCAAAAACCCGAACAAGCTCCAATGCAGCCTTTTACGGCGATCATTCCATCTGTCATCCAAAAGTAGGAAACGCCAAATCCTCGAACAGAGATATTTTCTTTGAAAATCAGTAACCCACTATTTCAGCAGGTATATTTCCAACTCAATTAAGCAAAGGGAACCATCATGACCTCCGGCTTTAAGCGGCCAGAGCTTTGCTCCAGTACGCGCCTACTGCATCGAAACTCGGATTTACGCCGCTCACCGTTGTTCGTGATTTACTTTCTTGAAGGTTCTCGTTTCCGGTTTATTTGATGACCTAAAATCGCTCCCACCTTGAAATAGCTCTTATGAGCATCTTGCTCGAACTGTGCAGGCTACTTTGATCCCTTTTGCTTTTAAGCCATCTGATTGCAAACTTTCAAATGCAGATGCTCGGCTGTGATTCAATAACAATCTCCGGCTTTCAAGTCACTCTTTTTTTCGATCATGCCATAAGCGTCATCAATGTGATTGACAAAAGCGCCCTTGACATAGCTACTTCATCCGACATCACGCTGCTGGACAGGAGAATTCACTAGCGTGCTTTATATGAAATACTATTCTCGCCAAGTCCCAAGCGCGGGTTTTAAAACCATTAACACGTAGTACCGCACAGGAACTTTTCCTGCTTTATCTGATTACCTTACCACTCCACTGCTTCAAATCTGTGACATATATGGCTAGTTTTTGGGGAGTGATTCCATTTACATCCGCGAATAACATGATGTCAGGATGGAGTTGATATTCGAGCAGTCACTTTAATTGGAAACTTCAGTGACCTTTAGGTTAGGCCGAGATCGCTTACCTTTCAAGTCTTCAAACACTTCCTTCGGCATGAGCCTACTTGTTCAACACAAAATTACCTCTTTCATCGGTTTTATTTGCGTTTTAGTTTTTTAGAATTTAATTCTGCTTTAAAAACTATTCATATATTTCTGTTTTTTTCATGCCCTCTTTTTCTATTTGTTTCTTGAGTACTATAATAAAAAACCTTTCTATTACTGGATTTTCATCTCAGTTTTTTCACTCGATGGCAAAAGTGGCCTTGACCTTACAGAAAGCCAGCAAAGGAAATAGGATTTAGGTATCGCAGAGATTTTTTGCCAGGGGCAAGCAGAGAGCAAAAAAGGTTATTGTGGCTTTGCCAGCCGAAAAACAAAGACGCATGGATGAAATGGCATTAAAAAAAAATTGAAAATCAAAAGGGGATAGTGAAAGCTACGGGCATTGCCTTTGCAAAACGTAGGTTAAGTGGGATGACTTTTCCCTGGATGGTAGCAAAAAAAACCATACGGAAACCTACCGGGCCCAATGGGGATATTCTAGTCAAACATAAATTAGCTGGCTTACTACCAGGTCTTTGGGGGGCGGTGCCACCGAAAAACCCAGGGGGGCATTTTGATTTTGATCTTTCTTGGGGCTTTTCTTTTTTTGTTGGCGCGGCCCCTGGCGGTGAA
>Ga0163217_1097930_pt1 | contig 11036 bp, 11 predicted proteins | sample SynspAceP_FD_185933 | JGI IMG/M metagenome (GOLD analysis project Ga0163217, IMG submission 185933) | Saline lake microbial communities from Ace Lake in Antarctica - Synechococcus sp. Ace-P (PacBio error correction) | ecosystem: Environmental > Aquatic > Non-marine Saline and Alkaline > Saline ... | reverse complement strand
CTTGATCATGAGCACAAGGCGCCCATGCTGCCCACCTTCCACCCGATGCACCAATCAACGGAGCCCAGATCCACTTGCGTGATCACACCCGGGCGCTGGGAGAGAGTTTTTGAATCTCAAGGATCGCCACCATGAACCAAGGAAGCCGTCGGCCTCTTCGGGTGTACAGCGGAATTAAAGTGGCTGCTTGAGCCAAGGTGGGCGGAAACGCCTGAGGATTTCCGGTGTCGGGCATGGAGCGCGTGGCGTCAAGGCCCCCAGGAGCTGTTGTACGTTGGCAGGCACGTAACAGGGCAATCGCAACACCTTGTGGAATCGCACGCTCCAGCACCATCGTCAACGTTGTATTCATCTGTCGCACCATCAGGCATACCCTGGTGATACATGCAGCCAGGAGGTCTTGGAGCAGTCCCTTGCTATCGTCACTTCCACCAGCCAGCTGCCGTGGCAAGTCGCAGAGTCGGCCTGTTCGAAGAGGAAGCAAGTCAGCATAAGCCCCTGATAGCAGGGCCTCAGTCACTTGAAGGCGAATGGCCTCCTTGGCAGCAGGAGCGCTGTTGGTTGCATTCACAGGATTAGCAGTCATCCAGAGTCACAAATAGGGGTGGAGCAAATTGAAAAAGTGTGCAGGCGCTACTCAGGTGACAACGATGCAGGACGAGACCAAAGACAGGCCAATGAAGAGCCATCAGCAACTCCTATCTCACTATCGCAATGAGAGCTAGTTGATGCGTCACTAAAGCGGCCTGAAACGCGAACTGCCATGGATTGTTCTCGGCCAATGTTCGCTATTTCACAGCCTGGTTGAAAAGCGCCACGAACAAGAACAAGCACCAGCCGAAACTATCGGCTAGCAAGGAGGGTGCCGTATCGCAAGCCACCTGCCGAAATCAGTATGTGCTCGCCGCAGCTTCATGCTTGCTTTGCGCTTTGCCTGTCCTAAATTCACTCCTGTTCATGTTTCCAATAACCTTGGCGAGCTGTTCCTGGATTTTGTCCTTTCAATATCCTTGGCCAGTGGGCCGGCCAACTTTCTGAGTCAATAGCCCATCATAACTTCGATTGTTGCGCATCCGCAAACAGTTCTGGATGCATGCGCTCAAGATAAAACAGGGCACCAAGGGAGCGTCGCCACGATTAATCCATCATCATCCTGAGTCCTTATGTGATGGAATCTGGGTATTGAGAACTGGCTTTCGCAGGACAGGCCTTAGATTGAGATCGTACCTCCAAACAGAGAACGATCCATGCCTGCTGACATACTCCCTGGAATTACTCCGCAGAAGGCAGGTGGTAACAAAAACGGCGGCCTCGTCAATCAGCGGAATGGAATCACAGGTGCACGCGCGCCGATGTGCCACAGGTCGGTGTAGCACGCCATCTCTATGAACTGCTCTCACGAGCAACGTGCGAAATGCTTCCCGATGACGGCGCCAAACCTTCCCACAGGCCCGGTGCAAATCAGCACATCCAATCAACCACATCTCCTGGTTTCGCACGCCCTGACATGGTGGGGTGTATTGGCCATGCGGCCTACTGGCCAACAAGCTTGGCAGACCCTTGCCACGACCAGCAAAGCGAAGCGTGCCTACGTAGGTGCGGGCGGGGGGATGACGGCGACACACTGCAACGCTGGCAAGCGCTAGCCGAAGTTGGAGCCAACCATCTTTCATTGGCCAAAGTCTATGAAGGCCATACCGATGCGGCTGGCCATCCTTGCAGAAACTCCACGTCGATAGTCAAGGAATCTGGGCGGTCGGGCCGCCCGAAACCCTAATCACGCTGATCCCAGAGATTCCCTTGCCGTGGCCCGCGGCGCGACCTCTACGTGCCCAGACGCCCCGGGTAGCTTGGTGCTCCCCAGGCGGCCGGCACGATTCCATCCATCTGGAGAACGGAGTCTCTGCGGACCAAGCGATCTGTGAGCAAACCTGATGCTCTCGCTCGGAGCGACGCCTGCCAGCTGCGCCAGAACCGTGTCTCTGCATGTGGAAACCCTACTACACTGCGAATGAGTCTAGCGCAGCTGCGGCTACATCTGAAAGTGCCCGATCCCAGGTCGCGTGCGAATGGACGTTCCTTAGCCGCAGTCCGCTTGGTTGTGCAAGCATGATTGTGTATCGGGCGCGCGCTCCGGTTTTCTGGAAGGCGCCTGAGTAGCCTGTCCTAGCTCGCAGGCGGTTTGGGTAGCTCGGGGCGCGAGGCTATGGCCGCGATCCCGAGCGCCTGATGCACATCTTCAGAAATTGCGCGAGCACGCATGCCTGCCATTGCTCCATCTTCCCCCATTCTTGTTGGCCGCACAACTGTCTGCAAGACTTAGGCAGCCTATGCGCGCGCGCGCCCGTTGCCGGTCTTGGCCTACGAGTGCGGACAATCCGCCACATGGCCTATCAGCGAACCCAGCCCACCGCACTAGGCATCGATCGAGCGCAGAGTCAGCCTGGCACTGCGCGTGCAGCACCCTGTCGCTCATCAACCGGTCGAACGGAGCGAAGTCTTCGACATGTCGCACGCGTCTGCGTGCACCTGCGCGTTGCCCGGTCTGCTCTGCTAGCGTCGAGCTGCCATTATCCCCATGGCCCAGTCGCTGCGCAGACCTCGCGCGCCTTCTTGCGTCCTCGTCATGGCGCCGAGCTCATGATCTTGTCTCGCACCGTCGCCGCACAGAGTCCTCTTATATGGGCCATTGCTGCGAAGCGCGGGATCTCATGATTGGAGTGACAGCAAATAGCCAGTACTGCGCGGCGGATTCAATTAATGGATCGCGCCTGACACTCCCGGCGTACGTGCGATTGGGTCAGGGCTGCCTCAGCGCACCACACTCACTCAGCGCTCCTTTGTTTGGTTGTTCCCTGGCCTTCCGCAACAGTAGGAAGCGGTTTTTCGCCCACAGCACTCATGTAGATGCCCTTAGCGGCCTCAGCGACAGAAAATAATTCAAAACCACCAAAAGAAAAGCGACCACACTTATACAAACCACATGGAGCCTGCGTCCTCTTGCGGCGCGGTAGCCAAGCTCGACTCCATGCCAGAGTCTTCGAGACTCATCCCCTCCTGCGTACCGGTAGACCAATCTGCAGCAGTGTCGCACAGCTTCAGCAGTGAGTCATCTCGATCTGTCGAGAGCGACGTTTCAGCCAGCTTCCGAGCCTCGCCACGAGTCGCCCTCGGACGGTACAACCTCTCTGTTTGCAGCGCGCGAACATTGGACGCCTCGCAAGTCGATGTGCCGTCGCGAACACACGCCAAGCACTGTGTTTGCGATAGCCGCGCTTGGCCGCGCGTTTCTGTTGTGAATAGCTTGCGCGCAGCGGCTCGCCAGTACGGACTGGCGATTGTCGTCACCCACTGACGCTAATTTACGACACGCGCCCAGCCATCTCGGAACTGAAATAGCCCCAGGATCCCGCAGGCACAGCCAGGTCAAGAGCAGTGTCGCGTAAAACGGCTTGGCCGGCCCCCTTCACTCTCCATCCGAGAAGAAACAAGCCGATACTGCCAGCGATGACAACAGTTTATCGCGCTCAATCTCGAGTGAGTTTCGCGCGTCGCTCAGCCGACGTCAATGGACGCCGGCGCTGGCGGCCGCTTGCCGTCCCTGCCCGCGCGCAATGCTGGCGAACACCACGTGCTCGCCCCGTCTATCTCACCCATAGAGACATCGCTGGATAGCATGCCACAACGAGTATGCGCCAGGTGCCCGAGTCACAGCACTTCGTCTGGCGAAGTCTCTTTTCGACTTGTCATCGTCGGGCCCCTACGAGCGAGCCGCGGCGGCCCCCCGAGTGATCTCACGTCCAGGCGGACGTCAGCAAATCCAGACGCCGCCCTGCGTCTACGTCGCGAGCCATCACTTGATTTCACACGAGGGTGGTCAGCTTCCGTCCCAGTGAGCGCGCGCGTGTCGAGAGTCAGGGGTTCTAGGACTCTTGCAGCGAACGTCACCTGGCGCTCGGCACGCGGGCACCAACGTCGGTGCTGTAGCCCAGCCCTCGCACTGCTGGGATGCAACAATACCGCCTTCCGAAGCCGTTCTCTTGGATACCTGGCTGCAGTACCCGGGCACTGTCTGGGCCCCAACGCCACGTTGAGCCTATTTGATCGCAGCCTCGCCGAATCCTGCCGTGCATGTCACCCGTCTCGGTTAGAGTCATGACGGCCAGACACGCCTCTTGGCGCGAGGACAGGCGGCAGAGATTGGAGCCTCCACCCGTGCATTTCGCCTTACGGCGACAATCTGTGCCTCACTGAAGCCCCACCCACCAATCACAATGCACGGAGCGCGCTCAAGTGCGAGCGCGCGTCTTACGATTCGGTCAGATCGATGCAGATGTCAAACCCCACAGAAAACCAGATCATGCCAACTCCACTGCTACCAAATTCCATTATCGACACAGCCAGAGGCGTCATCCATTGCGATCCCGCAAAGGCGCGAGCACTGGGCTTTGGTACAACCGGATCACCCCGTTCTGAGGTCCCACCAGTACACATCTCACGCGCTCAGACTGGCGTGGCGCGCTGGCTGCGCAGGCCCTATGCACCCTGTGGGGCCCTCGAGTGGACTGAGAGCCCCCTCATCTCAGCAAGCATGTGCGTGCTTTGGACGACATCGTGCCGCCGCGATCCCCCGATGCTCTCCCAAGGCTCTGATCCCTACGGCACTCCGTCTAGACGTACCCAAGCTCGCACTAGTAGATGTGCAGCTTCCCGAGGATCGCGGTGAAACAATCACGCCCTCCATGCCACTGTCGGGCTCAATCAAGCGCCAGGCCGGTTCCTACGCATGCGATGCGCGCGGTAGATCCACCAGCAGAGCCTTTGCAACCCAGCACGTGTCGCCAAACCGGCGAAGCTTGGACGCCTGTCGCTCTATTCACTGACACTTGCAAGCAACACCCACGTTTCTCTCCTGCCATGGCGACGCCCTCGCGCGCATGACGATCACAAAGGCACGTATGGCGTATCTCTGAGATTCAATCCTTCGCCCTGCCCGGGCTGAGCGGCGCGTCTGCTGGGGTTGGAAGATCCAATTCCTTATGGGCCTGACCAGCAGGAATGCAACAACATTCCCCGAGCACTAAGCAGCCATGTGACAGCCTGTGCCGCGTGTGAGGCCTCGCTAGTATGTTGCACTCGCCCATACTGCCTGCAAAAGCACCACGTTATCCGCCATCGACAACCGTTCTCAGTCTTGCGGCAACGTTACAGTAATCCATGTCGATCCCCAGAAAGGATTCGCCTGCTGAGGTCCGTCCGAATCCGATCAGCTACATCTCTACAGCCTTGGGAACTTTTCATTGAGCCAAACGATGGGACTGACAGTAACAAGGGCCGACACAACACAAGAGCCCAACAGGCCGCTAGGCACAGGGAGCTCCTAGCTGCTTCCATCGCTTTTTGGTCTCCACTTCACCTTGGACCGGCCACGTTCCGCCCCTTTCTACATGCGATTGAGGCCGTGACTTGTACCCTAGCACAGTTAACAGCGATCGCCGTGGTGCCGCGACGCCCCCTTCTACCGCCGATGCTTTCAGTTCCCACCTGCTTCGAGCCCGTCCAGTACTCTGTAATCAATGCCCAACCTCCAGATCCCAGCATGCAGGGATCGAATAATTGTGCCGGGCACGCAGATCTGGAAGCGGCCCGTATCGCCCGGCGACCGCGGCCAGGGGAACACTGTCGAGACACACGGGGCCCCTTCTCGTTGATCCTGCTCGTGGTCAAGCGTGGATCGACTTCGACACGCAGACACGCCGCCCCGCTCCCGATTTCGGCCGCATCGGCGGAGTCCCAGGTTTGGTCGTGTTGAGGGAACTGGCAACTGCAGAGTGCCGGATAACGTGTATTGCCAGATTGGCTCCTAATGGCCCTGACGAATACGCAGCGGCGATGGCCACCGGCTTCAACCGGCGTGGCGCGGCGATCTTCTCTGCCTTACAGGTAGCTCCAGCCAGGCCCTGGCCGATTTTTGCCCTGTTGTGGCTAGTCGCCACTTGCGCACCTGGCGGCGCCGCGCGTCTCGCCAGGCCAAGGGGACCTTTTGGACTCAGGTCCCCAGACCGAGGCCGGAACATGGTTCCAATCCCCCGCTTAATCGAATCGCCTACCGCGTCCCTGATGGCCCGGCCTGCTTCACGCCTCTCGTTCTTGGACCAGACGCCGCAACTATGCAGCGCGCGACCGTATTGGAGAGCGCCGCAACTGCGGATTGACCCGTCGGTTGGATCAGTCGTCCAGGGGATGGACGGGTGCCGGCCTTCCGGCCCAGCACGCACCCGCGTCTGCGGGTCATGCCAATCAGTAGCTTGTCTACAGCTTGCTCAAGCTTGACTGCATACATACTCTCGCGAAGAGCCGCGCACCCTCGCGAAAGGCATGGTGGGAAGTAGCCCCGCAGGCCTGCAGCGCCACGACAATCCTGACCCAAGCCTGAGTGTCTAGATAAACGTCCCAATATGGTCGCCAAAGAAGCTGCATGTGCTGCGCCACCAACAGATTCCTGGCGGGTGCGATGCGGCGTGTTAATCACACTCCTTTCGGACGCGCCGCCCACGCCGATTGCTGCTCGTGGACTGCTCTGCGCCCGTGAGCGACAGATCCTCCCTTTCTCGACGAAAAACTGGTCCGATCGGCTCTCTGCCCTGTTCGAATGGCCGACCGTCGTGTGAGCGACCGTGTGCCGAATGAGCCCTGGGCGATTCCTTGTTGCCCTCACGCCCCTTGCTGCTCTGGCTCGCGTGCGAAGCGGCTCCGGTTCTCCCTCCATGCGCCAGGGTGAGCAGCATTTTCGCGTGATCTGATGCCTGACCGGGTCTCAGACGTGCGCTCGCCTGTCCAGACTAAACTCCTTTCGCCCAGCAAGAGTTTGTCGTTGGATTGCTGTATGAAGGCTTTCTCACGCCCTCACAACGTTATAACTGGTGCGGGCGAAAACTTCGGTTGTTTTCGCCGAGCTCTGCCACTGATCTCGCTCCCATCCGTTAATCCCTTGGCGCAGTCCCTGTCTATTTGTACAGACTTAGACGACGCAGGCAAACACGCACTACGGGTAGGCCTGGGCGGCTAACCTGCGTCGCCTGCGGCTCCTTGAGCCTTGTGGCTCTCCAGGTTCTTTCGGTGTAACTCACTTCGCAGACCATTCATACAGACCCTCAACCAACCAAAACTTCCTTGAATGGTCGAAGCGGGGCTGGCATGTGAGACTCTGAGACCACATGGCGGCGCCACCTCTTATACCCCAACACGCCCGCTATCGAGAGGCGCTCGTTCCCTGAGGCGACCCAACAGTTTTTCGTGGTGCCAGGGCACCCCTGCGGGTGGTGGCCCACCACCTACCGTCGTTCGGACCCTTCCTAACCTGTACCAAACTTGTTTCCAACTGCGCTTTAGAACCCAATTCGCCAGCAGAGCTCAGACGGCCTCCGATTTGAGCGACTCCACTTGTGGCAATTTATCCAGCTCCTGTGGCTGCGCCACGGTCCCCTCTAAATTCTGGCATGCACGCGCCACAAAGGCCCCTGCAGGACACCGGCGCCTACGGCTCAGGCTAACGTGACGCGATGACCGCCATGGGCGATCAGAGGCCCAGGCCCTGCGGCCCACGGCCACCTGACTGAAATCGCGAGCTCAGTGCGTGCCCGTGCACTGCTTCAAAGCGCGCAACTGCGAGTTCTGAAGCGGAAAGCGGGCCAAGCGGGCGGAGCGCGGAAAGCGGAAGGGCACTGGCGATCAGCGGATCATGAAGCGCTTAGGCACTCCCGGAATATCAGCAGATACAGCCCATTATGATGCCTCCCAGCTTCGTGGATACGACCACCAGCCTGCCGAGAGCCAACACACACACTGTTGGACCTTACATACAGCGCCAGGATCACACCAAACCCCCAGTCCCTGCCCGTTCCCGTCGCCAAGCGATAGTCCCTGCGATCCCCATATATCGCAGCGTTGTCAGCATCGGTCCTGGATGCTGGACGACGCAAGCCACACCACAGATTGAGGCTAGGCAAGCGCTGATCCCGGGCCCAAGCAAGTTCTGTACTTCAATGGTCTGTTCAATTCTTAGCCGCCGCGGCCGGATTCCCGCTGCCTCGCGCCCTGCCCGATCAGCCACGGCCTGGAGGAGAAGCCGATCATCAGGCGCAAGTTTGGTCCATCCCGCCGTTCTGCTAAATGGGTCGAAACAGTGCTGATAGAAACGGGCTCCCCCGCCTCCGGACCACATAGCCTGCGAAATCGGCCCCTGCAAACCCATGCGATCCAACAAGCGAGGCACAATCGCCTCCCGCTGAACCAGCCGCTCCGGCCCCGGGCGCATGCATCCAGCTCATAACTCCAGCGTCCACTCGGCACCAGCTAGCCTACCTGATGTAACATCGCTCGACTCTGTTGGTATTTCTCCTGGGCTCGACTCCTTACTATCCCGGCTCGCCCGCTTGGCCTTGTCTTGAGGAGAGATGTTAATCCCGTGAGCAGCTTTCCCGGTTGCCTGGACATGAGTTTCGTCTTCTGTTGTTCGTCCTGTTTCGACAGACATTTGAACAGAACTTGAACCGACTCCTGCGCTTGGACACGGCCTCTGAAACTTTTGGCGTTCTCTGTCTCTGCGCTGACACGTAGCAGAAGTGAGTGTGCTGAATGCTTTCCCAGCGCGTTGCTCACAGCGACGTTTGGTTGCGGGCATCTCAGCACATAGGCCACAGCCCGCCTAATCATCTCTCGCTGCGCCTGTCTCACCAGTTGATTATTTGTCTAAGTAGGATCGAGGCGTGTAGTCCACCCCTTCACTGACGTTCTTCAGATTTGCCATGCCACCCCTTCCATCGCAAGAATGTTTGGCTTGTACTTGGTCGCCAGTGAGTGTGAATAGTGCGTTTTAGCCCTGGTCGCCTGTACTAACGACGCATGTAAGCAGTCCTGCCGCCAGGGCCATTTAACCACCGGCAATTTAGCGATGTTGGGAGCGTAACAAGGACTCCTCTTTACTCTTAGTAGCGAAAGATATGTTGGCAACTTCGATACCAGGATGCAGATCAACAGCCCTCCATTTGCGATAATCTGTGGCTTGAGATCACGTCTTGGAATCTGGACGTATTGACCGATGCAGCAGTACGTGCAGCGCACTTTCCGTCCTTAGTCGCCGAGCGCGCGTACGTTCCGAAGAGTCAGTGGCAAGTAAAATTGATTGCACCTTCCGAGGCCAGGTTGCCGCTGGTGCCCAAGCGTACACGATGGTGAGCAGCCCAAAGTCCAATAGACGGCATTGTGCGCAATAATGTAGCTGTGCTTACGTCGCAAACTACTGCCACCACTGTTCGCCGACGTCCACTTGTCTTGCTGCCCTTCGTAGTGGCTTGATCGCAACCAGCGCGCACCCAGACTAGGCCCTGTCTCTGTGTGTCGACAAGAGATTGCGACGTAGTCGACGCCCGAAAGCTACGCTTGGAGCCAGTCTCTGTCCCTGTACTTTAGACCTAGCTGTGTGCTCTTACTTTCAGTAACTCGTTGTTGGCCTCACACTGATGAGAGAGACAGGTTGCTCAGAGCGCTGCTTACGAGACGTAGCCTGATCATTCTCTCTCTGTGCGGGCAGGCCCCCTCGGGCCGGCCCGGACTTGCGCTGTTCGCTGGTTCTGTAACTGGTCTGGATGGGGCTTCTACGGGCGTGACCAGCTGAAGAACGGTGCCCCGATGCTGGGTACTGCTTGCCGCCCTCTGTTATTAACCCGCGCTCGCGGCACTGGACAGGATGGTGCATCAAGTCATCCGCTCCATTGCGACAGCAGGCCGATTCATTCTGAGCGTCCGCACTTGCGTCTCGGATCTCCGAGCTTTGTGTTTGCCTGGCTCTCCCACACACAGGCGCTGACAGGAAAATCGTGGAGTATCGACCCTGACTATCCGCGGCGGTGCGTGCCCGCGTCTAGCGCGCCCACGGCCACGGTCATAAGGGCCTTTCGGATGCCCGGCAGAGCCCACAGTGGGCTTAGTCGCCAAACGAGTTGTTCACCTCAAGCGCGGGCGGTCGGTGCATCGCTACTGGGGCATCTCTGTGCCGCGGACCTCGGCCATCCCGACCATGTGGTGGCACCTATAGCGACTGATCGTATGCCATGTCGAGCGTTCCGGCCTAGTTGCGTGTGGTCACGGCGGTATTCAAGTTCCTAACCGACTTGAGAATAGATCTTCTAAGGCGTCCACTCGTTGTTTAGACCAATGAGAGAACGGCCTATAGGAACACCGGCGCAGGCCGCTTCACCATCGGCTTGACAAGCGCTCGGCACACCTGTCGTACAGTGGGGTCTGAACTTCCAGATCCACTCGCCTGATGCACTCACTATTCCTAGAGTACTCAACCGTAGCAGAGAACATCGCTTTGGGACGTCTGCGCGCGTTTCGGTGAGGGACTCCTATCAAAGCCAGTCTATCAGTGAGCGGAGCGGTTGACTCTCGACGCCCTTGCCGCTAACTTTCACTGTCGCACAGGCTCCCTTGTCTGTGCGACGGCGTTTTCGGTCGACCAACGGCTGATAGGAGTCGAGTATGTGCGATGAGTGGCGGCGCTGCCAGAGCGCGCCCGACCGCGTGTCGCTCCGCCGTCGAACAGACATCCTTCTGTGTGCTGCGCGGCGTAAGTCGTCGATACCTGCGTCTGAGGCACACAGATCCAAAAAGGGCCCGACCAGGACACGCCGCGCACGCCAACCCGGTGGCCCGGGGCTATTTTCCATCGGTCCTGCCTGCTTGGCGCGGGCGTGCGCCCGAGCTGACCCGAGGGCCGATCGATAAGGCTGGAATCCTCTTCTGCAGCAATCACGCGGCGATAGACCCGTTGGACTGCCCATACAAGACGAGTGCTGCGCCACCAGTCGCGGGACGCACGAATCCGTGAGCGAAGCGAGGCATCGTATGCATACGCGGCTGGCAAGGCAGTCCGGCTGGCCGACCACCGTACCTGATCTGGCAACCGGGGCCGCCACGATGACGCGTCATGGCTGCTCTCGAGGAGTAAGTGATGTTTGGGCGACCGGAGGCCC
>Ga0163217_1084472_pt1 | contig 11036 bp, 12 predicted proteins | sample SynspAceP_FD_185933 | JGI IMG/M metagenome (GOLD analysis project Ga0163217, IMG submission 185933) | Saline lake microbial communities from Ace Lake in Antarctica - Synechococcus sp. Ace-P (PacBio error correction) | ecosystem: Environmental > Aquatic > Non-marine Saline and Alkaline > Saline ... | reverse complement strand
CATCTGGAATCGGAGCGTTTGCCGAATCTTCCGGTGGCGTCCAACGCCACGCCCATCGGCGGGCAGTCAGGGGGCCCAACCTGTGCAGGCCTGCGCCAAGTTCCCGATCGAGGGTCGCAGAGAGCACCGCAGTAGGCGACGCGTTGCCGAATCGCGACTTGAGCATGGCGAGATGGTGTGGTGAGGGCATCATATTCTTAGAAGAGTGATTCACCCGTTTCAATCCATTCAGCGCCTGCTTCGCTCAAATGAATCAGCTGGGCCCCGAGGAGGGCGGGCTTGGAGTGCCGTGGCGGTTGAAGCCCGGTGACACTTGCCTCTGATGGCGATGGTTCCAGTTCAGGGACTCGGTTGCATGTTTGCAAAGGGCTCCAGGATCCTCAGGACCGATCGCGGGTAGCGCCGTAGCGGGAGCGCTTGTCACGGATCGGTCTGTCGGCAACGCGTTGCATCAGACGAAGTTGGCGGGCATTCGGCTGAAACTTTGCCACTCGTTTAGCTGTGGTGATGAAGGTGGTCCAGGGCGCCGATCATGGTGGTGGGCGGGCAGTTGCAGCGGCTCCTGGCCCTGGGCCAGTCGTGCTGCGTTGGCCCAGCCAGCCAGCGCCGCCGCCACGGTGCGGCGTAGCCTCGGATGCGGTTGATTGACACTGCGGCCAGCAGGGTGGGGCCGCCGGCCGGAACTGCAAGGTGGGGCTCCAGCAGTGTTGAGGGGCTCCAGGAAGGTGTTTGCGGTTGCATCACGGGCGAAGCGCACAAACGTTCGCGTTCTCCAGGCCAGGGAATCAGCCGGAGGACCCACGTTTCTGTCCGCCCACTTCAAGTTGGTCTGGAAGGCCCACCAGATTCCAGAGCCGGCCGTCGCGAGCTTCCTGGCGCAGCTGCAGCCAGACGCGTAGGCCCGCCGGGTCCGGCGCACCTCTCGATCGAAGAGATCACCCCAGCGCGGATCCCACGAGGGGCCGGATCGGTTTGAGCGGCCGTAGCGCATGGTTGCGTCGCCGCGGACCGGGCCAGTCTCTCGATCGGCAGGCAGCCCTTCGAAAAAGGTGGCGTCTCTGTTTCGAAACTCGCTTGAGCTCGGCCTGCTCCGCTGCCAGCCAGGGCGTGCGCGGAAGGCCTCATATTGCCCACGGTCCTACTCGGGCAGTTGATGTGTCGGCATCGCCTTGTCGTAGCGCGAATCCGCGGACAAGGCCACCGAGGAGTCCGACCTCCCCTCCCGATCTGGGGGTGGCGGCATCAAAGAAATGGCCCAGTCGTCCCGGCCGGTGAACAGCCGCACCTATGCTCGGCGATGGCATCGTGGTGAGCGGACGTGGCCAGAACGAGATTTTCTTGCATCAGAGCAGTGCGCGCTGCTCGCCAGCGCTCCACGAGTGAATCAACGGATTTGCTGCTCCAACGGCGCTGTGAGAGGCAGCGCTGAAGCGGCCACGATCAACGGCCAGCGCTCGCCGGGCTGGTCACGCATGGCGATCGGCACGGTGCCGATCAACGGTGGATTCCGAGCCGGCGCAATTCCTCTGAAGCAAGGCCGCGGCAGGTTGGGAGAGGGCCCCAAAACTGTTGGCTGCAGGACCAGCGCGGGCGAACCTCAGCGCCTGTGGTGGCCGGTGAGCGCAGCTGCGGGGCATCTTCCAACAGCCGGACCGGCCCCCAGGCCACGGGCGATCTGCCAGGCGCCTCGGTGACCGGCCAGGCGGCGCCGAATAGACAACACCATCAGGCGCGCGAGCGCTTGGCATCAGTGCAGCGACGACTCGGCAGCCCGACGATGTTGAAAACACCGCCAGCAAACGGCCGCAGGATCGGACGTTTACGCAGGAGCCGAGCGTCCGTTCAGTTGCATGTCAGCGTGCTGTGAATTCCTAGGGGATCAGGGGGGCAGTGGCCTCGGGCGAGTGAGGTCGGGGTTGATCCAAATCTCAGCAAGCGCAGGCGCAGAGCCCCGGTCTGACCGTTCGTCCTGTAGGCCGCCAGGGGTTGTTGGGCGCCACGGGCGGGCGTTGCCTTGGCGGGCCAGATCGCGGATTACCGCAAGGCGGCTGCCGCTGCGCAAAGCAACTCTTCAGAGGCTCAGCTATTCAGCGCGGTGGCGGCGGGCAACTCCCGCCACCAGCGTGCGGGCCGGCACATGCTTGTTGACCGACGCGCGCAGTGCCACCAGAGGCTCCCCCACGGCAACGCGTTGGCACGACGCGCGATGCGATCAGGCAGCCTCGCCAAGAACGGCCCATGCAGCCACCGCCCGATGCCCACGTGGACTTCACGGGCGAACCGCCACCGGCGGCCCGGATCGCCATTTGAAGCACCGCCCGTCCTGCACATTGCTGGTTTTCTCCCCACCACGATCGAGGCAAAGATCGCCCCGGGCACGGGCCAGCGGCAGAGACTGGGCACCGGCCGCCAGGTGAACTCCCCTATCCACCACGGCCTGGGTGGCACACCCAGGCGGCCGGATGACAGGCGGGGGCTGAGGGCCAGGCGGCGTCAGCTGGTTCGGCACGGCAGACTCGAGGCCAAAACCCCAGACGCACGGGAAAGGTGTGGGCGCTTCCAAAGTTGTGGTGCCGTGCTGTTGAAAGGTGGCGATCGGCAAGGGCCTTCAATCCCCCCCGTCCGACGTGATACGCTTCCGTTGGTGTGCCCCGTCAGGGGCTGCCTCCGGGCGGGTGTCGCTAAGCCCTCCAGCGGGGCTCTAGAGAGCCCTCGGTCTTTTAACCGATGGTCTTGAGTCTCGGAATCTCAGGCCGACGCGCATTTTTTATGAATATGATGCTTGTGCGGGAGATCTCTGGGCTGTCGTGGACGATTCCGCAGGGCCTTTCCGCGAGGGGCCCCTCGAACCCGATTAGTGACCACGAAAAGCTGCCGACTGCGACCGTAATCGCTGATCAGCGAGCTCGTCATACGGGCACCGGTGGCTGACGCTGGTTGATCGCTGTTTGAGTCATCGGCTCTGATTTGGGCCGGGCTTGAAACAAGCAGCAGCGTGCGCCCTTGCTCGTCTGCAGCAAGCAGGGTTCTGCATGTCGAAGCTCCAGCGGACGCACCTGCCGAGGGCCGATGTTGTAGCGGCGCTCAAAGGCCATACGGGGGGGGCAGCCATTTTGGTGCCAGCAGTTTGGAGAAGGCTGAGGCAGTTCACCGCTGAGCTGGAAGCCGCCGATCAGGCGGTTGCAACGCCGGCTGCCGCTGGACTCGCCCCGATTCGGCATCGAGTGAGCTCCACCGGCGGCCTGGCGGGGCAAGTCAGCTTGGGTCCGTCTTTCGCCTGCAGGGCCTGCAGCCGCCAGAGGGTGCGCGAGGGAGGGCTTGGGCGAGGAGCGACACCGATTTTGAAAGACGCTGAGGCAAGCCATTAAACCGGGTGGGCAGGCCTTGCCGGGAGCACCCCACAAACGCCTCACCACAGTGCGCTCCGGCCCCGGCCCGGTCAGTGAGGGGACGCTGGGCGAATCAGCACCCGCCAGGTTCGACCAACAGCGGCTCGTCCGGCCGTCCAGACCGGAGGCCCCAGGTTAGGCCTTCGCCAACTTGAATGGAAGTCGCCCTCCTTGACCACCGGTTAAGGCGGGGTGCCGTGGCGCAGAAGCGGATGTTGGCCGAGTTCAGCCAGGATAGACGGAACAGTTCCCATCAGGGCACGGCGCGGCTCCAGCAGCTGGGTTGCCGGCAATGCGCTGTAGACGTCGTTCAGGCGCGAGCGAATCGGCTCGCCTTGAGATCGAAGTTTGCGCCAGGGGCGCCGCCGCCCTTCCAGAGCCTGCAGAAACGGGGCGCCTTTTCCCTTCGCCTTCTCGAGAGGTAGCAACTCGCAACTCAGGAGGTTCGTTCCGGCCGTGCTGACAGCTGCAGATGGCATTTGAACCACACGCAGTCGGTCAGTTGCGCCAAGATTGAACACGCCAGATTGAAGCGGTGAGCTGAAGGGGCCCCAAGTAAGCGATCAGCGTACTTTGTCGACACGCGAAGGGCATCGGAAGCTGCCGCTGAAGCTGTTTTCAAGGTGCCTGAGCACCGTGTTTACTCACGGAATTCTAGGTCAATCATTGGGATGAGGACCCTTGTACGCACGGATGATGGGAAGGCAACCGACTTCTGCAAACGGCGCGAAAGGCAAGCACACCATCGAGAGATCAACTTCCACAGCCTATCCGCCCGTTGAATCTTGGGGGCCGCAATCAGCGAATAGCGGCAAAGAGAACTTGGGAACACTCCGGGTGGCCAAGTTTTACTAACCGGCGTGGCACCGCCTTCATTTCGACAGAGACGGGCTGGCCACTACCGGGCACCTTTGTTTCCGATACTCACCACCAGGCTTGCCACCACAGCGTTCCTCGCAAGGTACGGCATTCATCGCACCTGCCACCCTTACCTCTGAAACATAGGCCGCCATGGCACCGTTCTTCAATTGCCTGCACTGATCTTGTTTCTGAAGCAACCATGCCGTTCGGTTAAGTTCACCCGAGGAGGACGCCTCAGAGTAGTGAGGAGAATTCCTGCTTTGGGCTTGGCGGGACGAAGCGGTAGAGGCAAGGAAGCCAGGTGGTCAGAGGTAACTTTGTTGCCATCCAAGATGGTTGACGGCCGGCCGTGAGGGTGGCCTTTGATGGACGGACAGCTCCGGCACTAGATAAGCGCTTGTGGCGCCTGCCAATGATGAGCCACGTAACTCCTTGCCTACACCGTGCGGCACGGGAAACCATCCAGGCCAACGCCGCCGCTCGTTCCAGGGCCACACTTCCAGCCATTATTTGACTCGGTATCAGCTAGAGGGCCCATGAAACTGGGGGCAGCGACAGGCTGGCCTGAAACTGGATCCGATTCATAGCCATGGCAGTGACGGATGGATATATGCGTACAGCCTACGAGTCCGCAAAATGGGCTGCGCTGCGGAGCTGCTGCCTAATCAAGTCCGCCTTGAGCACCGAGGCGGTTGCTGGGCGACGTTCTCAAGGACGCCAGCGGCCGATGATCATGCGTAAGCTGTTCCGGCGCTGGGGCGATGTCCAGATAGCTTGACGACAGGTGATAGGCGTGCTTGTCGCGTGACGGCAGGTTCATGCTTGCCAGCGGCTGCTGCCGGCTGGCGGCGCGGCAGATCCCCCGCCAGTCTTGGCCGGCTAAGGCGGAGCACAAGGGACGCTGCGTTAGGGCTCACGGCCGCACCCACCCGCACCTATTTGCTGCAGGGCTCAGGTTGGTTTGGACTGGCGACCGCGCGCTTGAGACTGGGCTGATCGTATCGGTGCGTGGAACAGGCAGCGGCACGCCCTGGCCGCACGCTTGCGCCGTAGCTGAATAGCGCCCGCCGGGGTTAGGTTCGGTTCGGCTGATAGGGGATCGGAGAAGTCGAAACGGCGACTGTCCCCGCCGGCTCCAGGCGCACACGCCGATCAACCGGGCCGGTGCGTCGGCTACGGCCACGTCCTTCAGGCAACCGACCTCCGACACCACGCATCAGGCGAGCTTAGGGCATTGCGTTCCCGGTAGCTCGCCAGTGCACGAAAGGGCTTCCGCCTGGGCTGGCGGCCTGCAGCAGCACTCCGCCGCAAGCCAGGAGTTCCTCCAGCCCAGCCAGGGACGTGTCAGTTTCTTTCATGGGGAGTCCGTTGTGTCGATGATTTCGCCTGCATCCCCGCCTGGGCCCCTCTCGCCCGTGTGGGCCGTAACCGGAGAAAGAGGGATGCGAGGGGGATCGGAATTCACAGCAGAGGCCAGCCCCAACGAGCTTCGTTTACCTATCTGTTTACAGTGATTGCAGCATTTTCGAAACCTTATGGCTTGTTCCACGTCCCGCTTCGGTTTTGTTGCTTCGCTGAAAACCGTGGGCACGATGGCCGGCTGGCCCATGCTTGGTTTCGTCTCGGCCTCGGCACCGAACTGCTCACTGGACAAGGCGATCCTCACCAAATCGCTTGGGGTTGATCAGCAGAATGATGGTGACTACAGCGCAGCCACGCCAGCGATTGATCGGCCTTGTGTGGTCCTCACCGTCGATGTGGGCTTTACATCTTTTGCCCGATCCAACTGATCTCTCGCGTTGACCCTCGCTTGAAGGTCAAAACCAAATGGGTGATTCATTCAATCACTCTCCAGTCGCCGCGAGAGGTCGTTCGACTGCTTCGTAAAGATCGTTGATCTTCCGGTCTTTGCCTCATTTCATGCCAGATCAGCTCTGACTAGTCAGATCCGCTTCGATCAGGTGGATTCAATTCAAATTCTTTTTTTTTCTCAAGCTAAAGTTTGATGACAACATCTAATCCCGCACATCCAACTACGACTACTCCACGAGCAGAATCCATTGGTACCCACTGCAAAAGAGCTGAACTCTTTAATGGCCGTGCGCCATGGTTGGACTCGTGAATCGGTGTTGGTCGTTGGAAGGACTTACCGGCGGGCATCGGTCCACCAAATTGGTCTGGTCCCCTTAACTGTCGATGGGCTTACGCCGCTGTACACAAATTCTTGGCCTTTCGTGTTTCTGAGGATTTCGGTTGCGTCGGATAGGGATCCGGACGCTCTGCCTTGGAAAGTTCAGTCCCGTCCACCATCCAAAATGTCCCCGCTACCATCGGCTGCATGAATCGGGTCCCGATGGCGCGTTCACTCGAAGAGTCGCTCCGTCCCTGTTCACCAAGCCCTAGTGAGCGTTGCCGGACCTGCTGCCGAGGGCAATGGCGAGCCCGTTTATGACGAGTCGTCTATTTGTCAGGATCCAACCCAGGAGAAACGAGGCATGACGCCACTCCCAGGCTCAGGAGGGGTGATGCGTCGGCGTGCGACGACGTCTTTCTTGAGCCCGTTGCAGTGGCGCTCAGTGGCGACACCGCCTTTGTGGAGTGGACGATGGGGCTGAAGATCAAGGGGTTAGAGTTTGGTTTATCCCGCACCACCAGCCTTTGGCATCGGTCGCCAACGGAAAATCGTTGAGCAATCGCAACTACTTCGAATTTGTTCGGACCCACCTTTGGCACCGAGTGGCCTGTGGGGTGGTTTTGGTGCGCTGGCTCTACCGCGATTCGTGTCCTGAGGGGCGGCCAAGGGCGTTGGTCCATCAGGCAACACAACGTCATTCTACGAATGTGTGGTCGTTCTCCGCAATGCGCCTTGCTTGGGGCGAATGACCAGGCCAGCCTTAGGGGGGAACAGAAGAGGAGGAGGGATTTCGATGGTTACAGACCATCTCGTTACTTGCCGCCCTGTCTAGTGGGATTCGCGGGCGTTGCAACTTCTATTACGGATCAGGTACGTAGGAGCATCTTATCGGAAAAGCCAGGCTCTTGGCCCAGTTGCCTTCTCCGTCATTTTCAACCTGAAACATCATTTTGCCAAGTTAATTTCCGGGCGGTAATGATCTACAGTGGTTTTCGGGGTTTCCGTAAGCGAAGGGCCGCTACGTAGCATGTCTCAATCCCTTCAACGCTTTGATGTCCTGTGCTGCACGGTGGTCACTGACCCAATGCCAAGCGTTACCAAGGATATTACTCGCTGCTGGTTGGTCGCGCCTGAGGATATCCCCCCGAGGCCATCGCCTTCTCGATCGGGCCGGGTGGATCCGCAGGTGGGTCTGTTGGCTTTCGATCTGCATTTCTTGATCGTGGTAGCCTGCTGGCGGAAGGCCAGGCATGGTGTCGGCCTGCACGGCCGGTGTGTGGCTCTGTTGAGGGCGGTTTAGTTGCAATCCCTGGCCTCAGCTATCTGCTTCGCGGCCTGTATTTTTTGGGCGAGGCCTGTTTCAGATCGCTGGGTTACTTGCGGCCTTTCCCAGGCAGATGCGTTTCGTGCCCCGTTCGGTTTCACGTGGGCTTCGTGAATTCAATCGGGGGGCACGGTGCTTGATCGTTCTGGCCCAGTTGCCTTCAGCTCGGTTTTTGCCGCCTGCCGGTTGGACCACCCTTTCACCGTGTGGGGGTGGAGGCTGTGAGCTGGCCGATCGTGTCTGGCTCTGGTTGCTCTTGGGCTGGTGATATCTAGGCTCCCCGCCTCACCAAACGGTGCCTCCACCTTGGTGGCGATTGAGTGATCGGCGTGATCGCCGAGGTGTGGCAGTTTGCCGTGCGCGGTGGAGATCTGGGCCAAACTTCCTCGAACCTTGCAGTCTTTGCTATTCCGACGATCACCGCTTTCTTTCGACAGCCTCGCCATCATCTGCCCCACAGCGTTGGCGATCTCGTTGGGCTGCTGCAGTCGTCTCACAGCCAAATGTGGTGGAAGCTGCGTGGATGAGACTCGGATTATGAAGCTGAAGCCAGGGCTCAGGGCATCGAACATCGTTGCCGGCCGTTGGCGGATGGCAGGTGCCGGCATGATTGGCCAGATGGTGATCAACATCGGAATCCGGCGGTCGCTTACCGCCTTCTCACCCTCACAGCGGGGTGTCTCTGTTGATCTTTGATCTCACTGAGCGGCTGGCTGGCGCGCATTCGATGGCAGGCCTGGTCGCGGTGTGCTCGATGCGTGCGTCGTTCAGCACGGTGAACTGGCAGTCGTTCCTGAGATGGAAAAAAGCGGGCAGGAGGCGATAGTTGTTCGATCATGGTAACCACCTTGGTGCTGGCTCTGCTGACAGCGCAATCTGCGCGGATCGCTGTTGTGGTTTGGCGTGGCCAGGCGGGATTCTGTTCAGCCGCAAGGTGGCGAAGTGATTTCTGTGGAATCCAACCTGCGTTGGAGAATGAACACATACTACACCGTGCGTGGTCAGTTGTTCATTTGTCAACGCGCCGTTTATTTCTGGTGGTTCAGTTCAGCGATACGGTTCCACCTGCATCACCATGTGTATGTGAGGCACGGATCTGGGATCAGGAACTTTGGCCACACGCGCCTCGATCAGGTGCATCGCAAAACTCGCCAGGCCGGCTCCCAGCGTGAAGTGTTTGAATCTCAACGAGAGAGCTTGAAATCGTTTGAGCGCATCAGCGAAAGCCCCGCTGTAGTGATCGGCGCGAGCTGTGATCTCTCTTGAGCTTCAAACTCCCAATGCTCTCGTTCTTTGCTTGAAATGAAAGCCTTGACTATTGCGTTGGGGGCTACATCCCAGGGGCAATCACGATGGCTGCTGTTGGATTGCAAGCTGGAGTTAGACCATACCAAGCCTACCCCTGTATGAGTAGTTACAGTCCTGCAGGTCAAGGGGCGATTAACTGCGAAACTTTGGTGATTTCTTCGACGAATTTCCAGTAATAAGCTTGGCTTGTTCTGGCAACCCAGCCAACAAAACTTGCTAAAATATAATAATTGTGTTAGCCAGGGGCATAGCTTGTCATCTGACAGCGAGTGGCTGATAGAGCCGCTTTGCAGCGCAGCGCGCACAGCACTTGCCGAACAACACCGGACTGGAGCAAGGAGAGCTGACCAAGGCAAAAGTCAAACCACGCCAAAGAGGATAGCGCAACCGTTGAATACAACATGACTTGAAGGAAGCGGCACCTTGAATCACTCTCCAATATAGCTACATTCCAGTCAACAAGATTGATCGCGTCAACGGCAATATTGATAAAACCGCGATATTCGATCATCACTAGGCCGCGAAGGAGGAGGCCGGCCGAATAGGCTTAAGATTACTACATTGCCAAGAACGAATATCCCGTTTGTGAAAGGCGTTCTTTTGCGTGAGGTTGAGTATTTAGCCGTGTGCGATAAGCTCAGTTGGATTGCAGCATCGCAGTATCAGGGGGGGAAAAACACTGGCATCAATCCTCCGGTAAAGGCAAGAGGAAAGCAGTACGAAGGATTGGCCGCAGTCCTGCTGGGAGAAACCATTCTTGATAGTGATTCTCAAGCGATTGAAATCAGCGGTAGGAGAGCTAAGCGATTAGAGGCCAGTGGGCCAGCAGGGGGCGATCAGTAAGCGGTTAGACCAGGGGCGCCAAACAAGTTTCATTATGTCGTTGCATTCTGAAAAAGGGGCTCCTTCTGCGTCTTGTTGGCCGCGGCGCGTCATGGCTCGTCTGGCTCTGAGTTTGGATTTCTAAGAAGATTTCATAGTGATCACGGGGTGGAGTTGACCTTATGGAGTTAGCGTCAGTGCTGACGGCTGCACGCTATAGCCTCTGTCTCTGCTTAATATTGGCGGAAATCACAGCCAGGCCATGGCGTGATTGCAGCAAGCCATGCGTCAATGCAGTTGGCGATGGTGGCTGGGAGCTGAGCGTGGCGTCATGCTTGCGGCGAACAGGAAGTGGCTTCCAATGAGTAACCAAAACGAAGATAAAGGCCAGTGGAACTGTTGGTCCAATGGCGGTTTCAACCGCTGGGGATGGGCTGGATTGAAGGCTTAAGCATGAACCCTATGGCAGAAAGGAATCTGCTTTTGGATTGATGCTTAGGAGGTTGATGACTTGATTTCCTGAGATCTATTACTGCAAGCGTCAAGAACTTTGTCGTAGGCGATTTTTTGGTTGTTTGCGATGTGGCGCCAGGATCTTGCCTGTTGCAGGCATTCAATGGAATGCGTGAGGGAAGCCTGTTCTGGGTTATTGTGGCAGCAAAGAAATTGCTTGAGGGCCAAGGCTGGCGGGCGGTTGCTTCGGAGTTTTTGGCTGTAGACGGGCCCTATCTGAGACATCTAAAAACAACTGGAAGGTTCACGGGCTTCCTGCATATTTCTGCATTGAGCTGGGAGAAGGGTTTGGAAGCTGATGTTTTTACAGGCAGAAGCACCAGCTTGCATAGACGGCGGGACAAAACACTGGGCTGGGCCCTATGCAGTGTGTTGCGCCAAGGCTTCCCCGTGGTTTGGGGCCCTGCGAGCGGGAATGGAGATCGGCCTTCGAGACGAAGAACTTTGAAAACGCCTTGCGGGGTTGCTGAAAAAGCCCCGTGGTTGCATTGCCCCAAAACCGGCGCAGGAATTTGCCGGGATGGCCGCCGGAAACTTCGGGAATCGGGAAAAAACCTGGGTGGAACGATGGGAAAAAAAAAAAAAAGCCATTGATTTTGGGGAAAATTCTTTGGTATGGGGTGGAGGGGGAAAAAAAAGGGAATATTTTTTTCTTTTTTTGTGATGGCCCCTTATTTTCTTTTCC
>Ga0163217_1061029_pt1 | contig 11036 bp, 8 predicted proteins | sample SynspAceP_FD_185933 | JGI IMG/M metagenome (GOLD analysis project Ga0163217, IMG submission 185933) | Saline lake microbial communities from Ace Lake in Antarctica - Synechococcus sp. Ace-P (PacBio error correction) | ecosystem: Environmental > Aquatic > Non-marine Saline and Alkaline > Saline ... | reverse complement strand
CCCTGAATACGAAGAACCATCCGTTACCCAATGAGCAGCCAAACCAATCTATTCTTTATGTTTTAAACTCTCGCCAGCATGTACTATAAACAACCACCCCCATTTTTGCAACTATTCCGATCCGTGTGAATCACTTTCTACCACTAGTAATTATTTATTCCAATGCACCATTTTTAATCCGTCGAAATCGGATAGCTTGATCCAGAAAACAAATTCTATGGCCCTAAAAGAACACTACTGGTAATCGGACTTGATCGACTTTCAAATGAGCTCCAGGTCTCTGATCGCTAAATCTTAACGGCAGTGAAAATTTGGGTAATGCCTTAAATTGTTCATCAGATAAGGCTCAGGAAATTAAGTGTGCAGTATTGCGGGTTGGAGCATGAATAGTCTCTCTCATTGGTCTATCGGTATCCAGATGTTGTCTCACGAGTTGTCTTGACTCCAATTCACACCGCGAACAATAAACTGACTGCACGCCTCGCTTCCACTAAATGGATAAATGCCCGTTCCACCTCCTCATAAATGAAGTCGAAGATATGGATTTTCTAGTACGCCCCGTAGTTGTCCGTTATTTCCTAATGTTGGATATGAAAATATCTGCGAAAGCTCATCATGCTGAAGCCCCAGATAAGACGTCTCCAAAAATACAATTATTCTTCTAGTTCCACCTCTATTTCCTCCTGCAGGTACGCCCCGATACTAAAAAGTCATTACGTATTAAGCTTATTCACTACCACCTAAGGTAAGGAAGATTTACTTCCATACTCCTTAATTGAATATAACCCATCCCAGCAATTCTTTCCTTTAGCAACACTTGGCGCCGTCCGTATTCTACATAAGCCAATTTGTTGAATTAGTTGCTTGCGAAATATCCTACTGAGGATCCGTCATGCAACCGACCCATACTTCTTAGACCTAATTCCTTGCCCGTATCATTCTCTTGCAGTGTAAGGCCAACCGCATTCGTAAGTTTTAATGTTGATCTGCCATTTATAATGGAAACGCGCATGTTATCCACATCGATTTCTACTATACAGCTTTATCGCCATTAGGGTAGACACTTGGTGCATCACTACTTCCTACCTTTCCAATCATCCCTATTAGGTTGTCAATAAATTTCCACTCAATTCCTTTAAATAAGGGGGATTTAGAACTGTTTCATCGGCTGTCCAGCACAATTGGCAATCAACCCTAAGATGCTATCAGTATGCTGCGCAGTATCCCTTACATAGCTTTACGTCCTTATCAGTACCTAGTTTTATTTTATATAATGGGCCATGCATCTCTTTCATCTACTACCCTTTTATGTATGGAATCCAACCCTATGATATATTGTATCGCATAAGTACTGTTTTCCGTATCCCATAATTCATATTAGAGGTTGCCTGTATTTCCATACAGATCATTGCAGCAAGGTCTACATGCGAAAGGCAAATTACTTAGGTTCTTCGAACCAAAATTGCAGAAGGCCCTCAGGGTCTTATATATAAATGCTCAATATCTTTCTCACTATGTTCAATCTCCGCCTGCATAGTTTCAAGCTGATCTGTAATAAGTTGATGTAGCCTCCCACAACCGTATTATCAGCCTGTCAGAATAAAACGACCATGGATCTTGAAAATCATTGGATCCCTAGAAAGAAATACTAAAGGCTTTAAGGTCAGTACAATTTTTAATCTTAATTCATAACAATAATTATAGGACGTATATAAGAAAGATGATGTATTGGAAAATCAACCATTGAATCTCAATGGTTTATTTAACATTGAATCCAAGGCGTTACCTATGGCCAGGCTGGAGTTTTTAATTTGCTTACGCTTGCCTGCAACTGGGATTTTTTGTGGTCAACTTTCGCTCGCTCCGTTATAGCGAAGATCTCCACCGCTACAGCTTCTGCTATTAAGAATTCTGATACGTTACAAGTAATCCCGCCCCATACCTGCGTGCATGGCACTTTGATGTCATTAATTTTCAGCTTTATTCCGTGACCCAACTGCTGGCACTTGCTGTATAGTTTCAGTTTCAACCAACGACTTATGTCGCCACCACTACTGGATCCGCATTTACTTTTTCGGCTTTAGATCCTCGATTTGAAGTCGAACACTACTAGCGCTTAGTTCAATTTTGCCTAATGGCATCTGAGGTATTAGGCACACCACTGGACGCTCCAAAGCGTTATACGGACAGTAGGGTACGTAAACCTTTTTCGTTAGCCCTACCATATTTCAATGGCAATGACATCGCAAAGTTTCCATTTTTGACGTCTTGTTCCTATAAGTCTATTACATTTTTGGTCCAGCTCAACTACAAATCTGGAAATCATGCCTGGTAACAAAAATCCAACCCTCCGAGCTAAATTATGTAAATCAGAGTTATGAACGGTGTCTCCTTCAACAAATTCATTTCCTTCTTTCTGTTTCCACATTAATATCGAAACCGCAGAATGAAACAAAATTTCTTAGATTAAGGTGATGGTAATTCTGCTAATGGTCATGATGTTGTTTTGCTGAACAAATTCCTGGGATAGGAGTACAATGATGATTAACTATGTTATTAATATGTATCTAAAATTATTAATTAGGCTACTTTATAATTCATACTACAATACTGAATTGTTATTAGGGCTTACTGAACTGTATCTTTTTATTCTGTATTTTTACTGTCCTTATTTTGGAAACTTACACCATTTCACTCGATTGAGTTAAAAAGTATCCTTGCCAGACCCCCTTTAAATCGAATCCACAACTCTTCATTATAATACTTTGCATTCATTATCATCAATTTCATCATGCTTCCTCTCATCCCTTTGACAGTCAAAATGCAATTCCCCCGCATCCATTTGCCACCATGTATTTGTAATCTCACACCCGTCCAGATCCTGTCGTTATGTCTCTAATATCCCGCGATTTGTCAAATTTCGTACCAATGGCAGTATTAGATAGATTTTACTCTGTTCCCTGTAATTATTCTCTTTGGCCGTAGTAACAAATCGTCGAATATTAAAGTGTTGTTTGAATGAAAATTGTGGTTGATTTACCGGCGTCTGATGCTTTTTTAACCGACGTACCATCGCATTTTTACGTATCGATCGTGGCAATAGATCTTGACATTTTAGCTAAGCAAATCCTCCGATACCAGAACCCTTCACATGTCGTGTTAATCCAGCACAACCCCGATTTAACCTATATTATTGCTTTATTATCATAGGGAGATGACTTTAAACCTGACTTTATGGTTGGGGGCCGCTTGTATGAAAGTTCCTCTCAACAGAGACTTTCCTATTAGCCATGGCAGCGGCTTGGCGTAGCCAAAAAACAGTCAATAAATGATACGCAATCAAACCACAATCCTTAAAAGTGTGAATTTGCAATATTCACGACGATTCATGTTGACCAAAATCTAAGGCCAAGATACATGAGAAGAAAAATGGCAAATCCCAATGGCAAAAAGCCTAAAAGACACTACATCCGGGGCTTTTGTGATCACCCATAAGTAAAATCTATTCCTGAAGGAAATAAGATCCAAAAGCCCACCGTAAAAGGTTCCACTATCAAGCAACAATTCCTCGGGCACCTATTACGATCAGATCAATCCAATGAATTTGCAAGTCTTTAAAAAAAACATAATTAATCCGCAATAGCATAAAGAAAACTGCACTACTTATCTTACCTGTGCCCCATTTTCTCTCATAGTCCACATTGTTTACTTTTCGCTACTCATCAAAGCCTTCCTTACTGTTTTTTCAAATTGCTGACTATTTACTTCTCCCCACGCATATCCAGTTTGGGCCGTTTTATGGCTTCTGGAAAAGAATCCATAAGAGACCGTAAATAAAAATAAAGCCTCCCCAAGTAAATATGCGTCAACAAATCCCATATACAGTCTACCCAAAATGCTCTATCCAAAATAGTGCCTAACAGCAGAAAACCACACGATATATTATGTCAATTGTCCCTGTATAATTTTCTTACCACTTCCCGTATTTTAGCTGCCTGGGTGATCTTTCAAAAAATATCCTCGTCGACCATATAATCTCAGGTTGCCCCATGAGCAATAACCTCGTAACTCCTTTTCGGTATTACTTGTCTTTCGTTTTCCATTTTTTCATGGAACAGTTCGCAATTCTAGCTCAAACGCTTAATATCTCCCGCTACAATTGTATGGCAAAAAGAACGTTTATGGCCTCAAATAGCGTTGAAGCTTTACTTAAGGCTAACTTCATCTATATGAAAAATATAATTGCAGATTTAATATTGTCTTGTCATTAAGGGTTTTGTTTTGTTTACGATGTTCGTGCGCATTCGTAAATCATCCCAGGTGTATCCAATTCCTTTTAAGAAAAGTTTACCTGTTTCTTGTCAATTGTAGATTCCTAGGGGACCTGCAGGTTAGCATTCTCTCCAACATAATTGATAGCCCCGCATTTGTAGTTCTGTAGCAAAAAGATAAAGGTACACTCATCTACTAGCATTTTGCGTCTTAAGTTGTCAGAATTCCGAGCATATTATCCTCCGTCTAGAAACTGAAAAGTATGCAATACTCAAGACGCCTTGCGCATCTGTCGCTTTGATGTTTTCAATATTCATTAGTTTGCATTTATTATTATAAATTTAAACTGTTCGTTTTTTTCGATGAATTTGCATTTTTCAGCATTTCTTCTTTTGATTTATTGATGAATAAAACTCTGAAATTAAGTGATGAAGTACTAATTTACTGTATTATTTAAATGTTATCTTATGATACTGAAAATCTGCCCTCACTGTACGAATGGGCTAGGTGTAACGAATTTTACTAAAAATAAACCGAACTTGCAACACTGCTATACTTAAAGGCCAGAGTAGTTGCCCAAGTAAGAGGTTAAAAATCTAAATCAAATCCATTGAAGTTGTTGAATGTTTAAAACCAAATTTCCCTGATGAAAAATTTCGGTATAGCTCCATTAAAGAAAGATACAGTGAAAATACCTAGTACAATGGAAATAGGTAGAAGGCTAATCTAAAATTAAGGCACGTTGCCATTTGGTTCTACGAAACCATTATCCTTCATTGTGGCTGCAAATTTATGCAGGGAGAAAATCCAACGATAAGTATTAGAAAGGTTAGAGGCATTTATTATTAGCCGATAAATTATTCGTTTGCTTAGGTTTCGTTCATGGCTTTATAATTAGGTTTATCTAATAGTGTCTCTATTTGTTGTCAATTTCTAAATGCAACAAGCACAATTTCTATTATCAAGGATCGATTTATGTCCCAGAGCTATTTGATTTTTAGAGTAAATCTACTACGCATAAACTTCCTATGCATATTAATTCTAAAGAAGGGTACTATGGCAAACAAGAAAATACTAAAAATTAAACACATATTAACATTGTAAGCTCGTTATTTTATACTTTGAATAAATTAAACAAAACACTTTATGCATCCATGCGAGTTAAATTAGGTCTTCAGCTGTTTAAGTTTACCCGCCGGTATGTTTGACGATCCGTCTAAGTATATGATGACAAAGGCTATTGTGACCCGTTAAGACATAAAGATCAATCAAAATCCATTTAAATCTGTTTGGGCCGTTCAGGAGGCGCTGAATTAACTACAGGAGCTATTGTAAGAAGCCCAATCAAGAAAAGTGCAGAAATGTTTCATTGGCTTGTGTGCGAACATAACAATCCAATTTTTCCAAGAAAGCTACTGCATAATTAACTTTACAATTTCGAGGAATGGCCATTCTATAAGCCATGCCGTAAAGGAGAAATACATTCCAGGAAGGACGGCAGACCTTGAATGAATCTTGGGGTTCATGAAGAAGAATAGTAGTTTCTACCATTTTTTAATTTTGAATGGGACCCCTTAGAGTTAAGCGGTTAATGTAATAATGTCCCATTTACTACTAAATCAACGTACCAAAGAATCAAACTACCAAGCTACCATGAATCTGGGAAGTAGTTCACCAATGTAAACAAAACAGTATTTTTGTTACCAATACTATAACAATTAATAAAAACTATTACACTTGAAAAATAATGAATGGCACACAAATGACTATGAACGAATATGGAGAGAAATGCAATATGTAGAATGAATGGAATCCACATCGAAGCGGTCGTGCTGAAGCAGGTAGTTTATGGGATGATGGATTCCGACATTAAGAGACACTATTTGGATATGTTCCATCAGGACAACAGTGTTTAGGGAAATGGTTCTCTGCAGTAAACGATGCTGACGGGAAAAGCCTTTATACGATTTTTAAATATTGGTTCAAGAAAAAAAACAAGAAGTTTTGCCTCCCCCGTATCCAGGTTAAATATCCGCTAGACCTTACTGGAATTCAAGGAAGTTATTTTAGAAAAGATGCTTTTTACGTGCAGCAAAGGGGTTTCCGTGGTATTGAATTTCAAAAAATTGGGGTCGTGAACTTTTGAGGGAGAAGGATTTATAATGCAAAATTAGAGGCGTACGGGACATGGCTTTTGTAACTTGCTGGTGGACCACTGCGATAAAAAGTATTGCCAGGAGACCTATGTAGATACTGCGATATTGTTTACAAGATAATAGTTACGATATAGATTATTTGGCAGGTATGAAAAACACCATCTTTGTTTGTGAGACTTTTTATAGCCATATTTAAGGTCAGGTACGGTCTATATACAGTCTTTCCTTTAGCGCTTGCCGAAGGGTATTGATCTATACCAAGAGAGGCAAGGTATAAGTGAAGAAGTCTTTTGGGAGCTGGGTAATCTTTTTGGATGGAGATAATCGATTTTCTAGTGGCTTTAAACTTCTTTGAATACCTATACAAAATTTTAAGCTAAATAATGAATTTTGAATTCCCTATTCAATTTCTTACCCAACTCAATCAAAACAATTCCAAGGCATGGATGGATAAAACGGAAAATGTACAAGAATTAAGGATGATTATATTCGATGGTTGAATCGATTAGATAGTGATTGGCGCAAATACGAAAATGGAATATTACTAGCACGCCGGGCACAAGAAAAGGAATAAATCGCAATCAATAAATAATTTGAGTTTCATCCATAAACCATATACAAGGACCATTTGGAGCAAGGGTTGCGATTAAAGGCGCCAATACGGGATTTTATATGAGATTGCCTTGGTGAGCTATGGTCCTGTGAATTTGAGACTGATTCCAGACTTTACGAAGTATCGTGAGGCCATCACTACGCTGATGAACTCAAAAATCCGAAATAAAACATCATTAAAGAAACCTTGACTTTGTTGTTGATGTAGCCTTTAGAAACAGCACCCAAGCGGATTTCCAAGATCATCAACATATCGAGCTTTTGACGCAATAAAAACCCTTGCCGTAAGCATCCCTTGGACCCAGGAAGAAATATACAAACCAAATTAAAGAGAGAATCTCCGTCTATTTGTAAAATGCTGCCCTTTAGAATGTATTTAATACAAATCTTACGTCTAATACGAAGTTTAAGCATTTGATAAACCGACCGTCATTGCCGATAAACAGTTGGCGACGAAGCCAAGTTATTCCTTCAATAAGCACGATTGCGCACTACCCGCAATGACGAGAAAAAAGTCCTAGATGCATATTCCTATAACTGCCGGATTCCCATAAAAAGACTTATTTGTATTTAATAGGCATTCTGTTTAGTAACAATAATTCTATTACCCTGTTCAAAATGAAATTTACACTTACTGTATCTGGATTTAAAATCCCTAGATTTGATGAAAACAAAAAACCTCCCAAATTGAAAAACGAAAAATAAGAAACATAAAAAGAAACTATTATCGATAATTGTAATAAACTAGAAAATAACTTTGATTTCAAAGCGATGCAGTGGGAAAGCCCAATCCGAGAGCTATGATAAGGAAATGAGCAGCTATCCTGTTGTACAACACCAAGAAGTAACGGTTTCACTGACTAGCAGTTTAGCAATGGCCAACGTACATCAACGGCAACTATACTGGGATGATGAGATAGAGGTTTGCCGGATTTTTGGATGTTATAAACCCTAGGACTGTATTAAAAAGGAGACGGAGGAGAAACAGTGATATAAAATGGAACGTAACAAAAGTATTCGAATCTTTTATGTCTCTGGGTCAGTAACCGGAAATCCTAATACTTTTTATGGTTCTACGAAAAAAATGAAGGTGAGCGATGGTGGATGTCGGAAACTTAAATACAGAAAATATGATGTGGCTGGAGTTGACATTTGATTAGCTTGCCATGATGCCCTCTGGTAAATAAAGTATCAAAACCATAATGCTTTTTGCAATATTGCTAAAATTAATGGTTATTTCCAATTATTACGACTTAAAATTTATTAGGAACTAATCAATTTTAAAATTGCTTTTTTGGCGTGGACTCTCATGCTGTGTACAGAAGCGATTATCAATCCCTAGGAGGTTAGCTTGGCTAGATACAGGATTTGTTGCTTCAAACGGAGCGGTCCTCCTTTTCAGAAGCGGTAATCGATGCATTTCACCGAGGTACAAGACCTCGAAGACTTTTTGATCTAAACATCGTGTATACCATAAATCACATCCATCATTACATGCGTAAAAAATATGATCGCCATTATACTTTTAACTTATAGATTAATAAAGGCGAGCTAGCTCTACATAGTATCCCAAGCGCATTTTAAAAAACCTTTGGTGACCAAGTCTTTCCGTTGAGATTTTAAATTCGGACAAGGCTTCGCAATTATATTTAACGATCAGAGAAACCTTTTTTTGTGATACCTGTATAGCCCAAAATACTTTTGTTGTTAAAATTTGGAGCATGTAGATTGAAATAACGCTTGGGTCAATAGTTATCCCTTATTATTCGAATATGATTTCATTTGTGTTTTACCTCTCGGTCTATGTGTGAAATGATTGTTCATTAAAGCTATCAATATCCAGGGTTTTTCACCGAAGGCTTAATCAGAACCACTGAGCATAATTATGCCTAAGACCAATTTTAGCGTTAAGATATAAGGGCGGTCATCATATAAATCGTCTTTGAAATTCCCGAAACACTACATGGAAAAAGTTTAAAAAGACAGGCCCTAGATATTCTTTAATTTGAGCCAGAATAACAAGGGTTCATGGTCACCTGTTGTAAACCAATGTAACGTGAAGAGCCGGAAACACCACCTCTACCCATCAGCCCGGACGGTGTAGCTCCTGTAAATAAATTTCCAAAAACCTATACTTCTCGTTTAGCGTGTTCAACGGTATCTGAAAGGTTTAGGAGGAGCTAAAAATCATATGTTCGCTCGAGCATTTCAATTATCCGGCATTTATTCTTTTGTCACAATGACGAACCGATACCCAATATTTGCTTCTCTTTGCGCAATCTTTTGTCACAATATCCACCTTTAAGAAACTTCTCAAATAGATTTTGGAAAAAACAAAAAACAAAAAAAACACAATATGCTATCTATTATATAAGGCTTTCCAAAAGTATCTCTTTCTCCGTTCTATTCAAAAATAACTTGCTATCACAATTCCCCGTTTACTCCATAGTTGATAGGTATACTTGATTTCATGAAAATGCCTGACTGTAACTTTTTAAGTCCTCCTATTAAAGATAGTTATCCAATTTACCATAAAATGGCACCCCCCCCCCCCCCCCCCCCCCCCCCCCCCCCCCCCCCCCCCCCCCCCCCCCCCCCCCCCCCCCCCCCCCCCACCCCCCCCCCCCCCCCCCCCCCCCCCCCCCCCCCCCCCCCCCCCCCCCCCCCCCCCCTAACCACTCTTTCCGACTATAATTATTGGTCATAAGCCTCCCATGCCAACCTGGCCATATCTGTTTCCTTAAAATTATTTAATGCAGGGGAACGTCTCTGTATTCTTTGGCCATTTTATGGCGCTGCTATCTGCGAAGTAAGGATTGAACCAAATGTGGGTCCTGTTACCTTCCAATAATAGAGTTCCGTTCTTAACAACATATTTTAGGGGCTGGAATCCTATTCAGAATTTGACGATGCAGAATAAGTCGTAACTATTTTGGGTTACTTGCAGGAGTAAAGTATATGGCTGTAGCTAAACAACAGATCCTTTTACGGTGGTCATAATAAGATGCCCTGAATAATCACCAGTGCCTATGTACATAGTGTTTTAATTCTTTGCGATAAAACTTATTGTATGTAAAAGGCCTTACACCCTTAAAAAAATTATTGATAAAAATAACAACACTAAGGCTTAAACCCCTAAGCATTTTCTTATGGCCAGACAAGCATTCAAATTGTCAGTCATCGGACTTTAACATTCCTAAATTTATCTAATTATTCTCAAAACGTAATAGCACAATGCAAATCAGTTATATACTTTTATTGTATATCTTAGCTCCAAGCAACCTAAATTATTTTGAAATATGGCAAGAGCTATGATAAGAGATACCCACTAAAACCCGTACTGCAAAAGGTTAGTTTCGATACAAAATATTGAAAGAAACTAGAAAAGCAGTGACAGGACTATTTACCATTTGACAATTAGAGAATAAACTCGGTGAAAAAACAATATTTTACAACAGCCATAACGTACAACAAGTTATACTTTATTTAAAAAGTTACGATACAAAGCCACCCTTAAAAGGTGCTTTGTTTATGGCTTCTTTAGTATGCCACCGAAGCACGTAAAATTATAATTGTTATGACCTGAATACAACTTTTAAGGTTCCAATTAAACCGTATATAATTGCGACCCCAATTTTCTATTTATGAATGGAAAAATATTTTAACCTACGTATTGTATCCTGTTCATTTTTAGCTTGTGGAAAGGTATGAAGAATTCACCCCTTGCTTTAAATTACCAATTGAAACTTTCTAGAAATGCACCAATTGGAATCAAACAAAAATAAAAGTCTGGGGCGACATTAGAAAAACAAATTGGACAACAGTAAAAGAAATGGAGCATATTTATCTTGCAACATTAAGGCAAAAAATGGGGATCCTTATTATAACCCATAAAAAACCGAGAAGCTTGTTTGCACGTTTTTTTTTTTTAAAATTTTTGGTTAAAAAAATTGGGGAATCTTCAGTACAAAACCAGATTTTAATCCATATCTATTT
>Ga0163217_1040682_pt1 | contig 11036 bp, 15 predicted proteins | sample SynspAceP_FD_185933 | JGI IMG/M metagenome (GOLD analysis project Ga0163217, IMG submission 185933) | Saline lake microbial communities from Ace Lake in Antarctica - Synechococcus sp. Ace-P (PacBio error correction) | ecosystem: Environmental > Aquatic > Non-marine Saline and Alkaline > Saline ... | reverse complement strand
GGGGCGATTGTCTTCGGGCGTGGATGAAGTGGAATCTGGCCTCAGCCCGCAGGCCAGCAGCGGCCAAGCCAACAACCAGCGCACCACCCGTTGAGCCCGGCGGCTTGAGGGTACTGGTGGGCAGGCTGCTGCCCGGTTGCACCGATCCCACCGACACGAGTGTTGGCGAAACCACCGCCACGATCCGCTCAGCGGAGGGGGTGGGTCTCGAGCTGCTGCAGTCAGAGCGGCCTTGGTTCTGGATGTATTCAGTGCCGTAGGCCGCCGCTTCGCAGCAGGTTTGAGATCGCGGGTCGAGGATGCTTGGCGGTGGAGGAAGTAGATCACCTGCTCAACCTGGCCGGGTCGGTTGCGCCCCAGCAACTCCTTGACGGCCACCACGTTCCACCTGATGGGCAACGCTTCGCGATCACCCCAGGCGTGGCCGTGTGGATCAAGCCGCTGGGCCGATGGCAAATCCGGCCGGCGGCGTGGGGCTCCTGGTCGCGCCAGGGAATCACCCCACCGCCAGGGTGATTGCGGGGATTCGTGGCGAGAGAGGAACGGGGTGAGGCTTGGCAGGGGTCGCGCAGCCACAGCAGCAGCTCCACATCGGGATTCGCGGTACAACGTGCTGGGCGATCGCCGTGACCGACGCAGCCACTGGTCGCCGGTTGATCAGACCCTGGCCGGAGACGCTCAACAGCGGCTCCGATCAATTCATTCACCGTTTTTTGCGGTTCAACAAGAACCACCCGGGTGCCATTCTCTCTCTTGGGGTGCCCGGCAGGATGCCGTGGCGAGGTTGAGGATGTTGGCGGGCCCTCTGGGCTTAGCAACAACCGTGGTCGACCACCGGGCGCCGAGATCGCCTCGGCGGGTGCCCAGAACCAACAATTACTCAAGTGCCCCGGACCCACATTGCCTGCATCACCGAGATGTTCCGGCAGGCGGGCAGACCATCTGCCTATCCACGGTCCAATCTCAACGAGATCGCTCCCGACCCCTCCGGTGTAGCCTGCGCTCCAGGCAACCCCGCACTTTGCCAGGAGATTATAGAGAATCAGGGGGGTGTCGGGTGTGGGTGGCCTTCACCTGAATCCAACCACCCTTTCTGGTAGGGGGCGGCGAAGACGTCGCCGTAACGAAGGGCGGCTGAAGGCTGGCCTGCCCAGGAGTCGAAACAGTTGCCCACCTGGGCGCGTGTCGATTCTGGTAGCGCACAAGGTGGCGATCGCATCGGCCCAGATGGCCCAGCAAAACTGGTGCAGCAGGGCCAGTGCTTCCTGGAAAAGCCACTCGCCTGATCACCGCATAATTCTTTTGCTGTTTGCCCTTCCACCGCATAGGCGGCCAGGGTCCAAGGGGGCTCGACGGAAGCCGAGCACGGCGCCGCCTGACTGCCCCACGCTCTGGCGCAAGCGCCCGAACACCTCACCCAACGAAACGGCAGTGCCCTCGGGGCCGGGTTCAGCGCCCGCAGGGCTCCACCTGTGGCCCGGCTGCGGGATCGGCGGATCGATGATCGGCCCCTTGCTTTCAACGATGTTCGAAGTCAAATGCCGAGCCCGGGCAGGGGCGTGAGGATGTTCGGAGAAAAAGGGATCACGCCCCCATCGGGCGCAAGCCCGGACGGTTGCATCGAGATTCGTAGGAGAGATCGGCGTTTTCACGAGCCTCGCGGAAGCGGGGTGGCGATCACGCAGCTCGCGATACACCTTCATATAACGGCCGCGCCCTGGCGCATCATCCACCTGGCGGGCCTCTCCACCTGCTCACCTCGGGCGGGCGCGCAGCAACAGGGGAAGGGGTTCGGCATAGGGGATATCGGAGGCGGGGTCAGAAAGCGAAGCAGGGGCGAAACCTACCCGACCAGTTTAGACCTGCCATCAGGCGGCTTCGCTCCACAGGACCTCGCTGCGCGCTCCGCAATTCCCTGCGGAACACCAGCACACTCAGCGGCGGCAAGACAGAGATCGGAGCGAATGGCTGTAGCCGTTGCATGCGGGCGGCGTCGCTGAACTTGCCACTCGAGATTGCCCGAGGTTGCTGCCGCCGTATCGGCTGCCGGTCGGTGTTGAACACTTCGCAAAGAAGGCCCTCCAGGCGGAACACCGATGCGGTAATTGGTTCGATTGCGCCTGAGGCAGGAAGTTGGCCACCACCACAACAGCTGTCGTCGCCGCTCACCCGGCGCATGAAGCTTGATCACCGAATGGCGGGCTGTCGCTGCAGTCCAATCCACTGGAAGCACGAACCTGAACAAAGTCGTCGCGCCAGAGGCGCCCGGCCTCGGCCCAGGTAGAAGCTGTTGAGGTTCATCGACCAGGTTCAACAGGCCCTGATGGGGATCGAAACTGGAAGCAGATTCCATCAGAGATCCCCCCAGGACATCCATTTCGGCCGCTGACCCGAACCTCCATGGCCCATGAATATGGTTTTCTTGCCGGGATGGTCACATGAGAGGGCCAGCAGGGGCGCGCACATTGGGCGGAAACTTCTGCCAGTCATTCGCGGGGCACTTGTTGAGCAAATTGCTCTTGCGCATGCACACTTCAATCGTGCTGAGGCCAGCATGAAGTTCTCGGTGTAGTATACCAGATCGAGAAAACTGCATGTGTGTTTGGTGGAAACTGGACGCATCCACGGATCAAGCTCGAAATAACGAGCATGTCGTGCCATCCAGCCCATGTTCCACTTCAGGTTGAATCCCAGGGGCCGCCCAGGTGGGTGGGCTGGGGGTCCACATCGGGCCAGGTGGTGGATTCTTTCGGCGATCGACAACGCTCCGGGAAGTGCTGAAACAGCACGGTGGTTGGCCTTTGCTGCAGAACAAGGTCACGGCTTCGAGATTCTCGCGGCCGCCCTTCGTCATTGGCCAGCCACTCGCCATCGGGCCTGAGGTAATCCCGATAAGCATCGGGCCCCGCATCCACCCGGATGCCATCGATATGAAACTCCTCAACGCTAGTAGATCAAATTGGGCCCACAAGGGAAAGTTAGCGGACCTTCATTGGCGGCTGTAATTGAAAATCAAGGTGCCCCATTCCTTGTGCTCACCGGATGCGCGGCGATCGCTGCTCATAGAGATGGCAGCCATCGAAGAAGCCAAGGCCCATGGCTGTCCTTGGGGAAAATGGCCTGGAACCCAGTCGAGCAACAGGCCAAGCCCACCGCATGGCAGCGGTTTCACCGAAGGCCCGGGAATTCGTCGGGGCTGCCGAAGCGGCTGGTGGGGGCATAAAAGGCCGGCCACCTGATAGCCCAGGAGCCATTCCAAAGGGGGATGCTCGGCGCATCGGCAGACAGCTCAATGTGGGTGAAGCCGGCACGGCCACCACGTAGGGAATCAGCGATCGGGCCAGCTACCGGCGTAGGTGCAGCAGGCGAGCAACCGGGCTTGAGATCGGGCGGCTGGCCACCGGTTGCCTCGGCGTTGCCATCGGCCTCCCAGGAAAGGCTCGTCGATGGAGCCATTGCATCCAGCTCGCCTAAGTGGCAAGTTCATAGTACGCTGATCGGTGTTGATCGAAGTGGATCACGGCTTGTCCCGCTGTTCAACCCAGGTCCTGATCGCTCCAGCGGAAATTGCCCCAAGCTGGAGACACCACCGAGCCACTTTCTGGGCCGTATTTTTCATGCTAAAACCATTGTAGGGGTCGCTTTTCTGGTAGCCAGTTGCCCACTTTTCGGGGCTGCTCACTTCGTATTTGTAAGACGTGCCTGGCCCACCGCCAAAGCCGGGAATGAAACAGCTCCCAGATGCCGCCCAGCCGTTGTTGCATCGGATGGTGCCGGCATCCCAGTTGTTTGAAATCACCGAGCAGCGTTCCACGCTGCGCGCGTTGGGTGCCCAGAGGGCGAACTGAACCCCGGGCACACACTGCGCTCGCAGGGGGGCACCAAAGACGCCCGCCAGATGTGGTGGTGGTGCTCGGCGAACAGGTGGCGATTACAGTTTCACCCAACCACTCCTGGCGGAAAGGCCCAGGGATCGTGCTGATTGGGTGATGCCTGCCGACTTACCTCCAGCTGGTAAAGCTGCAGCCAGGATCGCTGTTCGAACTCTGCTTCAAAACAACCAGGGGTGGTGGGGCGTGGCCGTGGCCGTGGCTGTGGCCGTCGAGGCAAACAGGGCACGGACTGGGCTTCCGGCATCCAGGCCCTCACCACCCAGCCATCGCCCAGGGGTTGGGGCCGAGGCCACGCGAACGGATGTCGTCGGCACCTCCCCCAAGCCGTTGTCCTGCTTCAGCGATTCCCTCAGGCTGGCTTCGGGGAAATGGAAGGCAGGCATCCGAAAATCAACCCTAGACGGCAAGCAGATCCCTTCCAGCCGCTTATTGGTTTGGAGTCGAAGTTCTGGTGTGATCAGGAAAGCCGGCAGCCACACCAGGGGTGTCCTGATTTCTTTCAGGAAAATCAACGCCGATGATGCTGACCACATGGGATCAAGGATCACGAAAACAAGGTTTGCTCGGAGTGGCTGAACTGGGTGGTGACGAGCACCAGTTGCTTGTCGCCGGCCTTCACTGGCCACCACTCGTTGCCGCGAATCCGCTGAAAAGCTGCGGTGAGTTTCTCCAGAGCCTTCCAGCGGTTGAAGCAGAGATCCTGGGGGCTGATCTCGGTCTGCATGAAAAGCTGGAGAGCAGGGCGCGGGCCTCGATCAGTTTTCCTTCACTGGACGTGCGGGTCACGAAATTGGACGCACTCTCGGATCGGCGTTGTCCTCCAGAGACGTTTCCCAACCCAGCAGGCCGCCCTGATCATCGAGCACCAGGATTCAGCGGTTTTGGACCCTTTGGCGGGTGGACCAGCACAGCTCAACCGTGCTGGTCGTCGGCGCCGGTGAGCACCTCTTTGATGCGAATACTGAGAATGGGATCGCGCATGGCTTGGGCGTTTCTTCAACCTGCGCTCCAGCGTGCGTCTCGACCTTGCAGATCCTGGTGAGAGCAGGTCGTAGATCGCCTTGGGCTGTCTTCGCGGCCGCAATCCCTGGTGATCGTCTCGCTGAGCTTGCGGGCCTGGGCTGCCGTCTGGCCCGCACTGGCCGGGATAGCCGGGAAACACAGCACCAAAAGCCAACGCCATGGCCAGCAAGGGGGGCACGCAGGAAGTCCACAGTTGGTCGACGGAACGATCAGCCCAGTTTGGCACGATCCGATGCGGCTGCAGCCACAGGCTTCGCCTTCGGATAGCATCAACTGAAGGGTGATCACCCGGTGCGCGGGGCCCACCGGCCCGGGCAGCTTGATCCGCGATTACCGCTGATTAGACGGCGATCTGGGGTGCCAGGCGGCACCAGCCAGGGACAGCCGCAGGCGCTTCCGCCGCCTGGCAAGGCTGGCCAACCGGCAACGGCTGAAGACCAGCACCGCGGCGTTGTCGGCGCTGGGCCTCAGGGCGGGGAACGGGGCACCGCCGTGCTGATCTGCCACACCTTGGCGGACCGCCCGCGCGCACGATGAACAGGGCCGCACAGAGATCGAAAACCGGGCTGGTCGGCTGCCACTTCCAACTCCAGCCGGGGGGCGCCCCCCTGCAGAGTCAGCCCGGTTTCCAAAAGTCCCGCTGTGAAGCCAGGCCACATCGCCCGGACGGTCCAGATCGGCGCGCGCTCGGCAGGTCCGCATCGAGGCCCAGGTGTCCGCCACGCCTGGCACGGGGCGCCAAGGTCATGCGAACCAGGCCAGATGTTGCCGCCCGCTCCCCCTTCCCCCGCCGGCAACAGGCGCCCTTTCATCGCCATCGATGCAGGCCAACCCTGACTGCCCAGGCCGCCAGGGCGCACACCCTCTGGATGCCAGGGGTGGTTCAGACGGCTGGGCCCAGGTCGGCGGTTGTCAGAATCGGCAAACCGCTCACGGGCCAACGGGGATGTGGCGGCGGGCCGATCGCGGCAGGTGGTGGTTCGAAGAAGGCCAGCTGCAAGCGATCGAGGCCGGCCGTTCCAATCAAAGATGGGCTCCAGTTCCCCGATCCGCAGCAGGGGGTCACCGCCGGCGGAGGCTGCGGGTCCTGCAGATCGAAAATCCTTTCGAAGCTGGGCACCCACAGCCCCCGAGCAACAGCAATCGGTTGACGCAACAGCGTCTGCGGAGGGGTCATGCACGGTTCCAACCGTCAGCATGGCCGGATCGAGGCGGAACCAGCCCAAGGCCCATGCCGCCTTGGGTCCATGCCGCTCCAGCAGGCCAGGCCGCGTCCATCAAGGAAGGCGCTCGCTTCGCAGGCCTGTGGCGGATCGCCTGCCATGCCATCTCCTCACCGCGGCGGCGCACGGTTTCCGGCGTCAGCTGCAGGGCCCCAAGGCCAGGCCAAGCGCCCAACGATGGGCGCCCGCCGTCGCTGGCCCAGTGCAGCCGTTCATCGAGGGCCAGCCATCGCCGGGACCACGCAATCGGGCCGGATCGTCTGGGTCGTCACACAGGAGCTGGGTGAGGGCCTTGGTGGAAAGCCATGCAGCCAAGTCGGCCATTGGATCCAGGGCAGGCTGCGGGGCCAGGCCAGGGCGGTGGCCCCATCGCCTTGCCTCCTGGGCGAAAACCGGCAAAAGCTGCCGTCCGAGTCGCACGCCCGCCGCCCACGTTCCTGCACGGCAACCAGATAGCCCTGGACTGGCATACCAGGTGGGGGTGGGCAGCTGCGTCACGTGAGCGATTCGCCCGGTGGTAGGGCTGCCGCACCAGCAGCACCGGGCCAAGAGCCACCGCCCACGGCCGGTTCCCAGATGCGTTAGGTCGGCCAGCTTCACCCCATCGGGGCGCAGGGCATCCAGCATCGAACGGACTCCATCCGAGAAGAGCTGAGGGAGGCACTCACGCGAACGTCGGCTGGCAGATGCAGGGGGGCCAACCACGTAGGTTGATGACAATTTCAGCGTCAGGGGCTGAATGCCCTGACGCCGGGCCACCATGGCGATCGCCTGGGGGAGAGGGAACGCACCCCCCTGGCTGTTGAGCTTGCGAAATTCGGGCAGAGACTTTTGCTACCTTGCATGGATTTGCTTGACGGGGCACTCCAGCAAGGGCAGAGGCCGCGATCGCCGAGCTGCGCTGAACGCCGTGGCGAGGCGCCAAGAAACAACGAGCCAGCCGAGGCGGAAGCGATCGCAGAGGGAAAGATCGAGGAAACACAGACGATCCACCGCAAAGGGATAACACCATCCAATTTTTCAGGGCGTACCCCAGGCTTTACCAGGCCCCGGGTTCGGGTCAGTTTGGCGAGCGGACCGGTGCTGCCGCCGGGTCCGCAACTCGCATCCACTGGCGCACTGTCCGTTTGCGCGTGGACCTCAGGCAGGGTCGGTTGCCGGTCAAGGGAGCGTTGCAGCCGGCCCGAGTTGGACCACCAATTGTGGGGGAGGGGGGGGGGGCCTGGGCCCAGGCCATCGGCAGTGGCGAGGGGGGGGTTGCCGGGCATAGAAGCAACAGGGCCGCATCCGGCGGCGCCCAGGCCGATCGCCACGATCAGCTGGGCTGGCCGCGCAGCTTGAATCAGCCGCTTGCTCTGAGGCGCCATTGCCGCGGCCAACCGACGCAGCTCAGCGTCGCTCAGCTGGGCCAGGGACTGCCCAATCAAGATTGGCCTGCCAGTTCAAGGCTGGCGTTGCTCAGCCTGGAAAGTGAAGCGGCAGTGTGCGATGGCGGTTGGCCGTCAAGGCAAGCAGCAGTGGCCACCCTCGCTCCCGGTTTGTTGCGGGTGGCCTTCGGCCAACATCACGGCGGGCTGAGACCCTGGGCCCACGGATTTTCAAACCCGCGCAAAGGCGCACATGCACCAGAACCATTCGGGGGCTGAGCGGGCCATTGCCGCGAGGTTCAGGGCCAGTTGTTTTGGCGCCGTGGGGGCAAAAGCCTCGGCGGGCAGGATCGGCCGCAGCGGTGGCTACCACCAGGTTGGCTTGGCCGTTGTCGAACACAAATCGGTGCCGTGACCGCCCCCTCCACCAGCACGGGGCGTTGTAGCTTGATCGCGAAGGCCGACAAGACAGCGACAAAACAGGGCGGATGAAGCTTGGTGATGCCCACCAGGGCGAAAGCGGATTCCCCAGCCAGAGACAAATTCCCGCGAACCATCAACACGCCAGCACAAACCGCTGCGGCACCCAGCATTTGCCGGACGGTCAGCAAACAGGGGATCGAACGGGCATGGGGGGGCTGCCAGGCGGCAATTGAAATCACCTTATATAGATTGCGGAAAAACCTCAAGCGGTAACCACAACGTTTCGATGGGGTTGCCGAATGCTGGGAATTGGGCGCCACTCCCTCGTTGTTGGCGGGTGTTTGCTCGGCTGCGGGAAACCGCGGTCGGCATCTGGTTCGCGCCTGACTATCTCAGTTTGGCAGGCTCTATCGCCACCTGCGCCCGGACCCTGGAAACCGCCAGGATCGGCACAGGGGCTGGGCCATCGCGCTGCAATGGGCCCCTATCAGGGTTTTTGCGACCCCTGGGGGACTGGCCATCGGCCGAGCCGGGTTGGAGGTCCGGTCCCGCCGATAAAACTCCACGGGCCGCAAGCCCAGGGCCGGAGGTAGCGATTCCGGCCCCTGGGCCAGCCTGTTCAGGGTTGCCCGTGGTCCCAGTCTGGCCGTGCCCCCCAAGGGCGGCAGGGCCTTGAGCTGGAAACCAACCGCCAGGGCCATTTTCCTGGGGTTCAGCGGGCGTCAAGGACAAGCCCCCCCCCCGGGCTGCCCTGCGAGGGTGGCGGCTCGCGATCCCTGCCAGCGGTCGCGGTCAAGCCGCTCAACCTGAAGGCTTGCGGGTGGACGGTCGGGCCTCAGCGTCGCCCTCCACCGCAGCGCGATCACTGTCGGGAGCAGGCCCTGTGCGCCCGAGCGCCGCTTTGCGCTGGCCAAGGTTGACGCCAACTGGGGACACAGGCAAGGTCCGCCTCAACCTCAGGGTCAAGGCGCCAGCCATTTGGCGGTGTCTGGTCTCCTTGCTGCCGAAACACCGGGGGCACCGCGCCAAGCGGTTGGCTGGATGGCCGGCCTGCGCCTGAAGCCGCAGCGACGTCGCCCAACAGTTGCAATGGCGCCCTTGAACCTCAACGGGCCTTGGGCTGGAGGACGAACTCCTGCCAGGCCCATTGAAGAAGATCGAAACGCCTCGCGCTGACGCTGCTCCCGGAGGCGCCTTCAACTCTGAGCAGGAACCCCTGGCAAATGGCGGAATGGCAGGGGGTCCTCAACGGCAGGCTGGAGCTGTGCAGCGTTGGTTTGGGACTTTCGCCTTCAAACCGCCAGCAGCGACCCCAAACGCGGGGACCAACTCGCTTTCCGACCTGCCGCGGCCCCTGGCGCCAGCCCCGGCTGGAGATCGCGGGCAAATTCCGCTCGGGCGCGGAACCCGACCAGCCGGAAGCCCTTGCGTTTCCGCGGCCAGGTTCTGGGCCGACTGGCGCAGCTCGCATGACGGCTTGCGGCTGGCTGCAGGCTTCAGCCTCAACTCGGGGACGGCTCGAACACTGCTCCTCGCTGGACCGTTGTGGCCCCGCCTCAACCTCGATAGCCGGGCCTTGGGCGTACATCCTTCGCCTTGTCGGGAGTCGGCCGCCATGGCTGAATCCCTGCTTCCGGCGAGGAGCAATGGCTGAGCGGCCGTCTCAGTTCTCCAGCGCACCTGGAGCGAGGCCCGTGCTTGCGCAGTTCTCTGGCCCAGGGCGGGCGGCCCCTGCTGGAGATCGGAGGGCCCGCCGCACGGCCCGGCCGGGCCAGGGCCGCTGGGCACGGATCAGCGCCAGCTTGCGGGCCTTCCAAATGGGCTGAGCGTTGAAACCGACGACCGTGCTCGGCCCGGCCCGGGCCAGCCTGGCCTGGAAGAGGCAACCTGTCCGTCTCCACGAGCTTTCAGAGCCCTGAGCTGAGCGCCAGCGGGTCCCTGCCTTGCGCTGGGCAGAAGCGGCGAGGGCTGGTGGCAGAGGCAACCTGGGACCTGGCTTCGCGGCGCCGCCGTTTTGCGCTGCAGCGACTCCAGCCCCCTGCTCGGGGTTGAGCCTCGAAGGCCGATCTCGCCGCCAGCGGCAGCTTGCGTGGTCCGCCTTCGCAGACCTGCGTCCTGATGTCAGGCTCACGTTTGCGCAATCCGGTGGGCGGGCCGCTCTCGCTCAAGTAAAAAAAAAAAACCTGGCCGGGCGGTCGGACTCACGGGCCCAACGTACGGGCGCGGAAGCAAGCCTGACGGCATGCGAGGAAGCCCAGGGCCCGCACCGCCAGGCGAGCTCTGCGTGCCCGCCTCTCAAGCGAACTGGTTGCCGCAATCAGGTGGTTGCTGGAGCGACGGCGAAGGGCAGTTGCGACTGCGTCGGCAAGCCCCCAGCGCGTTACCAAATGGGGGCGGAGCAGTTTCCCTTCGACGGACTCGCGGTGGAGGTCGGGCCCAGGGCGCGCCCCACACCGATCGGGCGGACGCTGAGTGGGCCAGGGCAGCCTCGATTTCAAAACCGCTGGCGGCCAGCGGGCTCGCTCAACGGTTGAGACGTTCCCATGGTGCTGGAGCTTGCCTGGCAAAGAAACTCCACGGCCAAGAAACGGGCGGAATCGCGCAGCGGTTGTTCCAGCTCAAGGGTCGCTTTTGAGCCGCTGGAGGGAGGTTGGGTGACCTTACCCACCAGTTGCGACAGACCAATGGAGCTCTTCGCGCGGCCCAAAGGGCTTGGAGGGGGTCGCCGGCTTGCCACTTGGAGATGTTTCAGCCAACTGGTGGGGAGCCTGGCCGTTGGCACCCCAGGGGGCGAGTTTTCCCGCTGCCCCAGGGGGGCCGGGCCGAGAGAATTCTGGGCACGGTTTGGCTGATTGAAAAACGTTCGGGAAATCGGACTTCGGACCCAACCCCAGGGCTTCAGGGGCCCTGGCAAACTGGGCCAAAAGAGGCGGGCCTTGGCCCCGGGCCTTCCAAGGTTGACTTCCAAGAGGGAAATCGCGCCCCCGATTGGGCGTCGGGCAAGGATCTTTTTTGCGCGGGCCTTGGGGGTCCCCCGGATTTTGGCCGAATTTTCTCCCCCACGGGGGCCTTGCTTTTGGGAAATTTTCTTCCTCCCTTTCATCACA
>Ga0163217_1024890_pt1 | contig 11036 bp, 12 predicted proteins | sample SynspAceP_FD_185933 | JGI IMG/M metagenome (GOLD analysis project Ga0163217, IMG submission 185933) | Saline lake microbial communities from Ace Lake in Antarctica - Synechococcus sp. Ace-P (PacBio error correction) | ecosystem: Environmental > Aquatic > Non-marine Saline and Alkaline > Saline ... | reverse complement strand
TGGCGCGAAAGCCAGGTGCCAGCAACCATCTCCGCCGCCGCGTCCACCAACGCTAGCGAGGCGCTGCCGCGGCGGGCCGGGTTGTCATTGTGGTTACAAACCTGAGCACGCCGGCGATGGCCTCTGTCCCTCCGATGGTCGTCAAACTGGCGCGGAAGCTGGAAACCAGCGCCTCAAGCGCGCTGATCGCCGCCAATCTCCAGAAGGCCGTCGCCCGCCCGGACTGGCGGGTGTTGAGGGTCGGCGAAGACCCCGCCAGCGGCGGGTTTACGTGGCCAACAGAAAAGGCTTTCTGCGGGGGGAATTCGCAACCTCGGCGCCCATCTGCCGTGGACAACCACGCCCGATTCAGGTGCTGGCCGTTGATCCGACGATTGAACAGGATCCAGAGGTGGACGCATTCCTGCTGCAGCTCCCCTTCCCCCCGGCCTGCCGAGTGCGAGCTTGCTTGGCGGCGAATTGATCCGGAGAAGGACGCCGATGGGCTCCACAGTCTCTCAACTCGGTCGTTGCTCAAGGGGGAGCCCGGTCTCCGCAGTTGGCACCCCACCGGGGTGATGGCCCTTGCGCGGCGCGCCGGCATCCGCTTTAGAAAGGCGCCAGGGCTGTTTGTTGGTCGGCCGGCAGCACCTGGTGGGCAAGCCGATTGGCCCTGATGCCTCCAGGCTGCCAATTCCACGGTGACCGTGGGGCCCATTCCCCGCAGCCGAGATCTGGCGCCACTCACGGCGAGGCGAGTGTTGGTGGTGGCCGCCGGGACAGCCGTTGCTGGTGGGTGCTGAGCACGGTCCAGAGCCGGTGCCGCGGTAGTTGGTTGTCGGCATCCACCGCCTGGCTCCAGGACCCAGCGGCCGGGCCCGGTCGGCCCGCGGGCGGGCTTTGCGGTGACTGCGCTTTGCCGGAGGTTTGGAGCCGATCGCCGCGGCGATTCACGCCAGTGCCCGGTGGTGTCGCCCGATGGACAGGGTGACTATGTTTTGCTGCTCAATACGGTACCAGTTGGTTGGAAGGCGCAGGCTCAGCGGCGCAGCCGGGAGTGACAAATCCGTTTGGCGGATCCTTCTTGTTTTGGAGTTGCCATTGCCGTGCGATTGGCCTGAGAGAATCCCGGCCAACGCGCTTGGTACCGATGGCCGTGGCGCGTGAGCACGGGTTTTGATTTCGCTGCTACCTGGAGCCCTCGCGCCTTGCGCTGTCGATGCGGCCTGGATGGCGCCCTCGGACCGGAGCGGCCCGGAGTCACTGCGGGTGGAGGGCGATGCGCTTACTCCCTGCTGGCCGGCGGCAAAGCGCCTGCGCCCGATTCCTCTGCCTGGCCAGCTGTGAAACTGGCTGGCGGAGACAGTGCCCTTGGCCCTGCCCACCGCCGTGGCTCCTGGAATGGTCCACCACCATGTCGTTGATCCATTGACGACCTTCCCGCCATGGACAACGACGACCTGCGCCGCAGGTCGCCCCACCAATCACAAGGTGTTCGGCGAAGCCAACGCCATCCTTGCCGGTTGATGCCCTTGCTCCACCCGCGCCTTCGAGGATGGTGGCGCGGACGCAGCCCCGGCGTGCCGGCCGAGGCGCTTGCTGAAGGTGTGGTGAGCTCTCTCTGGCCGCCACGGTGCTCCTGGACTGGTCCGGCGGGCCAGGGTCGCTGGATTCTGGAATCGGAGGGCCAGGCCGGTGGATCTGGGCACGCTCGAGTCATCCATCTGCATAAAAACAGGGGCGGGCTGCTGCGGGCCTCGGTGCTTGAAGCGGTGCCCTGATGCCGGCCGCCCCGGAGCCCCTACTCGATGCCCTTGCCGGTCGCCCGCAGGCATCGGCCTGGCGTTCCAGATCATCGATACATCCTCGATCTGACCGCCCAGCAGTGAGTGTGCTCGGCAAGACCGCGGCACGGCAAGGATCTGACGGCCGACAAAAACCCACCTATTCCAAGCTGCTTGGGTGGAGGAAATCCCGCCAGCGGGCTGATTTTTTGCTGGTGACTGAAGCCAAGCAGGCCCTTCTCCCCTGGCAGGCCAAGGCCCAGCCCCTGCTCGCTCTGGCTGACTTACATCACGAGTCGGGATCGATTTGGCGTGCTCTCTGCGGGAGGCTCGGATTTCCCCAGGCAGCGCTGGGCAACGGCGTGCTGGGCTGGGCCCTGGCGGCCTGTGGCCTGGCCCAGCTTCGCCCAAAGTGCTGTCGAACTTGTGCTGTATCAACCGCTGGCGGCCGCGTCCTTGCTCGAAACCGGCCGGAATGCCGTCGAAGTCACTCGGCCCTGGTTCACCGGCGCAGCCGCGGCACCGGCTGGCAGCCTGGGCTTTGATGACCCCCTCTTTGCCCTGGGCCTGCGCCGTTGCCTTTGTTGGTGATGTACGACGCAAACCCGGTTGTTGCGCTTACGCCGCCGGCCTGCAGGCCAAAAACGTATCAACCAGCCTTTCTTGGCGGCGCTCTGGCAGGAGGCCAAAAAAAAAAAAAAAAAAAGGGGCGTGAATCAACCAACAACCTCCCAAAGCAGACCAACCGGCAGATCTATCGGACAAAAGCTTCCGGTCACGGCTGCGGCAACGGGCGCTTCTCAAGGAAAACCCTGGGGCCACCACCCGCCCTTCGAGGTGCCTCGTCGGCAGCCTGATCGAGTCCGGCGATCGCCCTCTGTGGCCTGGCCTTGGCCGGCTCCCCCTGCAGATTCGCCCGGGGCTGGGGCTGGCTTCCCATCGGTTGAGTGGCTCGCGATCGGGTTTGAGGGGCCCCGGTCGCCGCAGCGTTGCGCTCACCGCCGGCCAGCAACGGGCCGTTGAGCGCCTTCGTCAGCTTGGCGGCAGGCCTGCGGATGGCACCCCCTTCTTGCTCAAGTGGCTATGCCGGCACCGGCAAGACCTTCGTCGATGGACGTTCTGGCCCATGTTGAGCAGCTTGGCTCTTCTGCTGGACGGTGGTGGCCCGACCACAAGGCGTCAGCGTGCTGCGCCATTACCTCGACCGTCAGCGGGCTTGCGGGGGCACCTGGCATACCTCCACCTGCACCGCCTGCTGCGGCTAGTTGCGGCGCCAGGGGTGGCCGCGAAGTCTGCGAGGCCACCGAGCAGACGGCTGTGGCCCTCGAACACCTGGGCCTGGTGCTGATCGAGCAGGCCTCGATTGGTGGATGGCCAGCTTGCTGGAGATCGCCCTGCAAGGCGGCCATCCCTTTGCCACCCGCCTGGGTGTTATGTGGGTGATTCCGGCCCAGTTGCCCCCGTTGGCGCCCCCTCCCAGTCCGGCTGTTTGAGATCGAGCGGGCCCACCGCTGCGCCCTGAGCGAGGTGGTTGCGCCACCAGGGGGCCGGGGCTTCGCCTCGCCACTGGCCTTGCGCGGAGCAGCGCCTTGCCTTGCGCGGCTCCCGCCCCTGCTTCCGTGATGCGCCAGCAGGAGGGCTTGGTGGCGCTGCTGGGCGTCAGCCCGGCTGGAGGGTCGCCCAGGCCGGCCCTGCCGCCGGGCGGCCGAATGTGACAACCCCGATCAGGCCCGGATCCTCTGTTACACCAAACCGCTCGCTGAGCAGCTGGTGACCCCTGGCCCGTCGCGCCATCCATGGCGCATGGCTTGATCAGTTTGCCGGTGTTGCCGGCGAAAAGTGCTGCTCACCGCCAGGCGGTGATGCCACCGGCCTGCCCGCAGGGTGAGGAGGGTGGCGAAGAACCCGACATGGTGCTGGCCCGAATCGGAGCTGGTGGTGGCGCGAGGTCACCTCCGGAGCGCTGTTGACCTGGCGGCTTTCGGGGTCAGTGGCGGCCCCGTTGATCGACACCCAGGTGGTGGCTGTGGAGAGCGCGAGACGCCACCTCTCGCTGCGGCTCCTTCCCCCGCCTGGGATCGTTGGGCGCCGGCAGCTTGAAGGCGGTGCTGGCCCGCCTGCGGCGGAAGCCCGCGAGCGCGGGCAAAAAAAGGCCGCAGCCTCTGGCGGCGCACTTCCCTGGTGCGCGATTTTCCTTCGCCTTACTGGGTCCTGCTGCTGTGATACCGTGCAACCGGCAGCCAGGGCAGCGTTTCTCCGAAGTGTTCATCGATGCCGATTGTCTTCTGCCCCGCGATCCCTGACTTCCGCCGTCAGGTTGATCTATGTGGCGGTCAAAGCCGGGCCCCGTACGGCGGTCTGGATTGTGGGCTCCCAAGGCAGCGAAAGCCGACGGGAACCAACTGGCGGCGCTGGTTTGGAGGAGGAGGAAAAACAGGCGATGGCTAAGGGCCCGTTCAACTCAGCTTCAGCCGAACTTTCAGCCTCAGCTCAGCCTGGCAGGCCCTTCGATCCCTTGCCAGCCCCAGGTAGCCGGGCCAAGCGCCAGGCTTGAGGCCCGCCCACCCACCAGATCGCTGCCGTGCCAGCAGCAGGGCCTTGCCCCGCTCCAGCAGCGGCAGATCCCTGCCGGTGGTTTTCAGCAACCACAGCCAGGTAGGGGCAGCAGCAACAGCAGGCTGGCGGCCACGGTGAACAGCGGCCGCGAGGATCCACTCCTGGCGCCAGCCCACCCGGGGCGAGCAGGGCGGCGGCCGCCTTGGCCACCAGGAAAGGAAACATCGTTCGGGCTGATTCACTTTCGAGGCCCGCACTGCGCCGATCAGCAGCGGCACGGCAAGCTTGCTGAGCGATCGAGCTGTTTGGACCAGGCCGGCGGCTCCTTGAGGACCCTGGCTTGCTCGCAGGGCAGTTATTCGCGCAGCCCGAGGGGCCAGCCAGGGCAACCGGGCACGAGCAGGTCCAGGGCCGGTGCGGTGGCTTGGTGCCCTGCTCCATGCTCAGCAGAAAAGCCGGTTGGGCCCACGGTGGAGCAGCAGGCCCACATCGCCGCGATTGTCACCATCCAACGAGCACGAAACAGTCCTCCCCGCCGCAACGGGTTGGCACCGAGCAGCAACAAAAACAGCAGGCCGATGTGGATCGGGGCTGAGGGCTGACGCCGCTGCCATAGGCGATCAGCTCTCGCCCCAGAGACCGACCTGGTTCCATCGGCTCAAGCTGGCAGGGTGGGGGCATTTCCAGCGCAGGATCACCCGTTTGTTCCCCGCCCTTCGTGACCGAGCACGCTGGACCCGTTACCGGTGGGCCAGCGACAGCAGGCCGCCGCCGGCGGCCCCAGGCCCAGCCAGCAACCCCCCAGGGGCCCGCAGGGATGTGTCCGTGGGCAAACAGCCGCCACCCCGTTGGCGGGAAGCCGGCACCAGGGGCCAGGGCCAGGCGATCACCCGCTGGCAGCGCTGTCCACCTGGGCACACTTCGCCGCCTGGGCAACCATGGCTCCAGGCACTCCAACCGGGGATGCTGGCGAATTTCGGCGGTTGGTGATTGCCCTCGTAGTCGCCGTAGTTCCCACTCGCGCAGATCCTCACAGGGCAGGGCGGCGCGGCCAGCCCGCCAGCTCGAGGTCTGACGGGGGCCCGGCAGCAGCGGGCTGCAGAGCACCGCTTGCGAAGCTGAGGGATGAGAGCACCGAAGCAGGGGCGCGGGGCCTCGTCTTCGCCATCGGGGCAACAAGGCCAGATCGGTAGTGCCGGTGTGGCGCCCCTGGCGGGCCCAGGTGGTGCGCCGTTGGCGTAACAACCACAGCTCCGACGTGGGGTGTTGGTGGGAGGTCGTCAAGGTCGATTGGTGAAAAAACGAACGGCGTGCCGGCTTCAGGTTTGCCGCATGGGCGGGGGGCCAAGCGGTGGGCGGCGGCGCGGCGGCCCCCAGGCGATGGGCAGATCTGGCGGCAGCCGCTCCAGTGCAGGTGCAAAGCCAGGCTGGATTGCAGTTTCGGCCGGCTCCAGCCCTCCGGCCGTTGCGCGCCAGCTCCCAGCCTTCGAGCCTGCCAGAGCGCTGGCTCCGCCCCAGGCCGCCTGAGGCCCGCTTGGCTTGCAGCTCCCAAGCGGTGGAATTCGTGGCCGCAGGAGGGCTCTCCCCCTGGCGGAACCAGCAGGCCGGTCGGCCAGGGGGCTGGCCTGGCATTTAGCCCCAGCTGCAGGGCGCCGCGCCGGCTGAGAACGGCCAACAGCCCGCCAGGCCGTGGGCCCCGCCGTTGTCGTTCCACCAGCTGCTTTCGCCGAGCAGCAGCAGGGGGCCGCCGACACTCGGCATAGATCGGCAATCGGCCGCGGCGGCACGGCGCCAATTCAGCAAGGCTGGCGGGCCACTGGCTGCGCAGAGCGGCGGCGTGCAGTTTCTGGGTAAGCCCCCAAGGCTAGGATCACGCCCTGGCAAAGGGCGTGGCAGGGGCTCATCGGGGGCCAGCGGTTGCCAGGGCCAGCAGCGCCAGCCGAGCCCGGCCAGCAGCTCACTGGTTCGGGTAGCGGGAAGCTGAAAGGGGCATCGCTGGCGGATCGCCAGGCTCAACCGGCTGGAACCTTGGCGTTGGCCTTGGGGCTGCGGCCCGCGGGCTTGAGCTGCGGGCTGGCCTGCTTTTCAGGGCACCAGCGAAATCGGACCTGGCTGTGGCCCGCAGGGCCTGGGTTGGGCGGCGGCTCCAGCAGCGGCAGCAGCCGGCCGAGATCGAGGTGGCGCTCAGCCAGGATCGGACCAGGCCCTTCAGGCTGGACTCGACGTCTTCCGAGCTCGTGGGCGGGGAACAAGCCCAGGTGCCGTGAGGGCAAGTTGAGGGCTGGGGTGGCGGGGCAGCACCCCCAACGAGCGGGCATGCGGATGGCCGCCAGGGCTTCGCTTGAAGCAGGGCCTGATGTCGCTCGTGCTGACGCCGTTGAGCACGGGACCCCAGGCAACGTGGATGGCTGGCTGAGATGCGCGGAAGCGCTCACCAGGGCGGCCACGGATCCAGCCCTGGCGGCTGGCCTCCACCACCAGCACCACATGGCAGCTCAAGGCTCAAGGCCAGTTTTTCAGCCGAGCTGCCCTCCAGCCAGGTCCCGGCCATTCGAAGAGGCCATCACCCCTTCCACCAGGCAGTGATCGGCCTGCCGCCCCCACCAGGGGAAGCTGCCGCTGCACCCAGTCGGAGCACCAGAGCAGTTTTTCGACGGTTGCGGCAGGGCCCGGCCGCTGGCCAGGTGAGGCAGTGGGGATCGAGGTTCCGGTCCCACCTTGAAGTCTGATCGTCTCGCCCCGCTGGCCGCACCCAATGCGTCAGGCAGAGGGGCTTGAGCAGGGGTTTTTGCCGCTTGCCGCTGCAGGGGGGCCGCAATCAAACAGGCCATGCGGCGGGTTCGTCGGGACGCGGATCAAAGATGGCAGCAGCTTTGGCAGCCAGGGGCGCGGCGGCGGCGAGCAGGGATTGGTGGAGTCGTGTCACCGCTGAGCAAGCGGGCCATCTCCATCTACCTAACGCTGTCCCCGAGGACGCTCACACCTCCTCGGCCAGTTCATTTCGTCGCCCACCCACCGGCTTCGAGGCGCATGCAAGCGCCCGATTCGGAAGCAGAGGATGACGCACAGCGGTTTTTTCCCCTGCGGGCAACAGATCAAGCCGCAGACCAACGAGGGGCACCGGATGGCTGTTGGGGGAATCCCCACGGGAACGGACATCAGCCGCATCCTGGACGCTCTCGCCATCGGAGCGCTGGAATTCAGCTCCGATTGCCCCATCCAGGCCGTCGGCGGGGAATCTGTAGCTGTTCAGAGATGCCAACCGAGCCGATCGGGCGATCCAGGGCCGCCAGCACAAAGCCCTGCACCGGGTGCGTTCCTTCCACGTCGATGTCGAGCTGCACCACCTTGTTGAGGGCCTTCCGGCGGGCCGGGCGGATCGAACACCATCGCCAGGATTCGGCCAGCCGCGCTCCCGCAACCAGTTGAGGTCGTTTCACCCGCTCGTCGGTGGGATTTCATGTCCACCAAGACATCGAGGCAGCGGCGGATTCCGATCGGAGCTGTCGAGCAACCAACCCGCCGGTTGGGGCGAGCCAGGGGCTTCGAGCAGGGATCGGGGGATTCATCGAGAGATCCGTTTCCACCACACCCAGCAAAGGAGCTCCTCCCGCCACCAGCGGACCACAAGGGCCCAGGCCTTGCTCGATTGGCGCCCTTGCCGGCCCCGCAGTTACGACCACGTCGCCACAGCCGGTGGGCTTGCACTGTCTCCTCGGTAGGGGCAGTAGGCGGCCACCAGCGTTTCCAGCGGGTGGTCTTCGCGCAGGTCGGGGGCCAGGGTGATCAGCCGGCGCGGGCGGTGGCCACTGATCGCCTGGTCCACACTGACCGCGCAAGATCCTCGGCTTTGTGTTCACCGGGTTGCTCACCCAGGGCGTGGACAGCTCGGGCCATCGGGAGCGGTGGCAGAGCGGCAAGCCGCAATCCGCTGTGGACCGAGGCGGGCGGCGGCGAAGAGCTCCTTGTGTGAGCAGGGCCGTTGATCGGCCCGTCGAGTGGGCCGGTGCGGATCAGCTGCTGCTGCAGCCACGACGGCTCCCAGACCACCAGGGTGAAGGTGGAAGGCTCCGGTGGAGGAGTCGAGTTCGCTGCCCCACAGAGCTCGAGATAATTCGGCACCTGCGTCAGGGGAGAGTTCGAGCGGGGCCTGATAGGGAGGGTGAGGCTGGGGGACATCGGGCGAGCGCAGGGAGGTCGGCGGTTTCGGTCAGGTGTTGGACTCAGGGACGGCGCCACATTCGTACCGTCGACCAGTCGGTGTCGCGGCCACCGGGTCCCAGTGCCGGCCTCGTAGGGGCTGAACGGCAAACGCCAGGGGCTGTCCTCGATCAGCTCCAGCAGCGGCCGGGTACAGCCGCCAGGCGCTTCCACTTCATTCGGCGCGGGGTGTTAGAGGGTGGGGTCACCCAGCATGGGCGTCGGCCAGCAGGCGCACGGTAGCCCTTCGTCAGAAGGTTCCCCGAAAAGCATCGGTTCGTAGGGAAAAGTGCATTTCGACCGGGTCGCTGCGCATTGCCTGAAACCCGGGCGCCTTCACATCAAAAACAAAGCCAGCGCCTTTCATTCGGGCTGGATGCGCAGGATCAGCTGGTTGGCCGTTGGGCTGCCGCCGGCGGCATCGAAGAGGTGGACGGGAGCTTCCCGGAAGGTGAAGCACCACCTCGGAGAGCCGCCCCTTCGGCAGGCGTTTGCCCGTGCGAGATAGAAGGGCACGCCTTGGCCAGCGCCAGTTGTCGATGATGAAAAGCTTCATTTCGCCACATAGGTTTCGGTTGGTGTGCTGTTCTGGTTCCACGCCCGGCTCCGTCGCGTAGGCCTGGAACGGTCGCTGGGGCTGCCGCCGCCCGCTGTACGGCCCGCGCACGCAGCATTTCCAGGGCTTCCGTGTTGTTGGCCAGGGCGGGCGGCCGCAGCACTTGGCCTTTCGTTGCGGATCGCTTCGGTGTCGGAAAACGGCCTGGCCTCCATCGTTGTGAGCGCCAGCAGTCTGGAGGGCTGGACCATGTTCGCGCAGGGCGCCGGAAACTCTCGTAGTAGCCGGCCCTTTCCTCCACCCCCGACGGTTCAGCGGCGGGGATCTGCACGCTGGAGATGAAATTTGCGGTTCCAGGTCGGGCTCAAAGAATTCGTGGTTGGCGAAGCGCGCACCCAGAATGTTCTGGAACCGTCTCCTTGCCCAGTTAGTGTCGATTGGAAGACCTGATTCTCCTGGGCGCAGGCCCGCACGATCCGTTGAGCTTCTCGGCGCTGCCGCTATCGCGGCCGGATGGTTTTTTCGATCACCCACCGGCTGCCGCTTCGGGTCGCTTCAGCAGGCCGGCGTCGGCTGGAGGGACGCGGCAGCCGCTGCCGTAAAAAATCAGGTGGAAACGGAGAGAAGAAGGCGTTGCCCCGCGTGGCCGCAGGCGGTCGAGGCCATCGAGGCGATCGGCCAAGCGCAGAGCTGCTCGCTTTGCTCAAGTCGTCCGGTTTCGTAGTTAGAGGTCCAGCGAAGTGCCCCAAGTCGCGGGGGTGATTCACGGATCGTTTCAGCCAGCGCCTCGGCCATTCTTGCGCGGAAGTCGTCGTCACTCCAGGGCGTCGAGCAACAGCCGAGGATTGGACGAACTCGCTGGGCAACCGCCTTCTGGCGGAAACCAGCTCGAACAGCGCAGGGCACAAGCTGGCGGTGGTGTGAAGATCCGCCTCCGGGCACGAAGATCACCAGGCGCACTGTGCTGGAGATTCACGCGCTTTCCTGGCGGCAACCCGAAACCCTGAGTGGATTGGTGAGGGTTGCTGGGTCATGGAGAGGGCGTCATTTCAGGGCTGATCTACCCACAAAAGCTGGCAGAACGGCACCTGCGCAGCGTGCGGCAGATGTTTGTGCTGGTTCGGCAAAAAATGGCCTCCCACAAGCCAAGAGCGTCGAAACCAGCGTGCGAAACCCTCAGTAGGTCTTTCGACGTTATTTTTTTTTGGGCCCAAGGGGGGGGGGGCGGGGGCCCCCGTGCAGCCCTTGAGCGGGGACGGAGCACGCTCCCAATCCAGCCCCCTTGGCGGTGGCAGCGGCGGTCCATGGGCTTTCGTCGATGCCTGGGCTTTCCATTCCCCTGAGGCCACACATGTAGACGTGGTTCTGGGATCCTCGATCAGATGAAGATTTTCCTCGCCGTGTTCGGCGACCGGTCGGAAACTATCCGCCCACCGGAAGGGATTTTCTGCTCACGGCTTGATCCCCTTGGGTGTAGCGGAAGTGGTCAGGGAACTTGTGGAAGATACGACTGGGAGATCCTCTTCGTAGAGCAGGTTGGGGGGTGGTGGCACACCAGGTAGTCAGCCAGGGCCTGCCGCGCGGAACTGCATAGCCAGGATTTTCTTTGGCCAACGGTTCACCCCGGACCGAAAACATTTGCGGCGCCAGGGTAGGGCGCCATCGGGGCGATGCCGGGTGCGGTGGGCCAGGCATTGATGACAATTGGGCCTCCTCATCGGCCAGGCAGCAAGGGCATTTCCTTGCCCACTGGGCAGTTGATTTCACCCTTGCTTTGCCTGGGCCTCAATGTCGCAAGAGGAAGCTGGAAAGCCAGGGGGACCCCGTAGATGGTTCTCGCCCCCATTCCTTTTTTTCGTTTTTTTTTAACTGGGAAAAGGCTTGGGCCGGGACCCCGCAGAGGGGGGAAAAAGAAAAAAATGCCCGGGGTTTCCCTTTTTATTTTTTCTCTTGGGGGTGCT
>Ga0163217_1084309_pt1 | contig 11037 bp, 18 predicted proteins | sample SynspAceP_FD_185933 | JGI IMG/M metagenome (GOLD analysis project Ga0163217, IMG submission 185933) | Saline lake microbial communities from Ace Lake in Antarctica - Synechococcus sp. Ace-P (PacBio error correction) | ecosystem: Environmental > Aquatic > Non-marine Saline and Alkaline > Saline ... | reverse complement strand
CTGGCCCAGCTTGATGAGCAGGCCCCAGGTCGGTGAGGGTGGTGAGGATCGTTTCCCCCCTGTCTGCTAGAACCTTGGCGTCTGGGCTGGTTCTGAACGCCAGCCCACACGGCCAGGGCCCAGGCAATTGCCAGCAGCACCACCTCAGCCGGCGGGCGCATCGATCCAGGGCCGCAACAGGCAGCCAACGACGGTTCGGCCCGGGGTCGTTAGGAGAAAAATTGGGTCCCCGATCGGCAGATGAAACGGAGAGGTGCCAAGGGGGCCGGAGCGCGTGGTTGACGATGGCAGAGCTCGGCTGAACGGGCAGACTAAACAGAACAACTCTAAGGGATTCGCGTGACATGCGCCTGCTGCAGGCCCTTCTTGCCCGGAGCCCCACCCGTGCCGCTGCATTTTGCCGGCCCATAGGGCGTGGCGGGGGTTAGCACCGGGTCTCCGCCGGGCTGCTGGCCGCTTCGCCGGCCCGCTGGATCTACCCGGAACTGTCCTCGATCAGGCGGACCCCTGGAGGCCGGGGGGGGTGGCGCTGGCCCAGGCCGATGCCGCTGGCCTCTGCGGCTGCGTGACCATGCTTGGTTCGGTGGATGGCTCCAGCGGCCTGTTCAGGCGGCCCCTGCTGGCCCCTGGACCCCCCCCGGGCAGCGGGTGTTGCTGCCGCAACCTTCACCGCAGCCTGTTGCACGGCTATGCGTTCTTTGCCCGCTCCGGCGGTGCTGTTTCGACTGCCTTTTCGATCCGCCACGTTTGTTGGCAACCACCGACGCCGGCCTGGCTGGAAGCGGGTGCTGGAGGGCAGGGCCGGTTTCACTGGCGGCCGTCGTGCTTGGTCATCCACCTATCAGGGGTGGCCGGAGGACTGGCGCGGTTGCATCGCCTGGCCACCGCCGAGCTTGCCGGTGCTTGGTCGGATGGGCCACGGGGCCCATTTTCGGCGGCTTGCGGGGGTTGCCATCGAAGCTGTGGCCCCGGTCCGGCCTTGGCGGCAGGGGCGGGACGTGGTTGTGCACAGTCGTTGCACAAGGCAGCCGCGGTTCTGGGCCAGAGCCGCGGTAGGTGCTGCTGCAGGGCAACGGGTGCGAGCCCGAAGCGCTGTGGCGTGGCTTGCTGGTGCAGACCATCCAGCCCCAGTTGGCCCTGTTGCTCGCCTCCCGTGGAGGCGGCCTCTGCCAGCTCACAGTCGCGCGGCGCGCTTCAGTTGCCAGCGCGCCTTAGGATTCGCAGCGCCGGTTGCTAGCGAACGGCTGGAGAGGCTGCCTGCCGGTCGTGCAATCAGGATCCGCTCCGTCTTGGTGCTGAACACGGCCGGTCCTTGGGCGTCAACGGGCCTGGTGCACACGACTGTTGAGCGAGCGTTGGGGTGATGCCGAGCTGCCCGAAATGGCTGTCGGTCACCTTCTGTCTGGGGAGGTGCCACCGCCGCTGTTAGCAGGCGGACGCTTGCCCCGTCAGCTCAGGCCGGTTTGGCGCGTGCCTGGCGGTTTGATGCGCTGCCGGCCTGGGGTCTGGCCGCCGTCCGTTGCCGCTGGTGGGGCCGAGCCGGAGCTGCCCGATTGGCCTGGCCTGGCGGTATCTTGACAAAGCGAAGGCCGTACCCCTGGCCCAAGCATGGGCCGGCTGGCGGCCAACCCTGTTGTCCTATCCGCGGGGCAATCCCCTGCCTCGCCCGGAGAGCGGATTCGATTTCAGGGGCGGGCTGAGTGGGCTCAGAGCAAGCGACGGCTCTTGGCCGGGTCAGATCGCTGATAGCGTGAAGGTTGTGGCGAAGGGCGCTGGCCATGGGCAGCTGGAGAGCCTGGCGACGATTTCGGATCCTCACCGGTCAAGTGGTGCTGCAGGTGCTTGGCTTCTGAGCTTGCTTTGCCTGGGATTTTGTCGACCCCAGCCTTACCTGATGCTCGCCTTCGGGACGCCCGGCTTCAGTCCACTCCATGGAGTTTGCGGGTTGATGCTGCTGGCGCAGTCGCGTCCCCGGGCCGGGACTCACGTGTGTCTGGGATGTTGGCGCGCACCGGGAGCCTGGCCCTGCGAGATTGCACGGTTGATGCCTGCCGGCACGGTGTTCACACTGGCAGCGGACCTTTGAAGGGCGATCGACTTGCTGCAGCGCACCCGTTCGGCGCTGTTGCGATCGAGAATCTCCATATTCGGCAGAGCCAAGCCCGAGACCTCCATCTGCTGCCCCCCATCCGGATCGGGTGCTTGCTGGAAGTGGGGCCCGGCTTTTCGCGCCGTGTCCATCGTTGTCTGGCGCGCCCTTTCAGCCTGGGCGGCCGGCTCGTGATCAGTCGGCCAACCTGACGGGGCTGGGTGGATGCCACCGACACGCTGGAGTCAGCTTGAGGCGCTGGATGGTGCAGGTGGTTCAGGGCCCGGTCCATCGCACTAGCAGCGGTTTCCGGCCGGCAGGCCAGGCAGGTGGCGGGGTGCTTGAGCCCCTGTTTCTGATTCGCGCCGGCGTCACGGGTGAGGCAGGGCCCGTCGTTCCCACCTCGCTGTCCCGGCGTGGTCAGCGGTCTTTGCGCGGGGGCATTCGGCCTGGGTGGTGGTGGGCCCTGGGCGGCTGGTTGGTTTGCCTGGCGTGGGCGTGATCGTGCACCTGCCTTGCTGCGATCTTTCCGCCTGGCCCAGTTCAAAGGCTCCGCCCTGCGACCAAACACCCTGGTGGTTTTGCCACGGTTGCTGCTGATCGCCACCCAGTGGGGCGCGGTAGGTGGCATGGCCGCCGACCTGGCCGCTGCGTCGTGCCGGTGTCAGGGGCGGCAATCTGTGCCTGGTTAACTGCTGCAGCCCGTCACCGGCCCATCGCGATTATTGCCGCCTCAATCTTCGGGCTTTTCTATCTGGGCTTTCTTCCCACGCCAATTGGATTGCGGCTGCGTGACCTCAGCGACGGGCTTGCTGGCCCCCGACTGGCGAGCTCGGCGGGATCGGCCAGCTTCAGGCATGGCACTCACCTGTGGCCTGCCTGCTAGGTGGTCGCACTGACATCGGCTCCTATGTGATTTGGCCGCCGTTCTCGGCCCGCCATCCCCTCTCGCCGATTTCGCCCCGGGAAGGACGATTTGAGGGCGCCATCGGTGGGCTGGGCCTGGAGTGTGTGGTCAGGTGGCGTCGGTGGCGTGCTGCTGGGCGGCCCTGGGCTGGGCGATCGGCGGCCTGCTCGGCGCTCTGGTCTCGGTGATTCGCCTTTGGTGGGTGATCTGACCGAATCGAGGGATGAGCGGGGATGCCGGGGTGAAGGATTCCGAGGGACGCCATTCCTGGCATGCGGCATCTTGATCGCATCGGAAGCTATCTGTTCACCGGGCGGGTGTTCTACTTTCCGTTGACCCTGGTGATTGCCTTTGGTCAGCTTGACGTTCGGATCTGTTCAGCTGAGTTCAAGGAGATACCAGCGCCTTCACCCTTGCTGTTGCAGACTGCCTCCTGCACGCGGCCGATTCGATCTGGATGGCGGGATTCCAATCGGGCAGCGCGCAGCTTTCAAGTGCCATCGAGCAAGACGAAGCCAACCCTGCCATCAGCGCAAAGGGGCGCGTTTTCAATTTCCAGCTCGGGTTGTTCGCGTGGCGTTGCGCGCTGAAGATCAAGTGTTCTCGGAGTCAAGCGCAAGATCGGCCAGCGAAGTGGATAACCAGCAGTTGTTCGGCGAGGCCTGTTCGCCAAGGCCTTGCCAGCGGGAGTGGCGAAAGGTTTTTCCACAGGCACAGCATGAAGGAACACCTGGCCACGAACGATGAAGGATGGTCGAAGCTCAACGGCCTTGCTCCTGATCAGGGCCGCCACCTTCACCTGGATGGGCTTCGCTGTCGCAGGATGCACCGACTTCAATCGGCCACACACCTGTACACCACCCGTTGGCCGCTCAGGCTGACCCCCTGCAATTTGACCGCCGCAAGCAATATGCAGGGGCGGTGGCCATGGAGCATGGCAGCTCCAGGTGTCTGCACGGCTTCGCATGGCTGCGAATTCCAACTTGAAGTTCCGGCCGCGATGGTTGCAGGTCGGCCGCTGCGGGGGCTCCATGGTGTTGGTCAGGCCGTATTAAACTCTGGCCATGCCGACAGCGAATGGTTGTTGGTTCCCGCCTGAACGTAAAGGCACAGGCTTTGTCATGAATTCCTCCACCTCAGGGCTCTGCTGGCGGGCGCGCTGCCTCTCAGCGGCAGCACCGGTTCTCTCGTTTCCGCCATTGCATCGATCCAGCCTGTTAGGCAGTCATAAGCAGTTCACACGGCTACTGAGGCGATCTTCCAGCCCGCACCGGTGCTGAAGCCGATTCGCGGCCCTCTGGTGAGGAACCAGGAGGAGCGTTTCCTGTTCCCTCTTGGCAATGGCAGCCCTTGGTTCACCAGGAGGGCGGCACTTGATTCGGCTGATCAGAATGGGGAAGAGTGAACCGCAGTCCTCGAGCTCATCACGCGCGCGCCCAGGCAGGGGCCATGGGCTGCGCCTTCAGCGGCGTTCGGCAGAATCCGGGTTCGTTGGTTTTCCCCAAAGCCACCTGCAGCGCTGCGCTGGCAGCGGGCGCCGCAACCGGCGGAACCCCGCATGCGGGCAAAGCGTCGCAGCGAATGCGGCCCAGCTGGCGTTGAGCGTAGATGCAGCGAGGCGACCTCTGCTTTCGGCCAGGCCCACACTGGTTTCTGCGGTCCGCGAAAGCCTGGCGACAGAGGACGCGGCGCACGGCAGGCCGGCTCAAAAACCACACGCCGAGTTTCGATCGGGCAGCGGGGCAATGGCTTCGGGCGGCGGTTGAGCCCCGGCCGCGGCCAGCAACAGCAGCCGCGGATCGCTTCTGCGCTCTGCCGGCGCGGCCAGTTCGACCGCCACCGCACACCCATGGAGGCGCCAATTCACACCCACAGGGCCCTGCTGGCATCGAGGCCGGGCGGATAGCCCCAAATGGCATCAAGTGGGCTAGCACCCCGGGCTGGCGGAATAGGGGCCATGCAGGCAACGGGGGCTGATCGAACCAAAAAGGGTCGGGGATGACAAACCTGGGCCGGGCCTGCAACAGCGGGGCCAGCCGCCTGAACTCAGCAAGGAGCCTATCGAAGCCGTGCAGGACGCAGCAGCGGTTCTCCCTGGCCAGCACCAGCTACCGGCCATTGTTTCGGCAAATCAGGCAAACGTCCACCACTGCACGGCTGCAAAGCAGTCCCGTTCCCAGGGATCTTGCAAGGATGTGGCTGCCCACTCCGCAGTGCCCGGCCTTCCCCAGGAAGTTGGAGGGGGAGGGTGTTGGGGAAGAGGCTCAAGCGTCCGGGTCGGTGCGGTGTGGTTCAAGTTGTCTCCGTTCGGCTTGAGCGCATGGACTGTCGGTGTGGCTGGCGCCGCCTCGGCAGACCTTCCGTGGTGCTGACCAGGGCAGCCAACAGAACCGTGGCTGACGCAAGGAGGTGGTGTAAGATCGGAAGCCGGGCTGGCAGAGTGCGAAGGCAACAGACCTGGTTGGTAGTCTCCTCAAGCGCTCACCCATCGGCTCAGGCCCAGGTCTCGAGGCAGACGGGAAAGCTTAGAGTGTTTGACGCGGCACAGGCTGATTCACTGGACGGCGCGCCTGACGGGCAAACGTTCTCACTGAGGAGTTCTTCAGCCTGAGCTGGACCAACACCACCAAAGCGAACTTTGGCGCCATGGGGACTGGTGGTCGTGGCAGGCACTCAGCTGTGGTTGATGGCCTTGTGGACGGCGTGCAGCAGGGCAACCGGTCCGGCAGCGCTGGCACCACGACGCCGCCGATCGTTCGGCGGTCTGACGGGCAGAGCTTCGGACGACCCTCTCACCAGGGCCTCGCTGCCGGCGGGTTATAGGAAGCCTCCTCCGCTTCGAAGCTTTCAGTTGATCCCGCCAACACCCTGGCTTGCTGAACGGCCTGTTTGCACCAATCCATCGGACTGTTGCATGCTGCTGACCGACGGCTTCCGTACCACTTGCCATCGGCATCAGCGATTCCGCTGGTCAAGGGGGGCGGTGGACGCCTGGCGCACCAAGCAATGGCTCGAAAGACCAAGAAGATCGGGGCAGCGATCAGCGGTCCACGTCACGCTCAAAGGCGCCGCACGTTGAATAGAGAATTTGGCCAGGGCCGCTCCAACCTGCCGCACGGTTGGCGGCTGCTGGTAGGGGACTGGTGATGAAGCCAGGCCAAGGCGATGGGCCAAAAAGCTTTGCCGGCATTCAAGAACGCTTTGCCGCCGACGACCGCGATTTCACCGCGTTCCAATGGCCTCGGTGTGCGATTGGCGTTGAGGCTGGACTTGGCGCATGGTGATGCCTAGATTGAATCCAGTATAGATCGAGTCGGTTTCACAGCAATCGAACTATGCAGCTCTGCTGCCAGGCGGGGCGAGACACCTGGACTTACAGAATCAGGCCACAACTTGCTGGCGAAGGCGCAGCGTGTAGTCACTGGCGCCCAAGCAGGCAGGGACGTCGGCAGAGGGCTGCGATTGCGGGGAGGGCGGCTTTCCAGGCGCCGTCGCCGCCGGGAAGGGACGACGAGGCAACGGTGCGAATCGCTGTTGGATGGCCAGACGTTGACAGTCAGACCAGCACAGCGAGTTTCCGGGTTAGCGGCGCGACGGTATTCACCTTCGGACGGATCACAACCTGCTTGTCGTCGTCGACGTCAGACGCAGCGAATCGCCATCCTGAGGCGGCCGAGAGGAACCCCTCGGCCAGGCTCGTCTTTCGAGCAGGGACGCATCACGGCACGCGCAAGGGCCTGGCGCCGAACTTGGGGTTGTAAGACCCTCTTCGGGACCAGGCGCTCACTTGAAGGCCGGGAGTGACTGAGGAGTTCCGTCGATGCCCTTACTCAAGAAATGCGGCTAAACACCTCACCGCAGCATTGATTTTCGCATTCTCCTTGACCTCGTCACGCTGCAGTTGACGGAAGACAATGATTTCGTCGAGACGGTTCGAGGATTCAGGCGCGGAAGTATCTGCTTTCAGCTCTTCCATTCACCAAACGAAAGATCCGGTATGTACTGAGTTCTTCAGCGGCACGGCACCAGGAGAACTCGAAGCCGAGCCCACCCACTTTCTCGAATCACCTTCGAACCGATGTTCGAGGTCAATTGATGATCAAAGGTGTTTCTTGAACAATCAACGTCCCGGCCCTGTTGGATCGGTCAGACGACCATCCGTTTCAAGCAGCTGCAGCAACAGATTGAACCATCGGAGGTGGCCTTCTCGATTTTTCGTCCGAGAGCACAACGGTGTAGGGGCGAGGGCTTGACCGCTTCGGTGAGTCTGGCACCGTTTCGTTGGAATGAAGCGGACATTAACCGGAGGCGAGGCCGATCAGCTTGCTGACCGTGTGGCGTCCATGCAATATTTCCGACGATGTCAAGCGGATCATGGCGGTCTTCGCTACGAAGAAAATAGGCCGCCAATTAGACTTGGTGAGTTCCCGTCCTTACCAACGCCGGTCGGTCCGGAGAAGATGAAGCTGGCGATCGGGCGGTTCGGTTCTGAAGAACCCACCCGGGCCCGCCGGATCGCCTTGGACACCCGACTGCGGCAGCCTCGTCTTGACCAATCAAACGCTAGGCTGGAGAGTTTTCCTCCATGGTTCAAAGCAGCGTTCACCGATTCGCCTTTCGGTGAGTTTCTGAACTGGAAACACCAGTCCAGGCGCCACATCTGGGCGATATCTTTCCTCGGTAGACCAACGGGCTTAGCCGTTCGCCATCAGCGCCGCGTTACGACTCCAATGCGACGCGGCACGTTTTCGGGCACGCGGACGGCAGGGTCGACGTCGGTGGTTGCCTCCGTGAGGCGGACGGGCTCTTCCTCGCGGCGGGCTCCTGAGAGGATGAAGGCGAATCTGCTCGCGCAACTCCACTTCTTTTGTCACGCGTTCCCGCCTTGCCGTACATCTGTTCGCGCCACAGAAATTCTCTTTTTTCCTTCTGCACCCACGGCTGACGCTGCTTATCAACCTCCTTGGCGGCTGGAGGCAGCTGGGAATCAATCAGGCGCACCGCCGGCTGACCGTGGCTTCACTCCCCCAAATCGATCGCCTTGTCGGCAACGAAGCGGGTCGTGGTGTTAGCATCGCCAAGGCGTTGGCTACGGCCACGCGAAGCCTCTATCTCGCTGATCTTCAGGCGTGTGGTTGCTGCTCATAACGCTTCAGCGCAGGCCCGCAGATCTGCCAATGGTGTCCGACGACGGACGGCCTCACCCACTCATTACCGGTGAAAGCGCGCTCAAGGGCCGCATCCGGCTCCAATGTGTGTGCGGTTATTCGTTCGAGAGGTGGTGGCACCGACTGCACTGCAATTCGCCCCGGGCAGAGCCGGCTTTGAGAAATGTTGGCCGCGCGCATCGTCATGGCTCCTTCCGCAAGGCTTCCAGGCCGCCGATCAAGGGTGTGAACCTCATCGATCACCCAAGGATCACATTGCCGGCGCTACGGATCTCCTCCATGATCTTCTTTGAGGCGTTTCCTCAAATTCACGCGGTATTTGGTGCCGGCCACCAACGGCGATATTCGAGAGTAAGAACGCCGTTTGTCGTCGAGGATGTCGGGATCCTTCAACCGACCGTGATCGCGAGCCAGGCCTTCGGCGACTGGTCGGTTTTGCCGAGCCAGTCGCCGAATCAAGCACGGGGTTTGTTTTTGAGTGCGCCGACCCAGGATCTGTATGACGCCGATCAATCTCGTTGTGGCGTCCCACCACGGGGTCAAGCTTGCTTCAGCAGCCACTGGGTGAGGGTTTGCTGACCGAAGTTCATCGAGGGTTGGAGTTTTTGTCGAGCCCTTGCTGCCGCTTGCCGGGTGGGCCACTTCGGCGCTTTTCGCGAGCATCCGAATCACCTGCGAGTGCGCACTTTCGGCAAGGTCAAACGCCAGTTTTTTCCAGCACCCGGGCGGCGACGCCTTCGCCCTTCACGAATCAGCACCAAGCAGCGAGTGCTCGGTGCGATGTAGTTGTGCCAAGTGACGTGCTTTCTTTCGAGCGAGAGTTCAGGACTCGCTTGGCCCGCGGCGTAAGAGGATTTCCGGGACGGCCACCAAAGCCGGAGGCCACCTAGACCGATGATTTTTTTCGGACTTCAACCCGGCGTCCTTTAGAGATTGACTCATGGATTTCAAAACCTTGGCGGCCACCACCAGTGCCTCGCCGATCCGGCCCAGCAGAATCTGCTCGGTGCCAACGAAAGTTGTGCCGAGACGGGCGAGCCGTCTTCCTGGGCAACATGATGACCGTGATTGGCACTTCTCGGTAAACCGCTCGAAATTGGCGGTGCCTGTGCAAGTCCTAATAAACTTATCAGCTGGGTCTCAGCGGTGCCGGCTGGATCTCGCGGCAAGAATCGCCAAAGTCATTGCAGTACAACAGGGCACCACGGGTGTATGATCTTCAAGCTTGACCTTCCAAATCTTGCGGTCTCTCCGCATCTGGACAAGGTCGCAAATTCGAACCTTTTTGAGGCGAATCATTTGGCGCAATGTCCCGAGCTCTCTCATCCCAAGTTAATGTCGCCCTGGCCAGGCCTCGCGCTCGCTCTCATCCCTGGCCTTCCAGACTGAGCATTGGATCAGAGCGTCCTGCGCCGCTGCGATCAGTAACAGCGACGCCGTTCCCTGGTGCAAAGCCCAGCGTGCCGTACAGGGCTAGGCTGCCCCGCAGTTGCCTACCGCTCCCTCCAGGGTGGCGCGCTTGCAGCCCATGGCCTGTCCCTTTCAGCAGGCAAGGGCCTCACGCGACGGCCCAAGGCCCTCGGCCGCTGCTCACTGGGATCAACTGCCACCAGCGAGATGCTGCAAGTCTCATACGAAGATCCACCCAGCCGCCGCGATCGCCAAAAGCGGGGTCCTGCACCGAGCCCAGCAGGGTCGGATCCGGTTTCAGCCAGCTCCCGCTTGCCACTGCGTCTATCCAAAGACGGGCCGAGGGGCCAGCCGGTCGAGGGCGGCACAGGCCTGGGAGATCGTTGGTTGTGAGTGCCGCCTGGCAGTGGCTGCGCTACCCAGGTTTCGCAGAGTGCGCCACGGTCTTACGTTGAAAGCCCAAGGGTCTAGGCAATCACAATGACCTCCTCAAACGTGTCAGTCCACTCGAGTGGTCGATGCCGCGCCGAGCCGGTCTGCAGCCAGCGCTGGAAGGTTAATCAGGACACGCTCAAGCCCCAACGAACTAGCCGCCCTCAGCGCGCGAACTTGATGGCTCGGGCGCGTCTCGGAAGTGGCTGGTTGTGGCCTGACGCCGAGTTGCGACGCCGGCTTACGGCACACCCCTTCTATGTGCTCGATGATTGACACCCTACCGCGGCCAGCTTGCCGCGCCATATCGCGGACGCCTGCCCTTCCATTACCCCGGACCTCCCTGGCGCTCTATGCCTCCAAAGGCAACGCAGCTGGTATCAGTGCCTTAGTGGCTTCGGAAAGGCCTGGGACTTGAGCCGTTTTTCAAGCGGCGAACGTGCTTTACTGCCCTGCGTGGCGGTATGCCAGCGATCGGATCGTGCTGCATGGCAATACAAGTCGACGGAAGAGCTGGGAACTGGCGGCTGTGCGAGCATGGGCGGTGACGTTGGTTGAGTCGACAACTGGCTCGACCTTGAGCTGCTTGAGAGCTCGCGGCAAGCCCGCCCTGAACCCGGTGCGGCTGTGGTGCGTTTCACGCCGGTGGGATCGAGCTGCCACACCACGAAGTACATCCAGCACCGGGCACCTCGACAGCAAGTTCGGCTCTGATCCCGACGCTCGAGGCGTGCATGCAACAATCTGGTCGGCTGCAGCTGGCGGCCGCTCACTGAAGCGGGCTTCACCGCCACATTGGCTCCCAGTCTTACGAACTCCAGCCCACCCACGATCTCGCCCCCGGCCCGCTCGCTCGAGCAGCATCGTCATTCGGTACTTCCTGGCACAGCACCCATCCGCCACAGAGGGGCCCGCTGCCGCTGGCCCGCCGGACAAGGCGTAAATCGTATGCCGCTCGGCAATGGGCTCTGAGCCCCAGATAAGCGATGGGCCTCATCGATATGGCCGCTGTCCTCGGCGCTCAAGCGGCC
>Ga0163217_1073785_pt1 | contig 11037 bp, 18 predicted proteins | sample SynspAceP_FD_185933 | JGI IMG/M metagenome (GOLD analysis project Ga0163217, IMG submission 185933) | Saline lake microbial communities from Ace Lake in Antarctica - Synechococcus sp. Ace-P (PacBio error correction) | ecosystem: Environmental > Aquatic > Non-marine Saline and Alkaline > Saline ... | reverse complement strand
AGGCGATTTTGGCGTGCATTGAAGCCACGGGCTATTGCGCCCGCTGCGGTTTGAAACGGTGGCTGAACGACGCGGCCGTTGGCAACGCAATTTGCCCGCTTGCCGCGCCCGCATTCCGCGCACCGATCCGGTTGTGATCATGCTGATTCCCATGGCAAACTCTGTCCTGATGGGCCGGGTCGCGGGGTGGCCCGAGGGTATGTTTCTCCCTTCTGGCGGAGGTGCGTCGAACCGGTGAAACGCTCGAGGGCCGCGGTGCGCGCGAGAGTCTTTTGAAGAGCGGCGTTCAGGTCGGGCGCTGTCAGCTACCTTGCCAGCAACCTTGGCCGTTTCCCGCATCGCTTATGTTCGGCTGCGCCGGTAGAGGGACCAGCACGAGATCACAATCCGACCCAAGGAAATCGAAGCGGCAATGTGGTCACAAAGAAGAGATGATGGATGTCTTCGCCGGACAGCACCCCACAATCAAACCGGCCCGCAAAGGGGCGATGCCCATGTCCATGTTACAATAACTGGCTTGCGGAATACGCTGGACTTAAAGCAAACTTTCGGTTAAGGACTACGGACAAGGCAGAACATGGAATTTTCAACCAAAGGAAGACACGACGCGCCGATTGGATGCGGTATTCGGGACATGCTGTGCGAATTTTGACCAGTTCGAACGTGGCCGCCATGCGCCGCGGTGCCGAGGTCCAGCGCGTGGATCAGTTTGGCAGAACCGGGGCGGGGATGCTGTGGGAAGCTGCCTTTGAATGCGCGGCAAAGCGCCGCGCGGCTTCAAGTCGAGATGGACTGTTTCGAACGCCCGACAGAGATGAAGCTGGAACCCGGTCGCAGGGGCTGACGGCGACAGAGCTTTGATCTGGTCGCCCTGGTCGCGCCGGCCGCACCCGCATCATGGTCGCGCTGACCTCAAGGCCGCCAAAACCTGTCGGCGCGTCTTTTGGTTGCAATCATTGAAGCTGGCCAAAAACGCGCTTGACCCAAGAAGTTCAAGAAGAACGTGTTGGCGGACTATTGCCAAAGGACATGGAAGAACGCTACCACAAAAAACCCCTAGGTGGCATTGCGCGGCGGAAGGATTATCTGCCGTGACGGTCGGGGTGCGCGGGGTAGACGCCTAGAATTTCGATCCACGGGATTTGGTGAAGTGTTCCAGCTCTTCCATCGCGCGGGCGACGTCGGGGTCTTGGGGGTGGCCTTCGATGTCAGCGTTAAAACTTGCGTCGCCGTGAACGGGACCGCCCGCCATATAGCTTTTCAGCTTGGTCATGTTTGACGCCATTCGTCGCAAAAGCCGCCAAGGCCTTTGTACAGCGCTGCTGGGGATGTTTTTGCGCACCTGAAACACTAATTGGGTCCAGCATATTGTCCGCGCGGCGGGTCTGGTCCAGCTCGTGGCGACATCAGCCAAAAAGCGCGTGGTGTTGTGGTCCAGGTCTTCGATGTTCGCGGGCCAGCACTTGAGCCCGTGAATATCCGCCGCGACCTTCGCTTGCCAGAACGCCCACGTCACGTTCATGCCGACACGGCAAGATCAGCCGCCGGCACCGCGCTTGTCGGCTGCGGCCTCTGAGGTGATGCCATGGGCATCCAGCAGCTGCGCGCCTTGCGGGATCAACACCATATGCGCGCCGCACGTGTTTGATGTCTTCAAGCTTGACGCCGTCATGGCATCAGGCTGATGCGTACCCGCACAAATGCCTCGCAATGATGCGCCAGCCCGCTTTGCCGGGCAAAAGCCGGTTGAATGTCGCCGCGAACGCGCCCGTAGGTAGAGTTCTCGACCGGCAGCATTTTGCCAGATCGGCACGGACTTCGCGTAACGGCGCGGATGGACGCCTTCGAAGGTCATTGCAGGGGAGGGGACCATGTCGGGGCGGGCCTGCAGGCAGGCTCTCGTGGTATAGTGCCCCCAAAGCGCCTTGAAAAAGCGATGCGCGGCGCGCTTTTTTATGGGTCAATCAGGGGCATCCTTTTCTCAGGTCGTTGCCAAACTATGGCGTTTGGTCGCAGCCGGTAACTACACCCTTGCCCCGACGAGGGAAAGCAATAGATACGCCTGCAATACGATCCCCGAATACCAACGATGGAAACCTTACCACGGCTGTTCGATACAATTGACGTTACCCAAAATCGCTGCCGGCCTGGTTTGGCGCTTGGCTTGTTCCTTTGCTTGGCAAAATTCCGGGCGAAGAGCTTTATCATGCGAAACGCGCATGGCGAAACAGGGCTATGTCATTGGAAGTGCTGATGCTTTCTGCTGCGGGTGCCGCGAAGAAAACAGTCGATTCGCTGAAATCCTCGCGCGGCTGACCCGTCCAACGCGAAAAGGTTTTCCGCCAAAATGCTCCGCGTTGCACAAGGCCGAAGACGGTGCGAACGCGGTTGGCCCCTACCTTCTATGGGTGTCGTTCGGGACCGTTCCGGGTTGATGGGGCTGACGGTTTATAACATCCTATTCCGGCGCGCTTGAGGAAAAAGCCCGCGGACACATGGAACAACCTGAAACCTGAACGCGTTCCTGACCAAAGCCTGCGGGTTTTGCACCGGCACCACCATGGGTTTTTGCAGGTCTGCCCAAGATCGAAAGGACCGGCAGATGTTCATCGCCTATCTCGACAGCCTGGACAACTGATCCACCCCCATATTTCGGAATGCAAGGCCGCCCCTTCGTGGGGCGGCCTTTTTGTGAAGTGCCCTGTTTTCAGTCCAGGTACATATTCGCCAACTTGTAACTTGGGCGGTCGGGCCTTTTAGCGTTGATCCGGCAGCACCTGCACGGGAAGACCAACCGCCTAACGGCCTGTGTTATAAAGGATACGCCCGATGCCCGGACCCAGCCCGTGCTTGACACAAAATCGCAAACCCCCCTTGCTGCGCGTCGGCTTGGCGCGGCTTTTACTTGTCTTGGGGTGGCGCATGCTGGGGCGGCGGCGGCTTGGGGGCAAGATGATACCGCAACAAGGGCAGCGCGATATCATCACCTCGCACGGTATTCCTTTTACGGCGATCTGAAAATACCCCGCCGATTACACCCATTTCGACTATGTTGAATCCCGACGCACCCAAGGGGGGCGAGTTTCAATCTCGACGCCTTGGTACGTTTGATTCGAATGGAACCCCTATCACGCAAGGCCGCGGCGGCGCGCTGAGCACGTGATTGTAACGAAAGGCTGTGCGGGCGAGGGCGTTGGCGGAGAGAACCGTTGCCGCCGATGGTCTACGGCGAAGGCCTATTGCCTGCTTGTGCGGAGAGCCTTTGAATCCCCGAGAGGCAAGGACTGGCCGTGATCGTTTCAACATGCGTAAGGATGCCACATTCTCCGACCGCGTGATCCTGTGACGGCCCATGATATCGCGTTTCCAGCCACAAACCTGCTACTTGCGATCAGGGGCTGAAGTCCTATGCGATGCGGTGCGCAAGTTGATCCCCGAGGTCGAGGTGCATCGGACGATTTACACCATCAAGTTCTTATTTCAGCCCCGGCCGTGTCGCGCCGCAGCCTGACATAAGAACAGGTTCGGCGGCTGTGCCTGCTTGGTCCAAAAATGGTACGAGGAAACCGGCGCCGCGGCTGGACGAAAATCGCGGCCTTGAAACCTCGCCCGCGGTCTGGCCCGTATCATGATCGACAGCATCGATGTTGACCGGTCGGATCGTTGTACAAGCGCAACCCCCGATTACTGGGGCAAGGATTTGCCGGTTCAACGTGGCCGCAACCAACTTTGACAGCATCCGCCGTGGAATACTTCGGCCGACGAGAATTCGCGCGTTCGAGGCGTTTCAAGGCGGGTGGAATTTTACCTTCCGCACCGAGGGCAGCTCGAAACAATGCGCATCATCCTTATGACTTTCCCAAAGTGACCGCAGGGCAGGTCGTGAAAGAGGATATTCCCGACGGTCACCGCCCACGCCCTCGGGCATTGTGTTCAACCTTGGGCCGCGAGGATGTTGCAAGACAAGCGCGTTGCGCGAGGCCGTGGCGTTGTGGGTCAACTTTGAATGGACCAATGAATCGCTGCAATATGGGCTTGTTCAAGCCGCGTGCATCGTTTACCCAAGATACCCCGCTGATGGCCACGGGGCACGCCCAAGGGCCCGAGGCTGGCGCTGAATGGAACAGCCTTTGGCGAATGTCCGTGCCAGAGGCCGCTGCTTGACGCAAGACGCCGCAGTTGCCGCCATTACCTCTGAGGCGAAGCCGCCCTGTTGGACCGTCGCAACCTGCGCCGCGCGATTGAAACTGCTGGACGAGGCCGGTTGGGCGAGCGTATGGCGACGACGGGCAAACGCTATAATGCGCAGGGCAAACCGCTGCAGCATGCGGTTTTTGTTGAACTCGTCCGGGCATTCGGCCACGCTGTCGGCGGTCGTCGAAAACTTTTATGTCGGAATTTGCGAAACATGGGCATCAATGCCATGCTCGAGAAAGTCGACAGCTCCCAATACACAGCACGCGAACGCGGACCGCGATTATGACATGGTGATGAACAGCTATGCCGCGTTTTCTGGGCACGGGCCATGGGCTGGAACAAGCGCTATGGGTCAGAGGCAGCTTGCCATTCGCTGTTCAACCCTGCGGGGCTTGCCAGTCCGCTGCGTCGATGCGATTTTAACGTGACGCGTCGCTTGCGCCGACACCAAAGGGGAAGAGGACGCCAGCCTTGATGGCGCTGGATCGGGCGCTGCGGTATGAGTTTCATGATCCCGACCTGTATAACGACAGGCTTCGGACGCGGCCTATTATTGACCAGGTACGACCACCCCGAAACGCAGCCGCCCTATGCTTTGGGCATCTCGAATTTCTGGTGGTCGACGCGGACAAAGCAGGACTCCTTGCGCGCTGCGGCGCGCCACTGAGGTAAACGCCGGTTCATGGGGCGCATATATTCTTCGACGGCTGTTGCTGATCATTCCGACTTTGCTGGGGATCATGTTGATCAAAACTTTGCACTGTGCAGTTCGTGCCGGTTGGTCCGGATTGAACAGGCGAGTCGCGGCGTATTCAGGGGGCGGTGACAGTGTTCGAAGGTGTTCTCGGGAGGGGGGGATCCGGATGCGGCAACGCGGTAGGATACGGGCGGCAACGAGAATTTACGTCGGCGCACGCGCCTTGCCGCCTGGGGTTTATCGACCAGAGCTTGAGAAAGAGTTCGTTTTGACCAAACCGCCGGTAGAGCGGTTCGTGAACATTGCTGGGAATTACATTTTGCGGTTTCGATTTCGGTGATAGCTATTTCCGGTCGATCAGTGTGATCGAGTTTGATCAAGGAAAAGCTGCCGGCTGGTCGAATCACGCTTCGGGCTTGGTCCACGTTGATCGCCATCTCTTTGTCGATCCCTTTGGGCATCCGCAAGGCGGTCCAAGGATGGCACAGCGTTTTGATTACCTGGGACGTCCGGCGCGATTATCGCGGCCTATGCGATTCCCGGTTTCTGTTCGCGATCCTGTTGCTGGTGCTGTTTGCCGGTGCGTCCTTTGGCAGATATTCCCGCTGCCGGGCTGACTCGGTAACTTTGGACCAGCTGAGCCCCCTGGGCAGGTCGACGGTATTCATTTCTGGCACATCACGCTTGCCGGTGCTGGCCTCGAACCATCTTCGGCCTTTGCGACGCTGACGTCGCTGAACCAAGAACAGCTTTCTCGACGAGATCAAAAAGGCCAATATGTTTACGGCACGGCCAAAGGGCTGTTCAGAACGCAAAGTTGCTGTACGGCCATGTGTTCCGCAACGCGATGCTGATCCGTGATCGCCGGCGCTTTCCGGCAGTGTTTATCGGCGTGTTTCTTTGGCGGACCGCTGATCATCATACAACACCTGGATGGCTTGGCCGCTGGGCTTCGAAGCGGCAGGTCGCACGGGATTACCCCATCTTTGTCGGGACCACTGTTCATCTTGGCCTTCATCGGCTTGCGTGGTCCGTATCCTGTCTGACCTGATGTATTGTTGGTAGTTGATGCGCGCATCGACTTGAAAAACGCGAGGGCTGAAACCCTATGTGCCACCCCCTAACCAAGACGCCGCTTGGCGTAACTTTACCGCCAACCGTTCGGGGCGTAATTGGAGCCTTTGGATTTTCCGCGATTTTCCTGTTTCGGGATTTCGCTGTTCGCTGAATTTGTGGCAACGACAAGGGCCGATTCCTCGTTGAACTACCGCGCGACTATTACATGCCGATTTTTCAAGTTCTTATCCCGAGACGGAATTCGGCGGTGTATTTCCTGACCGAAGCGTTCTACGCGACCCCGAGGTGCCAGGGTCTGATTGCGTTCTGGCGGGCTGATTCGACTGTCTTGGGACGATCCCGAGGGGATCATTAGAGACGCGCAGGATGGCGACGTCGCGGGCGAGGCGATTGCGCGGGCTGGGTCGATTCTGGCCGGCCCATTTCCGTATAGCTTTAACACGGCCGTTTGGAAACCGGCCCGCGTGCGGCCCCGCTGCCGCCCAACGGGCAGAACCTGCTGGGCCACCGATGGCACCAAGCGTGGACGTGCTTGGCCGCGGCGGTGATCACGGGTTCCGGCTGTCGATTTCTTACCTTGATCGTGCACCGGTTCGGCATCGTGCATCGGGATTATCGCGGGGCGGTTGCAGGGTTTCTTTGGCGGCATGGAACCGATCTGATTTTTCCAGGCGTGATCGAGATATGCGACGTCGACCCCGTCGCGTATTGATCATTCATCATGTTCGCCAATTCTGGGGCGCAGGTTTCTGGCTTGCTTGTGTTCTTGCTGGTGCTGTCATTGGAGCGTCGCTGGGTGGGTGTGTTGTTACGGGCGGAACCTGCGGGCGCGGCAACCTTGAATATGTGGCGTGCGGCGCGCGCACTCTGGGTGGGGGAAATTGACGATTCATGTTCCGGCCACATGCTGCCCAACGCGGATTGGTCGCGATTGCTGACGAGCTGCCGTTTTATCATTACCGCACATTCGCACGCTTCGCGATTCCTTGATATTTTCTGGGCTTGGGGCTGCCGTCTCGGCACCGCTCTTTGGGCGAGCTGACCTTGAAGCCAAAACAGAACCTGCAAGCGCCCTGGCTGGCGTTTTACGCGTTCTTTACCTTTTGCCACCATGCTGTTCGCTGCTGATCTTCATTTTCGAAGGAAACCGCGACGCCCTTTGACCGAGAAAGACGTTCTCATGGACGGCCTTCGACCCCGTCCCTGCATTGGTGCTGCTGCAAGTTGAAGAACCTGCGCGTTGTCCTTCCGTCAGGAAGGTGCGTTGACCCATGCGCGTCAAGGGCGTGAGCTTTCCGTGACAGCGCGGAGAAACCGTGGCGCTGAGTGGGGAGTCCGGGTTTTCGGGTAAATCCGTGTCAGGCCCTGAGCACGGTGTCGCTGGTTGGGGCGACCAGGCGCGGAGGTCTTCGGGATTTCGCGTGCTGTATGACGGGCAGGCAGATGGTCGGCGCGAATGGAAAAAGCTGCTTGCGCAAGAGTGCGCGGCAATGACATCAGCTTTATCTTCCCAAGAGCCGATGACATCGTTTTGAACCGCTGCACACGATTCGAGAAACAGCTGTCGGAATCACTGGCGCTGCAATCAGGGCGTGGCGGGGGCGGCCAGCGCGGTCGCGGATTCTGAATTGTGGACAAGGTCTGGAATCATGACGCCGAAGCCGGCTGGGGGGCGTACCCGCACCAGCTGTCTGGTGGGCAACGGCAACGTGTGATGATTGCATGGCGACTGGCCAACAGCCCGACGTGCTGATCGCGGGAACCGACCACGGCGCTGGATGTAACCATTCCAGGCGGCAAATTTCTTTGATCGTTGTTGAAGAGCTGAAAGACAGGCGAGGGCATGGGCCTGTTGTTCATACACCCATTGATCTTGGGGATCGTGCGGCGCATTGGCGGACCGCGTCTGGCGTGGATGAAACAGGGCGAGTCGTTGAGCACGGCCCCAACGAACGAGATTTTCGAGAACCCGCAGCACCCTATACGATCAAGCTGCTGGGGGCCGACCCATCGGGCCGCCCCGACCCTGTGCCACAAGATGCCGAAGTCGTCGCGCCAGCACCGACCATCTGAAGGTCTGAGTTCCCGATCCAGAAGGGTTAGCGCAAGACCGTGGATCACGTGAAGGCGGTCAACGGTGCCTTCTTTATGTGTGCGCGGCCGGAGAGGACCTTGGGCATCGTCGGCGAATTCCGGTTCTGGCAGACGACGCTGTCATTGGCCATTCATTGCCGGCTGATCGCCTCCGAAGGGGGGCATCCGCTCTTATGGGCAAGACTTGTGCGCAGTTGGTCCACGGGGCAATTTGCGCGGCTGCGCAAAGGATATTGCAGATCGTGTTCAGGACCGTTTGGCAGCCTGTCGCGCGGATGACCTTGTTGCAGATCATCGCCGAAGGGCTGAGCGTGCATCAAGGTTCGACCCGGACCGAAACCCGCGTGAGGCTGGGCATGATGTGATGATCGGAGGTGGGGTGACCCTGCCCACGATGGACGGTATCCGCATGAATTTTCCGGCGGTCAGCGTCATTACGGATCGCGATGCGCGGGCGATGCGTCTGCGGCCCAAACTGCTGGTGCTGGACGAGCCGACCTCGGGCGCTGGACCATGACCGTGCAGGTGGCAGATCGTTGGACCTGCTACCGCAATCATACAGCCGCAAATACGGGGCTGGCGTATTCTGTTCATCAAGCCACCGACCTCCAAGGTCGTGCGTCGCGATGTCGCATAAGGTGATAGGTGGATAAGCGGGGGATGTGGTCGAATACGGCCGACGTTGATACGCTTTATGACAACCCAAAGTCAGAGTATACGCGCACTTGTTGCAGGCGACGACCTGAGCAGGCCAAGCTTAGGAGCTTGCCCGATCATAAAGCAGTTCACATTTACCGTGCGCCAAGCGGCGCAGTCCAGATCGGCTGTCTCGCGGGTCATGCCAAGGAAGTTGGCCGTCGAACCCCGTGGGCGGCGCACGGAACTTTGCGCCAGGCTCCCGTCGAGGGTCGAAATTTCAGACCAAAGCGGTCTTAGCAGGATTTCTCTCGGCATAGCGGCTGGGGTAGCGACCCACATTGACCCCCATGTGACGGCCACAGAGGGGAGACCGCGTGATGACTTCGCGGTGCCGGGGGGCGCTTTGGGGTGATCTGTCTGACAGCGGCTGTTTTCGACCAGCATGCGGCGCAGAGGGGCGCAGTGGTCGGACGCACCAGAGACAAGCGGCCAGCCAGGGTTTCTGGCTTCGGTTTCGGGGGCAGGGGCCTGTGCGCGACGGTGGCCGCGTGTTTCTGCGCCTCTTAGCAGCGCGGCGGTGATGGTCGGCATTCAGAAATAGGGCGAGCTCGCTTGCGGTGCTTCGCAGTTGCGGACAACGACCTGCGCCTGATGACCGGACGCAAGGGTTCGGGGCGTTTGGAACTGGTGACCGCGGCCCACAAGCACGGATGACTTTGCCAGCCCCCCCGTTGGAGGCGACAGGCGTTGTCTTCGATGTCGGCATATGCTGGTTTGGAGGTTTGGTTCAAAGGCGCGCAGACGGGGCGCGGGCGGAAAGCCAGGATCATCAGCTCGCGTTACTTTTTGGCGTACGACGCACTGTCGAGTGCGCCCCGAAAAACTGTCACGAATCAACCCGTTCATTAGCCCCGTGTCGGCGGAGGCCGTGAGGTTGAAGCCGCGGCACGGGTGTAGCCCGTTTTGATGCCGGTCAGCGGCCTTTGTAGGAGCCGAGGAAAGCGGCGCGTTTGGTGTGGCTGACCTTGCGCACGCCGGCATCAGCCGTGATGGCGCGAAAACAGGTTGTAGTATCGGGTTGATCATAGGAGCAGGTGGCGGCCCTTGATGGTCATGTCGTGCGCGGTAGAACATGTTGGCCGGACCTGTCAGGCCGTGGGGCGTTCTTGAGGTGGTGTTGGTCATGGCCGAGCGCTTTGGCAGTGCGGTTCATACGGCGTGCAAAATTTGCCTCGGAGGCCTTCGATATGCTTCGCCGAGGGCCGTGGCGGCGTTCATTTTGGCAGATTGACCGCAAGCCGCGCGGATTCAGTAGCGCAGGGAGATGGTTTGACCCGATTTTCAGCCCTAGTTGCTGGGCGGTTCGTGACGCGGCGTGGCTGGTTGATCTTGACCTTGCTGTCCAGCGAAATCTCACCACGTTTAATCGCCTCGAACATGCGATATAAAGCGTCATCATTTTAGGTTGAGGGAGGCCGGGTCGCAGACGGGTGTCGGCGTCCGTTTGGAAGCCAGCACTTCGCCGGTACGGGCGTTCGATAAACATAAAAGCGTGCATAAGGGGGCCGCCATTGCGCTTAGTGGCAAGAGATTCATTCAAGATCCATATTGCCGCAAGGATGAATAGCCCAAACCGGGCGGGCTGCCACCACGCCGCACTCTCAAACAACTTGCCTTTGGCTCTGCCTAAGCCGCCGGATTTTTCGGACTGGCACCCATTTTTATTTAGTTTCACCGTATCATTAGGTTCGAAATTTCCTGATAAAACCCGTCCAATTGTGGCAGGCTTCCTCCCAAAAGCTGGCGATTTTTGGGCAGGCACATGTAGCGTATGGCTCAAAATTCTTCGCACTATAGAGGCGATTGCGGCAGGAAGTGGAGCGGAGAGTTGGGCGACAGCGCAGCGAAGGTTGGCGGGCGAGAATCCAGCAAAAGTTCAGGGCGCAGTTAGCTTTGCCACCTCGGAACAGTCGGGGGCGATTCTGATGGGAAAGCGGGGCGGGACATCACTTGGGCGCGGGGGCGTTGGCTTCCAGCGCCCCAGGTGATTTTTACCGTGGGAGGGATATAGACGGGCCCATGGGGCCCGCCCCGCAATCCGAATCATCGGGCACACGGTTTTCGGGGACTTTTTTCATTCGGAAGTTTTGCCGAATCCCATTTTCATGGGCCGCGGGGGCCGGGAAACCGGTTTCCCCCGTGGCTGTCAAAAAGATGCGGCTTGGTAAGGGGTTTTTGGCGGGTCTTGGGTTCCGGGGGACCCACCAAAATTTTTCCTATCGCGCTTTTGAACATCCCGCGCAGTCGGATTTCAGCAAGCTTGCATCTCTTCT
>Ga0163217_1064242_pt1 | contig 11037 bp, 16 predicted proteins | sample SynspAceP_FD_185933 | JGI IMG/M metagenome (GOLD analysis project Ga0163217, IMG submission 185933) | Saline lake microbial communities from Ace Lake in Antarctica - Synechococcus sp. Ace-P (PacBio error correction) | ecosystem: Environmental > Aquatic > Non-marine Saline and Alkaline > Saline ... | reverse complement strand
GCCAGTCGGGCGACTGTTGGATGAGGGATGCCCAGAGCGTCGTGAGCCTGGGGGCGGAGGGTGACTCTGCGCTGAGGATTCAAGTCTGGCTCTTGCTGGTGCCTATGTACCAGGGGTGGCAACCGTTCGTGCACCTGCGCCCTAACAACAGCTCTCTTCTGCGAGGACGTGCCCCCTGTCCGAGTGACGATGCTGCGAGAGGTGGGATGAGCGCACGCCGTCAGCAGTACTTTGCCGACCAGGGGCAGTGCTGGATTGGGTGGAAGATCACGACGTATGGCCGGTTCCGCGTCGCGGCTGGACTGGCACGGGATCAGCACGGCCAGCCCTATCCGGAAGTCGCGGTAGTCGACATTGATGGCGGGCTGCTGCTGACCTGTCTCCCGGAGCCCTTACTGGCCTCTATCAGGCGATGAGCTGGGTTTGGGCGGAGAGCTGCGGATTCGCCGCCGACAGTCGCCCGAGGGAGCCGGGATGCCGGGACTCGGTTCGGCAAGGCGCGTGCTATTCGTTCTTGCGCTGGTCTGTGAGGCGGCTCCGCGCACAGCCGGATGCCCTGGGTGCCAGGGGCTGCGGCCACAGGGTTGTTCGAGCCACTGGCGGGCAGCCCGTGGCTGGCCGATTCGTCACGTCGGCACAGGGGCTCTGGCGGTGGACTCCAGGACGGGGAACGATCCCAGCCCCTGGCTCAACAGCCCTGGCGCCGGCTGCGGTGCAAGCTGGCGCCGGAACAGGCCCGCCCTGCACAGCGATGGCAGATCGACCGTTTCTGGAGGACGAGGGGGAGCCCGTTGGCTGGCCTTCGCTGCGCGGCGAGCTGCGGGGAGGACGGCCAGTGTGTGGCTGCGCGGCTGTTTGTCAATAGCCAGTCGGTGGCGCTGGGGCCGAGCTTCCATCCCTCAGCGGCATGGTTTCTGTGCGAGTTGCCGCCCTGCAACGCCCTCCTGTGGTTATCCAGCGGCCTTGAACGGGCCTTCGGCGAGGAGTCATGTTTGTGCGGGGGTTACATGCGGATGTCCCCCCTACGGGAGGCCCGGTTGTGAGTGGTGAGCGATGAGCCTCAGACCAGGCAGTGCGTGGCGTTCCGCGGGTGGATCTAGCCAGATCTATCCGCGTAGTTTCGAGTGGACAGCAGCGGCAACCGGTGTTGGCGATCTTAGAGGCGATTATCGCAGGAACTTCCCTGATGTCCGCTTCGCCTTGGGCGTCGATGCGGAGGTCTGAGGGTGGTCCGGGCGTTCTAGCGCGGTAATCGCGAATGGAAGGACTATTGGCGTATGGGACGTCAGGTGACGTGAGTCGCCAGGTTGCGATCCTCTCTTGGGAAAGCGTGCTTGAAGATGTTCGTGCAGCTCCTGCGTGAAGCCCAGCAGCCATAGGCGCTGAAGGTGATCATCGATCAGTCTGGAGTATAGCTCGACCAGCACCCCTGGGTTTCTGCGAGCGGGAGCAGAAAAAAGAGTGTGCCATAATGTTCGCAGCAGCTGACGTGGTAGTGTCTGGCATGAGTCCTGGCCCGAGGTGACCGAGCCTGACCCCAGCAAGCTGGCTGCCTCCAGCCTTGCCGGCCGGCTCGGCCTGGACATGGGAGAGCCCGCGAGCGCGGCGCCAGTACTAGCCTCACCGATTTCGCTCAAGGGGAGCGAGCCCGGCTGCAAGCTGGCGGAATCAGGAGGTTCGAGGAGGCCATGTGGACGTGCGGCGCCTACTGGCTCGACAGGTGGGCGTCGGGGACGGTTTTCGTTTCGACCGTCATCAAACTTTCTGGTAGGCGCGAAGTCAGGAACTGCCGGCGACAATCCACAGCGGCTTCCAGGTATTGGCCCTGGCCCGGACGGGGCGCTTCGAGAGGTCCGCCCTTGTCTTGTCGAGTTCGGGTGAACAGCTGACCAAGCCAGGGGCCGGCCGGAAGTCGCGGTGGAGGATAGTCGGAACGCATTCGCGTGCCTTGTCGACAGCTATTGCCGGAGACGCACCAGCCTGGCCGAGGTGTCGGTGGGGCGCGGCTGGAGACGGCGATCGGCCGGATCGGCTTGCCGTTAGCGTGGAGCGTCGGACGAAGGCTGCCAGCATGGCCTACAAACTCCTCCCTGATGACGAGGGAGCCCCTTTGATCGGCGGCCGCGGCTGCACGGGCATTCATCGAAGCGGGTTGGCAGGCCCAGAGTTCAAGGCGGAGTCCTTTGCTGGACGCGGCCGGAAAAACACCACACTTTTCCCCCGGCCTTTCGCACTGCCCGCTGGGCACGGGCTCTGATGGACGAACACTTGCAGTCAGGAGGCCTTCGGACCGCATCAGCGCTCGCCGCGCTCCTGGATCAGCTGCAGGGGCAGGCGTGCTTGCATCTTATCAGGGTGACCGAACTCGGGTTGCACCAGGCCGAGATCGCCGGCCGCGGAGCGGAATGGGGCGAAGATCCCTTCGGGAGTTCGGGGCTGAGCCGCTGGTGCTGGGTCGCGATGGTGACCGGCACCCCCATGCCACTGGGACGGATTGGAGGGGGCGATCAGGCCGGGGTGTCACCACGGCGCCGGAGGGCGCTGGCTGGCGCGGCTCCCACGGGAACATCGCCGCCGAGTGGCGGGTGGAGCCCAGGAGCGGCGACCCCCAGGTCAGCTGTTGAAAGCAGAATAGCGCGGCGTCTGAATGGCGCACGTTGGCCGCCGGCGGCAGGAGGCCCCTCAGGGCGGGACGTGCGTTGACGCTGCGAGTTGTTCCCAGCGAAGAGCCTGTGCTGGCGCTTCTGTGGCGTCGGCCGCCAGGCCAGACCTGGCCTGTTTGCGTTTCAATTTCGACCCCGAGGGTGCCGGGTCTAGCCCGAGTCCCTGGAACATTGGCCGGCCTGCCGTCAGGGCCGATGAACTGGATTTTGTCAGGTGAGGTGTTTCGAGAGCACAGTTGGCGAGAGTGTCCCGCGGTTTCGGGAGTGGTTCATGCGCTGGTTGCGGCGAGGCCGTGTTGGACCTCGTCCGATGCGCATTCCGATCGCAGGGTCTCCCGTGGTCTCCTCCGGGTGAGGTTGTGGTCTGCTGGAATCCCAGGCGCGGTTGGGAGCGTTCGTCCCGGGGCCATGAGTGAAGCGGGATCCCATCGCTGGCATTGGAGGGAGTCGAAGCGGCGCACCGTCGGCGGCCCGAAGGTAAGAGGCCAACGGCCGCCGGCAGGCGTTCGGGAAAAACGCAGGGCGGGCTCGAGGCCGAAGCGTCCACGAGTGGCCGGCACGATGGGAGTTGGGGTTTGTGAGGAGATCCTCTTGCAGCCGCGCGGCCATCGCGCGGAAGGCCGAGTGGCGCGGTGGTCGGGTGAGCTCCTGGGTAAGAGGATCCTGCCAGGACACGTGCCGAGGCGGGCAGGGTGATGGTGCGATGCTGCGCACGATTCGGCGCTCGCGGTGGAGCAGCCGAAACACGTTCCCACGCCCGGTGCTTTTGTCTCTCGCACCGGCTGTCAGAGGGCGGCGGACAGGGAAGGTACCTTCGCGTTGGGCGAAGCAGAGCTGGGCGGTGGCGTAGCGTAGAGCAGCCGAGGCCGGGGATAGCGTGCTGGCTCCCTCGCCAGGCGGGCTGACGGGGTCGTGGAAGGCGGGCGCAGTAGTGGGGCCAGCCACGCCCCATCACCGCGGTCATGGGGGCTACCAGGCGGGCGAACAGATCGGACCACGGAGAACGCCACCGCGAGCCGGACCGCCGTACAAGGATGTCCGGTGAGCGCAGCACGCCGAACAAGGTGGGAGGTCAGGGGCCGAGCCCGGAACGTCGCGTTCTTGCGGAAGAGAGCGTCGCAGCCGCTGGAACTCGGGGGATGTCAATGTCAGCCCGGGATGGGCGGGCGTTCAGAGGACGACGGATCGCCCGCAGGGCCGCCTTGTGGGGAACAGCGCCAGGCAGCGGGCCGCAGGAAGACGAGGCGAGCACCAGCCGAACACCACCGCAAAGGCCCACCAGTGAGAACAGGCTGCGAGCGGCTGCCGAGCGACCTGCAGCGGATGGCGGGATGCGGCGTGTGCGCTAGCTGCTTGCACCGGCAAAAGACGCTGCCAGCAGGCCGATTTGCCCAGCATTCGACACCCCGAGCGCAGCAGGCTCCTGGTTGAGCATGGCGAATGGCGAGTTGAGCCAGGCGCCCGGCGGCAAAGGAAGCGAAGCAGTCAGCACGTTGTCGGAAATAGGCCCACCCAGGGCGATCGCCCACCGCCTGTTGGGAGACCAGGGATTACTTGAGCTTTCTCCGGCGGCACCCCCGTGCGGGCAGGGAGAAACTTTTGGGCGAGGCCGGCCGCGGAGTCATGCGCGATTGACAGCGACGGCCGGCGTTGTCGAGATGCCGAAACGGGCCACGGATGGCGTGGGTGGCGAAGCAGCACCGGCCATTGAGCGGACTGGGGCGGGGTAGGAAGCGCCGCTGCACCAGAGACAGGGAGACAGCAGCGTCCCGCTCGGCCAGGCAAACAGCGTGGCAGGGTGGAGCTCGTCGCTGGGCCATCAGCTCGCCCATGCTGCCCAGACAGGAGAGCTCCGGGACGTTAAAGAGCGTCACGCGCGCTGATGTGCTGGTTTCCGATGCGTGGCGTGGGTGATCGAGTGATGCACGCGCAGCGACCGAGCGCAGTGTACCCCAGCGCAGGATCGGCTGGAAGAGGGCAAGGATGCGGCGAGGAGATCCCGAGAACCGTGTAGCGCGGCGCAATGGCAAAAAGCAGCGACGAGGCCACGGGTCAGCGGCCAACAGGCTGGCCAAGGCGGCGTAGGTGGCTGGGATCACGGGCAGCGATCGGAGCGATCGGCTGCGGCCGGTGCATCACGGCGGTGGTGGAGTTGCGGCGCGCCTGAGCTGATGAGGGGGCCTGTCGGGGAGGAACGCGCAGATTCAGGAGCCATAGGGAGGCGGGCATGCGGGCGGCAAGATCGGCGCGCACGCGAGAACGGAGTGATCGGGAGGCCAGACGGCGCGCGCCAGCCCGCATAGGCGCATGCAGCTGCGGCACCAGATAGGCCGCCACGTGCTTCCAAGCCAGGACATCTCCTCTCAGCCAAGGCTGGCTGGTAATGGGGAGGGCGCTGTAGGCCCGGAAGGATGGGATCTGCATGGATCGCATGAAACCCACTGCGGCTGGGGCTCTCAAGGCTCCAGCAAAACCGGACGGGCAAAACATTCAGCCTTTCGATCGGAGCATAGGCATCGAAACAATCAGCGGCCGGCCAGCGGCCGCCTGTTTGTCAGGGCTTAACCACGAACGTGTTCGCGCTGTCGGCAGACGGCAAGGAGCAATCCGCTGCAAACCACCACCCTGCTTCAGGCCGATTCATGGGCCTGGATGCTGATGTCTGGTGAGCCTGAGGCCTTGGATCTTCTAAGCGCTACCAGGATCTTTGATGGTTCACGCCCCAAGCCCCAATGCGCAAGCACCAGCACGCCCCTGGCGCCCAGCCTTCCGCCCAAGGCACGACGGCAGTGCATTCAAAAAGGACGTTTTCGTTCTCTTCGATGGACTGCGCCAGCGAAGAGAACGGAAATCGCCCCGCCCTGCGCGCTGCCGCAGAGTTGGTCAATGGTTTCGCGCCTAGGCTCTCGGCCGAGCCGGGGAGATGGGGCTGGCGATTCGGTGCGATCGCACTGGTGGCTGTCGATCTACCGCAAGGGCATCGCCGGCCTGCGGCAGGGCCGGTCTGAAACATCAACGCGCTGATGAGTTTGGCTGTCAGCGGGTGCCTTTCTGATCGGGCACCGTAAAACCAGAGCGGAGTGCCCTGCGAGATCCGGGTGAGTGCCCGGCCTCCGCATGAGCACCTGGCGCGATCCTCCAGCGGTGGAGGAGGCAGGACCGCGCGGCTAACGCCGGGCGGTGTTTTTCTGGCCTTTGGCGCCGTTGGCTGTACTGGTGCCGTTCCTGCTGGGCGTTGCGCCCTTGAGGCGGCGCCGATCCTGGTTCAGGAACGTCAGGGCCGCAGTGTTTCTCGCTCCTAGCGAACACGGACCAACGGGTGCTGGCGATGGTTCGCCCCCCCTACCTGGCGATACGTAAAACCCTCATCCAGGCAGGCATTGCCAGCGCTGCTGGGCCCTGGTCGTTGCGGCGAGGCCTAGGCAGGCGACCCACGATGCAGTGGCCGAGTTTAGTGGATCATGAACGACGATCTGATGCGGCTACCGGAGACCATGGAGGACCTTTACGCGGCTAGCACGTTCACCGTGCGGTGCAGAACATCACTCCTGGCGCTTGGCTTCAAGGCCTCATTTTTCCTGGTGTCCTCACGCGTGGTGGGTCCGCACCAAGCATGTGGGAAGCCGTGTTATAGCGACATGGTGCACCAATAAGCTGGGATTCATGTCACCCAGCATGAGAACTACCCGGACTACTACTCGATCCACCGACAGGGTTGGATCGGCGCCGATGCTTCTGGCCATCTGCGCCGCTCTGCTCCAGCTCAAGGGCCGCTCCCCTGTCCAGGAGTTGGATGGGGTGCTGGAGGCGCGCTAATTGAAACGCCTGCCCGTCTGATCGAACCCCGTTAGGCCAGCGCCTTCGCCTTTGGGGATGGAGCACGTGGCATTCGCGTGAACACCGGCGTCCGAGCGTTTGTTCCTCAGCCCTGCCATAGGCCACTGGCGGTCTGGCGCCGAATCGGGCCGAGGAACCGGTGCGGCTTGGTGAGGCTTTGCGGCGAGCAAACAGGAATGTGAAACGCCAGCGTTCTTGCTGGGTTGGGGCTCGGGTTGGCCGAGCCCGCGTCGAGGGCATCGTCACTGCCATTCCGATTTTTGCTGAACTTTCAAGTGGAAGGCGATCGTTGGCCAGGAGCTGTCTGGCCCTGCACACGCACGCCAGCTCTGGCGGCTTGATCAGAGGCCCCACGCTCAGCCTGTTTGAAGTCATTCACGGCTTCTGGCGTTGGTCGTAGCCCTGGTGCTGGCGCTCGCGGCCCTGTTCAGGCCAAGCCCTGGCGACGATGGGAGCAAACCTCCCCGCATCGGCACCCCCAGCGCCCCCCTTGCCGCTCTCCAATGATGCCTCAGCGAACGGGCCCCCGTTCAAACCAGAGCCCCCACTACCCCTCGGCCTGCGCCCCATCCCGCCCTCGACAAACCCACGCCCGACTGGATCGGCAGCATGTGATCCTGCCAGTGAGCGCGAAGCTGGGGCGAGGCCCGCAGGCACTCCGTGGCAGGACTGGACCTGGATCGAACTCGAAACAGGTGCGCAGCGCCGCAGGCGTCGTTGCTGGGCCAGCGCCTACGGCTCGGGCTGGAAGGACAACCCCACCTGGACGAACCTGGTGCGGCGCGGTCCACACACATTCCGTCTGGATGCCGCCGCCCGCTTTCCGCCAGCACCGAGGCAACGTTGGTTGCACCGTGCGCCTCAATGGACGCGGCGAGTGGACCGGCCGCTGCTAGTTCTCCTGGCGGGCGCGCCGCCCCCCGCGATGAGTGATCGTGGAACTGCAAGAGGTCGCCGTGGCGCCTCCGATGGGCTCGCCCGCTGCGGGCGCCCCATCTCTGCGCATGGGCCGGCCGCCGATCAGACTCACCGGCCGTCTGGGGTGGCGCTGGGCGCAGATCCTGGGCCCCGCCCCAGCTGTGGCGGCGGTTCAGCCTCCGTCGCTTACCGGCGTGCAGCACTACGACAAGCGAAGCGGGGGGCGTTCAAAGTGGGCCGATACCACCGTGCGCGTCCCCCAGCAGCCCCTCAACCGCAACGGCCGCTGGCATGTCAGCCCCTTTGGGCCTGGTGAGCAACCCCATCGGCGAGCAGGGCTGGTATCTCTATGGCGCCCCCGAGGCCACGGGCTGTTCACGGTCCAGGCCCTGGCGGCCCCGGGCCTTGTTTTCAGCTCATTGGAACCGACCGCTGGCAGCACGGCCGCGACGCCAGGCTGCGCTACTGCAGCGCGGCAGCCCTGGGGCCCCCACCAGCCTCCAGCGCGGAAGTTTCGTCGCGGGTCCGAGCTTTGCCGCGGAAAAACTCCGGTTTGCCCTGGGTCCTGGGGGACGCGGCCTGGCTGATCCACCTGTTCGGGGGCATTCGGTGGCCGCAGACAGAGCCACAATCGCCTTTTTTCACCCGTGACCGGCCACTGCGCCTTCGGAGAGGAGCGGAAGGTGGTGCGCGACCCTTCACCGGCGAGCTTCAGGTTTCGCCCTGCGTTACCACCAGATCTTATGCCAACAATCCCGATGGGATCGTGGCCGGCACGCAGGGACTGGAGCGCCTATTGCCGGCGACCTTGCGGCGGGGCTGGCTGGGCACCCACGGCCCTTCTCTGAATCTGCTGGTCCAAGCGGGAGCGCTTCGACGAGCCCGCCCGGCTCCGATTCGTCCGCTGGCGAATCCAGTTTGTTCGTTGTTGAGGGAACTGCAACCTGCAGGCGGAGGTGTGATGAGCCCGCTAACCGAGCAGGCGATGGGCACCGGCTTCAACGCGTCGGGCGCGGCGATCTCCTGGCGTCTACAGGACTCCAGCCAGGCCTGGCGATTGCCGTGGGGGAAGCGCCTGCGGCCTGCGGCTCGGATCTGCACCAGCTCAAGGACCTGGGCTCAGGGCCCGACGCCGAGCGGATCCAATTTTTTCCCTTCGAACGCCTCACCCGCTCCCTCGATGGCCTGCTCACGCCCTTTGACAGATGCGCGCCGATTAGCGCCGCAATGCGGCCGTTGGTGGAACAGTCGTCCCCAGGGATGGACCGACGGTTTGCGGCCTTTCCGCCCAGGCCACCCGGGGTCTGCGCGGTCAACGTTTGCTGACTGGCGCACGATGGTGCCCCCGCAAGCGGCACGACAATCTGCCCAAGCTGTTCCTGAACCCAAAGGCCGGCCCAAGCTGCATGTGCTGCGCACCAACCAGATTCCTGCGGCGGGATGGTGCGGTCAACTCTTTGCCCCACCGATCTGCCGGTCAGCATGCCGCCCGGTGGCCTCCCTGCTGCGGCCGGATCGCTCTGCCCTGTTCATGGCCGCGGTTGGCGAACCGTGGCCCATGACCACTTGGCGATCCTTGTGCCCTTACCGCCCTGCTGGCTCTGGCCCTGGGACGACGCTCCGGTTTCCCCATGCGCATGTGCGCTGGGGACGCCACTCCCCCTTGTTGCGCCGATCCCTTGGTTAGGGTTGCTGATGCTCGCCTTGGTGGAAGACACTGTGTTTCGCGTTCGCCCGCTGCCCCATCCGCTGGAAGGGTGGAAGGCCTTGGAAGGTCACGCCTCGCCTGGGCTCCTTGAAGCCCTGGGGGCTGTTTAGTGATCTACCACCCCCTGGCGGGGGCGCACCTGGTAAACCCAAACGCCAGAGGGTGTTCCATGGACCCACGTTTTTCTGGTCAGTGCACCCTAGCTGGGGTTGGCCTGCCTTGGCCACAAAACCTCAGGCGGCTCGATTGCCGCCACTGCTGACCCAACTGGCTGGCGGTCACGGTCTGGCTAGGCCCCTGCAGGGACACCGGCGCCTACGTGCACAGCACGGTGACGCCGATGACGCAGGCGGATCAGCACCCAGGCCCTGGGCCCACGGCCACCGACTAAAATCGAGCTCAGGGTCCGCCTCTTGCAAAGTTGAAGCGGAGGGGGCCAAGGCGGCGGAGCGGCGGAAGCGGAGGCATTGGCGATCAGCGGATCATGAAGCGCCTTGCTACCTCGGACTGAGTCAGCCCAATGGATGCGCCATGAAGACCACCAGCCTGCCGGGCAACAACCTGTTGCACTACACAGCAATCACACCTAACCCCATCCGATCCGGTCGTCGCCGTAGTTCCCTGCATCCCCTATCGCAAGCGTCAGCATCGTGCGATTCGTGACGACGCAAGCCACACCAATGAGCAGCCATCCCGGGCGCCGCGCCGGATCCGCGCCTCGCGCCCTGCCGACCACGGCTGCGAGGGAGAAAGCCACGATCAGCGTGGTCATCCCGTGCTTGAATGAAAGGCCGGCCTGCTTGGAATTCGGCCCTGCCCACTGCACAGCCTCGAGCGCGCGGGGCGGAGTTGATCGTGGTCGACGCGCAGCAGCGATGGCACGGCCGAGCATCCGCCGCAAGGCTTCGCGCTGGTGCAGGCAGAGGCGGGCCGCGCCGCCAGATGAATGCCGTGCCGCCACAGCAGCGGCGGCGCCTGCTGCTCTTTCTCCACGCGACACCGCCTGGCCTAATGGGCGCGCTCGCCCTGGTGCCGCAGGCGCCTCTCGGCCGGCCGGGCTGGGGTCGCTTTGATGGGAGCTCCGGCGCGCGACGCGCTGCTGCGGGGCTGGTTTGGCCGGCCCTCGATGAACCACTGCGCTCGCGGCTGGCGGCAATGCCGCCACCGGCAGATCAGCATTTTTCTGAGCCGCACCTGCTTCGAGTTTCCGCGTCGGCGGGCTTCCTAACCAGCCGCTGATGGGAAGGACGTCGAACTCTCGGCGCGGTGCGGTCCCTGTCCGCCCCGTCTGCCTTGCGGGCCCGGGTGATTTAGCCGTGTCGCTGGCATCGACATTGACATATAACCTCTATGACGCGATGCACGTGATCGATGTGTCTAGAGTGCTCTGCGACTTGCCAATCACCAAGAGCATGCCTAGCTGATTCTATCGGCCGGTCTAGATATAGCACACTGCCGTCTCACGTTCCGGCCCAGGCGTTGCACGGTTTCTACCGCATGAACGGCCAAAACCGCGCAGGCCATTCACCACGTTGCACCGGGAGTCTCACTGTGAGCATGCGGCTCACACCGTCATGGGGTCTGACATCATCATCTACTCTACTCACGAAGCAGGACACCCTGGCTTGCGGTGATCAGACCAGCTGCAAGCGGATCGGCCTGCCTCAATCCGCGGTGGTCGACCAACGGCAGCCAGCGATGCCAGCGCTGGCGGTGGCCACGGCCGCCGGCGCCGCGTTGCTGGCGCGAACCTGTGGCCGGCTACGGGCCGGGCGCTGCTGGCGCGGGCCGGCCCAGCTGCCCGAGGCATTCGACTGGATTCCTCTTCTTGCGATGGCGGACGGCAAGCGACGACCTGGCCTCGTTGCCGGGCTGGAAGCAGCCGGCTGGCCGGACCACGACCTGATCCTG
>Ga0163217_1023743_pt1 | contig 11037 bp, 5 predicted proteins | sample SynspAceP_FD_185933 | JGI IMG/M metagenome (GOLD analysis project Ga0163217, IMG submission 185933) | Saline lake microbial communities from Ace Lake in Antarctica - Synechococcus sp. Ace-P (PacBio error correction) | ecosystem: Environmental > Aquatic > Non-marine Saline and Alkaline > Saline ... | reverse complement strand
GGGATGAACGGCTATTCCTTTTCCTGGACAAAACCTGAAGCTGCCTACCCAGCGAATTGAGGAAACCCTAGGCTCTTCGATTGAAATAAAAGTCAATATGGCGACGGTATTAACTAATGACCTAGTTGAAGCAGTTGGAAATTCAACTTTGACAGCCACGATCAAGCACAAAGCTCACAGTGGCAGAGCTCTGCCATTTATCAGGTTAACTCCAGCGAGGATTCACTCACTACCCAATTCAACGTGGCTCTATTGTATGTCTGATTTGATGAATGAAAAGGAGATTGCGGTTTCGAAGATCATTGTAATATTTGAGTTGGGGAGAAAATTACTGGTTCGATTGTCAGTTTTGGCAAAGCTATTCGAGTATTTTCCCACCCATTCCCAAAGATAAGCTGAAGGAAGTGGCCACAGTTGGCGAATCGGACCCTAAAGAGATTGATCTAAGAACGAATTTTAGTCCCAATGTAGTTCAAGAAAGAAGTCAGTTTACGTTGACCAATAAGGAAGGGAAGAATTGGTGATACGTTAAGGTTCAGGAGAATTGTGAATGTTTTACCCTTACGATACCTAAAAACTACCCAAAAGATCCAGGCCGAGTCTATCGAAACTCAGAATTTACTTTTGATCCCAAAGGAAGAAAATGAAGGATCAGAGCGAAACATTTAAATTGTTCAGTACAGAACACCCGCTTACCTCCGGGCAGTTGTTGGTGCTCAGGAGCAGAGTAGAGGAAAGCAGTTTCGGTTGCGTTTTCGATTTTTATATTGGGTTTTCTAAGTTGGAAAATGCTAGTGGTCTTACAATGTGAGGATGGATTTGGTTGTCTGTTATCAGTTCCCCCACGGCTGACAGGTGTGTTTGGATTGACTTACTGACAGGAAAAGGTAATGGCCATCCTATCCATTTTTGTATATTTGATTATTCACGATTTTCTAAAACCTTCACCAAATGAAAAGATCATTTTTCCTCTTTGTTCTCCTAAGCCTTTTCTGTTTTTTTTTGCGGTCAACAGTTCTTGCAGAAAACCCCTTATCGAGTTTACCCTTACCTACACAGTGTACGACCAGGGGAAGATCAATTGACTTGGTTAAGTATTACCTTGACCTCAAAAGCGAGATACGATCAAAGAATCAAGAAGGGCAGTGATTTTTTCGGAAAAATAGTCACTGGAGAAGCTTTAACCCCGAAGATATTATATATTCTGAGCTGAGAAGAGATCAAATAACATATCAGGCTTGGAAAAGGATGTGGCTCCAATCAGAGACAAGCATTTAAATACCCAAAATTGACAAGTAGGCCTTACCGCCTTGGAATCATAGCAAGTTATCAAGGGTTCTTTGGGTGAGGTTTTCTTACGAAATCCTCATTTAAAACTCCTAAAGGATAAAAATGATTGCGGAAAAAATTCAATATGTCGCACTGGCAGATTCTGAAAACAGAACCCCGAACGGTAGATGATCTCTATCGGGAATTGGTTCCTGGGCAACCTATTGATTCGACCGTTTTAACCAATTCCGCAGCTGTGGACGATAAGTTCTGGATTTTCTGTGCTTGAAGGTATTGAGATCCCCAATTATTTTTGCCTGTCTGAGCAAAAAGGGTATGGCTTAAAACCATTAAAAAATCATCAATTCAAGAGATATTATTTTATCGGTTGCATGCCGGCGATCTGGTTCAGGGTGGAGAGATACCAGCCTGATGGGATTGAGTTTTTCCCCGTCACAAATGCAGGTGAATTCGATCAGTGGATTCAGTAAATACCAGTGTCCCACTTTTGGCAACTGGGAAAAAATACGGGCCATGAAATGGAGGTTATGGCCGATACCACAGGGAGGTAGAATTTGCTCCGGTTATTGTTATGCTAGGCGAGATTAACCAGCCTACTTCAAAACTCCGTATTTCGGACCCACTTCAGAAAAGCATGCAAAGCTATTATCGCCGGAATTATGGGCCGATCCACAGATTTTGACGCGTTGATTCCCAGTAATGGTACTCTCCTGATTCAATAGCAATCAGATTTTGATGGCGTCACTAAATTAAAAGGAAAGGAACGAATTTACTGTATCAGGAACCAGACACTCAGGAGAATTATTACTGAAGACTTACCTACAATGTCGGGTGGAAAGGACTTGAGTAGCTTTGGCCGGGCACAGATCAGCCATTTGGCTCGAAAGCCAATTTGAAAAGATGCGAGTGCATGCAGTCAACTTATTTTTGTCACAGACCATCATATTGCTATTTAGCTTCGGAGATCGTGGGTTCCTTTGAATCACGAACTTAGCGATAGTCAAAGTTAGGTTACCCCAATGCAAAAATTCTTAAAATCCCACTATTTTGAGCCAATACGAAGTCATTGCGGTACTTTATCTGGCCATGATGAGGACCTTCGAAAGAAGTCTGTCGACCAGGACAACGATGGAAAAGGCGCTACTCTGACTACGATGAGGGTGTTGATGGGTTGACGACTCGCAAAGCGGTGAAGCGAGACTGGAAGAATAAATCACTACAAACCCTTGACTATCAATCCAACATTCCAGAAATGGACAGCGGAATCAAAACTCGGTAGCAGCAATGGAAATACTTCTGGATCTCAAACCCATTTTTAATCTACGAGGAAAGCATTACGAGACATTCTCGAAGTCAAATCTTGAAAAAATACATTGAGGAGGGGAGAACATTTGCCAAGATCAAATCAGTCCGATTATGCTTTCCCAGTGATGGATAGAATTATCAACCATCGTGCGGCAGTGGAGCGTAGAGTCTATGGCAGCTGAGTTTGATGAAAATCAAGTATAAAGCGGTGGGCTTATTCACCGTTTTTAAGAAGAGGTGATTAAAAAGTGAAATGAGACAGGAAAAGGGCCAATGAATCCCTTCTGACTTTAATTAAATTTTGCGGAAAGCTGAAAGGGTGATTTTTACGTATTCAATAATCAAACAGAATTTTCCTGTGCCGATCTAGGAGATAACAGAGATCACAGATTTTGATGCCAAGAGTCCGGTGAGAATTTGGATCAAAGTAAGTCAAAGTAAAAAGTCCTGGATAAGAGATCAAAAACCATTACTGAATTACTGCAAAACCTAGCCTTGTAATAGACCCGATCCAAAAGGAGGCGGTGGAGCTCAATCCAGTGCTCTCATAAAAAAACCATTTCAGATAATTGTGGAATCAAAGAAGTTTTCCACTGAATAGAAAAATGCTATACCTGTGAGGATATCGGCACAAGACCGGTGAATAGTTGAAAGTTTACAAAAGCTAGTGATCTTGTCAGGAAATATCACCAAGCTAATGCTCAGTCCAGATGTGCAAGTGTGAACTCAAGACCAGTGACAAAGTGGGAAATACGCAACTCTTAATGGAGCTAGTAACCGTTTTTGACGCTAAACTCCACGGCGAATTTTGAGGTAGATTAAATGGCGGAGAAATGGATGAAATTCCTGAACAAAAGGAAAATCTTAACCACCGAGGTTGCTGCGAAACATTATTGGATTGCGGTCTTAATCCGCCTACAGGGGAGCTTGTCTTGAAGAAGGCCGTTGAAAAGTTAGAGTAGAAGCGATTGAGCTTCCTACCGGAGAAATTACAAAAGAGCGTATTATAAATTCTTGGATTGCTCCAGCTGCCGAAAAGCATCAGTGGGATTATCGAAATGGTGAAAAGATTAGCGGAGCAGTTGCTAAAAACCATATCATGGCACACCAATCCGTCGAATACATCGGTTGAAATAAGTAATGCATCTGCTGAAAGCAAAATTAAAAAAGTGTAGTCTGAAGCTCTGGTGACTTCAGTGAAATCGATCTTTCCTTCGGTGAAGTCGAATGTGCATTTTAGGAGTTAATCAAGATGGGAAAGGCTAATTTGAAACCTGAGAAATCTATTTGAAACCTATCCGCTCCACAGACCCCGCGAATTCAGTCAGTTTTGATCAGCAAATAGAATTCAATTGTGGTGAAAACCTTGAGAAAATACAGTCAAAGTAACCTTGACTGCATTCGAAAGGCTTTTGACTTGAATTCAAAGAGATTTCAGTTTTGGTAAAAGACACTTTTACTCCAACTTTCAATCCTTTAAAATCATTGAATCAGAGCTGATATACAGCAAGGGGAAGCTTGAATTAAGATCCAGAATCCTTTCTATACCGATTGAGGAGACAATTTGGCATTCAAGGAGAGATTCGAATCAATCGCACTTGATTACCTGCGAAGGATTTAGCAAAAAGTGATTCCCATATTGAATAGAAGACGAGTCGATTTGCAGGAAATGTGATCAGAAGACTTTCACAAACTTACATGTAAAAGGGATTAATATCGCGCGGTCACCAATTACTGGACCAGTTGAGTTTTGTGCAGTACAAAATCGAATGACTGATTAATATCCACAGCTGGCATTTGAATTGATTCGATGGATGAAGAAATGGAGTGTTAGGGTAGTTGAGTCAGAAAGGCAAAGTCTTGATGATCGAAGGAAGGAGGAAACTACGATAGCGATATATCGTTATTTCTGGAGGCTTGCTTGCTGAAAACGGTCAAATATGAGATCAAAATGAATTTCTTTGCCAACAGGTGAAAATTCAGCCGATGGGAGCAAATAGTTGCTCCGGAAGGGAATTTTACGCTACCAATGTATCGTAAGATGTGGTAATTTTCTGGCGCTACCAGGTGTATTAAACCCTTCAGAAAGGGAAGTTAACGGTAGAGCTGAACAAGCACTGCTGGTGAAAGCAAAATCCCAAAGCTAGTGGAGGGAACCATCGCAGGTCTTTTGAGACATAAACCCGATTCTTTGTGAGGAGCTGAAAATCTATCAATCCCGCTTTTATCAAAATTGAATGGGAGATCCAAATTCCAGATCAAAGCATATTCACAATTGAAATACAAATCAAGATTTATAGCTGAAGGCAAAGGATGTGACTGGGAGAATATCGATTCAAAAGAGTAAACGGCACTTGACCTATCGAATTTGGATATTCAGCAATAAGCCTCCGGCCTAATTAGTGATGTTTTGAGGAAGACTGAGCGGAAAGTGTTTGTATTGGGAGTTTTGTGATAGCAGTAAGCCTTTAGAAAAAAACATGAAAAAAAAGCCTCAAAAAATTCAATATTGAGGCTTTTTTCTATTTCTAATTAAAATCTTAAATTTTATTTTAAACGCTTGCAAACCAGTGATCTCTGACCTAAGATCAATAAATGAAATTAATCGTGTGTGCCTTCGTTTAAAAGTCAACACAGATTCCAAATTCATTCATTGACGCATCAGCAGGATTATTCTCCGCATCTGTATACCCATTCCACTGGATTTGTCTTGCTTCCGAGGCAATGTATTATAGCACTCTCCACATTATTTGCTTGCCAGGGAGATGTGTACAGTTCAGGGCAGTCCTTATTCACATTTTCGCCTACTTCCAAGCTAATATGTTCGTGACTTTGGTAATCTCTGTAAGCATTCTGCGGAGGTTCTTATTGTGTCAATTGAATCCTCAATTGGCTTTGCCAAAACGAATTCCGGCTCTGCAGCATGATTTCCGGGGCGGATATCGTAGCAATCCATTGCTGCTCGATGGCTCCCCAGGCACTACCCAAACCTTAGCTGGAATCAAAGCACATCATCGGTGCTCCTAGGTACCAGAACTTGTTAGGAAGGAGATTGCTTTGAACTTTTCACATTATCAAAACATATTCTCCAGTGCAAGAAGCTCTCTAATGACCATTTGCCCATTGAGTTCACGGAGTAGAAAAGCTCCATTCCCCGCTCCACGATTAGATCCATGGATTCGTCTTCTTCCATTCTTGGCCCAAACTACAGCGATATTCAGCCATAGGAGATTTGACAAATCCACATTATTGCACCGTTCAAAAGTAATGATTCCCATTCCTTGAATGGTCACCATATCGCTGGGTTTGGATCCCTATCTGGCTCTGGTCAAACCAAAAAACATCCCAAAACATTTACCTGTATAGCAAGTTTTTGGTAGGATAATTTCCTTCCGCTGCTCCTCAAACCAAATTATAAAATCGGGATACATCACCAAAGAACCCTGGAACAGAAAAGCAGTTGATTCGCATTCCAGGAGTTCACCACGCTCTATTTCCGCATAATCAGTCCTCATAGGCATATGTAGGTCTAATCCACCACACACATATTTCGGTAGGAATCATGAGTGCCGAATGCCCCCTACGATCTCCAAATTTTCTTTACATATCATACGGAATAAGCTTCTGGCCCATCCTCGATGTAGGGAGAAATCTCTTTCTTTACGTAAATCACGGAAGTAGACTCCGGATTTCAACTTATGCTCTTCGGTTATGCAAAATACGTCCAAATCTAGGAAATCTACCCCCTGAATGTGTCTGCTTTTGAGATTTTTTGGATGCAAATAGCTTCCATGTTGTTTTAGTTTATCTAAATTGAGATTCAAATGACTTTTGTTTGGAAGAAAAGCCTCATTTGACAAACTCGTAAGTAAATAGATTTGAAAGGGCTAAAAAAAACTACCTATTTTCACTAGAAAAATGCCTCTATGAATGAGTCCCAGTTTGGGACCCTAAAGACAATAAACTTGACAAAATTCATCAGCTGATCAAGAAGAAATTCAAAAGCTTGGGTCAGATATGCTTTCTTAACTTGAAGGCTTTGCTCTACGCAGATTAGCCATAACGTATGGAATACAATCAATTTGGATTGTGCTTTGTCTTGGCAGCAGCCAAAAACAAGTTTCAAAGACGAAAGATTTATTTCATTCTACACTCAGATTACGAGCTTTATTTCAAATGGATTATCCTCTGGAAATGGAGGCAAATCTCAGATAAGGACGCCATTGGGAGGCTTTTTTTATTGAACGTATTGGAGCGAATCATGATGTATTTTGACATTTGTTAGCTCCTTTGCGATGATGTGCTGAAAAAAAGGTTATGGAGCGAGATCCCAATTTTTTAAAATTCAGAATTCATTGCTTCCATGCAGTGGGTTTTTCAAAGTGCTCGAATTACCGAGAATATCGAAACTGATGGCCAGGGCAGATGCTATTCAACTGGTGGGCGCTTCCAATCCAGGGCGAAGCATGATTATCACTTACTTCTGATGACCTTTTCGCATGTTATGGCGCAGGTGCGAATCGAATGGGCACTGGTCAGAAATAACTTTGACGCTGAAAAACTTTGAGCTGAAGTATGGCAAGAAACTAATCGTAATGATACGAAAACACTACAAAGCTGCAAAAATCTTTGGCAAAAAATATATGAGCTTTGGAAAAAACGAGTGATCAGTTGACCGAGATCATGCGTCAGTTGACTATAAAAGCAAATGTGTTTTGGCCTTTGGCTTCACTTACCAAAATTCCCGGTGCGGTACCTCCAAAATAGACCTGAGATATCGCAAGCACGAGGATAACTGGCAAATTACTTGCCTCTCGTTTTTCAAAGTGATTTTCTTTCGGAGCTTTGGTCAGAAGCGAAAAAAAGAAGGTGGGTAAATGGCTGTGTGGTCAAAAGAGAGTTTTTTTGGGGAGATTTGAAAGCTGAAGAGATCACTTATCGTTGACGGGAAATTTTCCAGCGCAAAAGTCTCGCATTATAAAGCAAAAAGTCATCTTACCAAATCGTCTGGTATCTTCCCTCTTTTCAAGTGGACCAAGTGTTTCGCTTCTGGCATCTTTCGAGCTGCTCAATCTCAATAAACCAGATTATTTGGAAATAGGTCAAATTCCATATGCGTAGGATAAAAGTCTTGTAGGATTCGATCACCCTTCGAAATTGTTCTATGGTCATGGATTCCAAATTTTCAACTTTGTTCTCGAAAGATTCGGATTGGAATAGACGCTTAGCATCCCTCGATATTTTCCCAATTAATTGGATTCATTTGCTGGGTTGCCTTTATCTTTTTGGTTGAGGCTATAATTCGTGGTCAAAGGAAGCCCGAAAATACGCCTGTTTTCAAAAATTGTACATGTTCTTCATCGCAAATGTTGATGTTCCAAGCATTGAAATTTCTCGGTTTTCTCGTCGTGGTTAGTCATCCCTTTCCAAGATCATAGTATCGATTGTTCTAAGTTGTTTCTAAATCAAGAATTAGCCGCAATGCGAAGCGATGACTGGAATCCGATTCTCCATTTGATCAGGCAGGGATGGATGATTTCTCATAAATATTCTTTTCTCGATTGGGCACTCATGGCTTTTACGATCGATCAGGGATTCGATAGCCAAAATCTGATCAGCGCTAATTTTATTTTAGGTAAGGCAATTCCCGACGATCCTTTTTCCGTTTTTATGGAAACCAAGCATTCCATTTATTCTGGACTTATTAGCAATATTTTGCCTTTGTCAGGAAATAGAATGGGCATGTCCGCAAAGCGATTTATTGAAGTGATGCGGAAAGTGTAAAAGTAACACAGCACTTTCATTCAGATTGGATACTGATCGTCTAGAAACTTCAGCTCCGAGCGCATCGCTCCTAATGCATTGTGCTCTTCGATCGTAAGGATTATCGTGATTTCGAATCATCTTCAGGTTTTGAAATTTCTGTTTTCTATTTTAGGGATATAAATTAGGTGCTTCTCAGCGACGAGTTCATTTTAAAACAGTTTTATCGCTTGATTTCGCTTTTAGAAATCTTTCGAAATTATCAGTGTATGAATTTTCATTTTTATAATATTATATCATGAATCTTCAAATGAAGTTTTTTCCCGCTGAGACGAAGGTCCAATAGTCGTATCATATGGAATTGGAAAATAATTCAACCACCGCTTTAGGATATTCGCATATAAAAATTCTGAATTCAAATCCCGTAGTCGGAAGATTGGGCGAAGTGTCGTTCGATTAAACATATGAGCAGATCAACTATGATCTTTATCTAAGCCACGGACGGAACTTGCCGCTCCAGAGAATATAACAATTGAAAGTCAATCTGACATTTCCATTCCAAGCTTCACTAAAAGTCACTTTGAGATAAGGAACTCCATTTTTACTTTAGTGTAGCTTTTTCGATTGATTTGCGATGACATCAATGGGCTAAATTATCTTTTCGTTCAAACTTCTTGCTTTCTCCTGCTGTTGAAAATGTGCGCGCATTGATTGTGGCAATGGAGATCTGAAAAATTTTCTAAGCATGACGAATGATAAAAATGAAAATTGAAAAAATAGCTTCATCCCTCTTTAAATTGATTCAAAATCATCTTGAATCTGCGCGATGAAGAATACAAGTAATAATTTCAAAATTTAAATGATTAAACAGAAGACTAAAACAATGTATTTTTACTAGGAATTCTGAAATCATTGCGTTGTTATCAATATTAAGAATTTATAAAAAAAGGCAATGGCAAATCCATTTCAAATCTATTGCATTTTTAGGGGAAAAGTTTTTTATTTAAAAAAAAATTTTTTAAAAACCCAAACTCCAAAAAACCAAAATCAGGATAAAGATGTTTAACAGAGAGAATTTATTAAAACAATTGACTGACACTACTGAATGCAGATTTGGTGAAGTATTTTTGCGCAGGAGTAGAAAAAGTCAATTTTCCCTCTGGTTTTTATCCCTATTCGGATCATGAGAGAGTAACTTACTGGGGAACTGATTGCATGTAGTGATTCTCGGATGGCAATCTGTGACGACACAAAATCTCGGGAGAGTTTGAACTCAATTCAAGAACTGATCGAGATTTGTTCTTTTGTTTTCCGGACCAAGCGGGCTTCGATTTAAAAAAGTTGGCAATGTTTTTGATTTTTCCTAAAAATAATTAAACTTAAAGGCTGAGGCAAAACCTTTATTTCGATTTAAAATAAAGTGTCCTTCTTCTGACGAAAATCATCATTTTTTGCTACTCTCAGATACTCAGATTCAAAAATGAATTCTAGGCGAACCAACTTCTTAACAGTGCCGTTCCTGACGTTAAAAAGACGATTAGGGCATCAATGATCCGAATATTTTTGGAATTGGATGTGGTGATTTGGTTTTGATCGCTGGAATTTATTTAAAGAATACATCAATCGTTTCAAGCTATATGATATTCCTTTTCCAAGTGATTGGAAAATCATGTTGATATGGATTTGGAGTACTTCTGATGAATGGGAGTAATCAAATTTAAGGTCATTTTGGTCCTAACGTATTATTCTTGGAATCGTGGAGAGCTGATTCAAATTTGGTTTTGGATGGATGGTGTTTATTTAGTGAATTCAAATAAATACATTGGCTACATCCGGAAAGAGCAATTGGCTTGGTGACAAGATTTGACAAGTCGAAAAGGGTAAAATGTGTTGTTGCCTTGCATATTTCCGACTTTCACCGGAAAGCGTCAACGCTATCCAGATCCGGATGTACTTGATAGAAACGGTCGCAATCTGGAACATTTTATTATGTCTTTGAAGGCTTATCAAAGGCACATTTGTTGTCGGTCATACCATTTTCAACGATTTAATATTGATAACGTTAAGTCTACGAGCATTGTCATGTACGTTGTGGCGCTTGGTGGTCAGGCCCGATTTGCTTCGATGGCACCCAAAATGGCCTATGCTGGTTTATGGAGCAAAAAGGTTCTTGAGTGAAATTGGCATACAAAGGAACTGGTATGGACGTTACTGAGCAGTTTAGATTTATGACCAAGGATATCACAAAAGGATTTCCCTGATCAGATTGAGTCTGAATTGTTGAATGTATGATCCTTGTTGGGAAATTTTCTTTGTTTGAAAATGGCATTTAAAGAAAGCGTTACTTCACGGATAGATTATGGCTGTTGTACCCGCTTAAGTGTAAGAATTGCATCTTGGCCACAGCTCCTAAGCGGGCAGAGATGGTAGGAGGGCCTTTCAATTGAATGATCAATGTTCTTTTTTAAAACCTCAGTCAAAAGAGAATTTGGTAGTGGGAAGCCAAGGGGTAGAATTTGGGGGAATGTGTTTAAACACTAAAAAAAAGATCTAAGGCAATATATTTTTAATTGTTTAATTAGGACAGCGTTCTTTCTTCTTGATTGTTTCCCAAAATTTTTTAAAAACAATGCCCAATTTTTCTCGGAAATTTCTCTCTTTTTTTTCCTTTTTTTTGAG
>Ga0163217_1119721_pt1 | contig 11038 bp, 4 predicted proteins | sample SynspAceP_FD_185933 | JGI IMG/M metagenome (GOLD analysis project Ga0163217, IMG submission 185933) | Saline lake microbial communities from Ace Lake in Antarctica - Synechococcus sp. Ace-P (PacBio error correction) | ecosystem: Environmental > Aquatic > Non-marine Saline and Alkaline > Saline ... | reverse complement strand
TCGATTCGCCTCCCTAGGATTAATGGACTCGGTTATTTACTTCAACTCATCGCGAACACGTCTTTCTTGGTCTTCGGTCATTTGAAAATAGCCAAGCAAATTAGGCATATATCGTCCAAACCCAAAAATGCACGGTCCAGAAGAAAGTTGCGTTTAGGAACAAAATTTTTTTGCCCTGCAGGCCGCCTGTCGAAAAAACTTACTTCGGAATTACTTGTACAAACACAAATAAATATGGGGTCACTTATGGATGAAGAGTTTCGCACCAGTGTGTAAATCTAAAACCGTGTATTTTGCCGCAAATAAGACCGTGCTGTTTTTATCAACACCGGCTTTAGTATGATCGAACCGGAGCGATGATAATACATAGTCCCAGTTACTCGAGCGAGGTACGCCATTTGCGCCAAAAGCCGAGATTAAAAAACACGCCCCTGCGTTAATGGCTTAGAAAAATCATGTAATCAAACGGCATCCAAAAGGTCTTATCGTCAGCAAGGCAACAATAGGTGGGGTAAGGGTTATGTGCTCTATGTGGCCCATTCCAGAGTGAAAATGATCCAACATGATTTGTAAAGCTAAGCTCCGCATGTTCGCAGTCTAGGCGCCCAATACTGCATTGGGTCCCTCCCCACTGCTGCTCAGTCAGCATTGCATGCGTTGATACACCAACTCGAGCGTATTTACCTTAAAGAGACCAACTCAATTTAGCAGTGAATGGCTGATGCTCGACGCGATACTCGACGTCGGCCGACTATTAAAATAAAAATTCAAAGGACTGGATAAAAACACTATTCAGCCAAGAATTAGCGTATTAACAAGCGTCCAGTATATTAGGCTACGTTGTGTAGCGGTTGGATAACACCAAGGCATAGATGCTCAAAGTACCGCTGATATAAAACATGTTGGTTTAATGGCAAAGAACCGCGCAAAGCCTTGCGCATATCCAGGTGCAGCACTATTGCTAAATTGGTTGTGAACATAAAAATATCTCGTCTGCAGATGGCAAGTAAAACACATCAACTCGTTTTAAAATGGCCAAACTGGTTTGATCTCTGGCAAAACAAAAAAACGATTCCTGATATTGATTGGCTACAAAAACCCGGGGAATCCAAAATTCGATGGGTCTTATTTCACAGCCGCACCTAGAGAAGCTATTTTCAAAGGACAAGAGCAGGCCTAGAATGGATGATACAGGCCGGTGTTACATGCAATGACGAAAGGAAATTTAAAACACCTATTCAATATCGAGCATAAACACAAACACACTCCATTAATTATTAATGCGTTGATTAACTGTTTAGTTAAACATGCTTACCGAAGATCATTACTGTTTAAGATATCCAAACTTTTAGTCTGAAACAAATGGGAAAAATCAGAGATATGAAAGGGATTTCTTGTGAAAATATTGCCCTCTAATTTAAAACTAGAAACTCCAAGGCAAGTTCAAAGCTAGCTTCTCTGCAAAGAATGATTATGGTTTTAGTTATGTGTAATTACAAATCCATTTAATGACCATATTCCAGAGGTTTACAACTCGATATATTTCACGCGACCACATTTTCAGGTATCTTTGTTCTAATAATTTTTGTGGTCCTTATTACCGACGAACGCTAGAATAGTTCAAGCTAGAACCGGGTTTCTTTAGCTAATTGGACAGGGTAACACAAAAATCCTGATTGTTGTTTGTGACGTCAGTCAAAGTAAGGGATTATAGCGGATTAAATCCCTGTAACCTTTTTTGACGTCTTCATTTAAAGGAATAATATGAATTAATTAAACTATGCTAGTCGGGTCGCCAGAAACGATAAGCTGAAACCTTCAGTGGGTCTTGTCACGCCTTTGTTGCTGCAAACAAGTCTGCCGACGTACCAGATATAATAGGTACGATGTTATGTGAATATCATAAATAGTACCGCGCCTTCCATGCCGAGTGGTGGGACCTCGTAGGAGCCCCATTTGCGATAATATTTATCATCATGCTCAAGTAGGTCTTCACCTTAAACCACGCGAGTAAAACTTAACCTTCTTGTCTATGGGATTAGATTGTTGCTCTTGTCTGCGAGGAACGCTGATCAATATCATTATTATATACGATTTCCCAACTTTTTGCTTTTGAGAGTTGTATATCCAGCTCCCTTTTAAGAAAATCAAATTCGTTTCTGGGACAGAACTTTGTTTATTTCTTCAGCTTTCAAAGCTTTTCTACTTGTTTTCTTCATGGTTTGCAGCCAAGTGACCGGGTCATTAAAACAATGGCCGCGCTTTATTGGTTAGCTGGAGATGTCGATCAAATACTCTCATATTGTTTAAAAACTCTGATAACAGCAAAAGTTGCTGATTACGCAACACATACTGATCTCAAACTTTGCGCAAACGCTTTCAGATACTTTAACCTCTTTGGGATAACTTCCCGACTCTGGGACAAATTTAAAGAGCTTAAATCACCCTACTCACTGCAGAACTGTTATGGCCTCCTTGTTGATAATTTCCTGGTCTTGTCTAAAAGAGTCTCAGGCAACCTCCTGATAACATCATTATGAATATTTCGAAGTTATTTTCACCCCTTCAATCACTTTGTGTCAAAGTGATACATGCTAACTCCTCAACACACTTTAATTGAAAGGCACTTCATCTACTAATTGCAATAAAGCTTGAGTTAGTTTTATCTAATTGGTCTATAATGTGCAATCTTGGTTGGCTGCGTGATAATTTGGAACACGGACTAGCAACCAACTCTGCATCTATTTTCTATTATTCGCCGCCACTTAATCAGGCGGTGAAGGATTGATCACGTCGCCTTTATGGTGATCTTGTTGCAATATCCGAAAAACCTTCGTCTGAACATTCTGGATAATAGGATCTTGGCATTTCAATCGATTGGTTTTTTAAGCAGCATAGCTAACAAAGGGCACTTACTGTTCTTTAAGGATGGGATAATCAACCATTTCACTCAGACAACAAAGCGCCACCATTATGGCGCCAAACGCGTCTAGTGTGCTTTTACCAAGAGCCGAGGAGGGCATGGAACCACAATAGCTTTTATTTCCCTTCGCTAACAGCAAAAAAGGGCCCCCCGAGTCGAGATTGATTAACGTGTTGAACTCATTTCCCGCCACGTCCAGTTCATCCCCATTCTAAAAACGATACGCTTTTGAAACTTAACGGTTTAAGCTCTTGCTGATCAAAAAAACGTGTGAGGGCAATGGATACGAGACGTAAAACCTGATATTTTGCAGTGATAAACTCATTAACATCGGCACTCAATGGGGAGTGCGTCTAAATTTAGAGCCCGAAGATGGTTTAGATAGGTTTTGGAATAACTTGTCTGGTAAACTCGGTTTTACGAAATGAAAAGGGGTATAATCAAAAAGTAATGACTGTACATTAATTGTTAAACAGCTTTAGTTTGAATAAAGCTTTATCAAATAAGCGAGCGACTGAGTGGACATTGAACTGTTTTGTTCTGAACTATTCAATTCTCTGGGCTATCTAATAGGTCCTGTTAGTGCGAATGTGCACTTCAACTTATCACTTGAAGGTTTCACCAGTACTTGGAGCAAAAAACTAAACCGAGCGAGTAGAAAAGGAGTGCATTAAAGCAACTCCTTTAGGCAATTACTGCCTATCACGCTGTAGAGGCAGTTACCATTAATCAAACTTTAAATACAAACCGAACACCCACAGAAATGGCAATAGTTATTGTTGACAGTAAAAACTGTCCAACGCAGCTAGAACGGGAGCAGTCCGGATGCTTGGGCCATATAGAAAACTACCATGAAAGCCGCAAGCAGGAACCATCGGCTGCTGACTGACTGGGTAAAAAGAGCGCGACATAGCATAGGATTGGCCAAACTGTGCTGCAGTTAAATCCATTGCACATATGGGTGTTAACATTGCATGTGGACCGGCAAGACCTTCTGTCCTCCATGGCTTCCAGGATTTAATCTAAAATATGTAGCAATGTTTTACCAGAAAGCATTGTCGGCAGGAACCTCACCATAGGCTCTCCGCCGACGCATCACAAAAAACGTAGTGCGGTAAGAAGATCAAGAAGTATCGGCCAATATTTCAGTAATAGTGTTTTTCCATATCCGTGAGCGATAAATAGCTTTGTGTACCGTGCCCTGATTCCAGTATCAGAACCATGGGCCTGAGGGCCAACATAGAACCAGCAATACCAGCCATGGCCGACCGGCCCAGGAAAGTACGACAATAAAACCGCACCTGCAGACGGCCCGAAGTTAAAACTTGCGACGGTATCGGTCGCATATTGGCTTGCCAGAGTGTGGATGCTGGTTGATTCAGAACTATTGTTGCTGAGTCCATGAATCATTGCCTCTCAATAAAATACTCTATGCAGGGTTAATGCAAATCAACAAGCGAATTATTTAAACCTCTTGGCTAAAATTAAGAGAATAAAAAATAGGCACTTGGAAACCCGTAAAAGAAAACCTGACACAAACATTGTTTGAACTATGATTTATTTTTTACAATGTCAACTTTTTTTGCCAATTCTTTTCAAATATTATAGGTGTATGGCATACTAATCCACTTGCGGTTTCTCCTCCAATACGGTTTCTTTGGTTTCTTTAAAAATACTTATTTCAAAATACCTATTTACTCACCATTTTTCACCCAGATACCAAAGGACTACCGCTCATTAGCGGTGTATAAGCCAGGGTATGTCTAATTGATAAAATCATTGATGGGTTTATCTAGTCCGGTCGTAAATACAGACTTATGCTTAGGGTTGAGTGAGTTGATATCGGAATAACATGCTGGCGGTAATGATTGCAGCAACGAATTCCTCTCGGGGTCGGCCGGGATAAAGCCCCAAAACAGCGGCCAATTGGAAAACTAGTTAATAGTACTTCGGAGCCATCCAAAAGCAATATTCATCACCACCTAGGTGTTGAAGAGGGAATAGCTTTTTGGTTATTTAGTATGCCAAATCACTGGCACAGTTCTTGGGCGAAACTATTCTCTCTCGGCTTTGGTGACATTTCTGGTATGCCTACCGAGCCCAGAAAGCCGATTCAGAATATTGTACAACTTTCGGTAAACATTCAAGGTCGATTGCTATTAGCGTACTGTTTCGCAGGACCAGCGATGCCGCGCTTACCAATTCCAAAAAACAAAACCATATGGCCCTCTTACAATTGAATTGAGTCTGCAACCCCATTGCATATATGAAAACCCACACCAAACAAACTGAGCCTTAACCACTTGGCTACCGAACAGCTTCTAGTGATTTATGTGCCGGTAAACAAAAAATCGGCAATCATCCAAATCACGTGCTGTGAAACAAGACGGATACTCGCAAAAAAATATTTCATTAGGACCAGCCTGCTTACACCATTCGAGTTTTTACTTAAACACTTTGGTTATGATGACAAACATTAGATCTACAAATGTACTAGCGCTAGTTGATGCGACTCGCTGGGCCAATTGGAAGTAGAGATCGAAATGAATCATTCGTGACAGGGCAGCAGGCTTTATCGGTTTCTCCTATGTTAGGTGTTACCTTCATTGCTGCGTGGGAACCGTTCATGTCAGGGCATTGATAATCTTGACGATATTATGATGTAACCTAGAACAAGCACGCCTCGATGAGTTGGGTAACACCGAAAAACAAAACTTATCTTTCTTTTTACAAAATTAGATTCTGGTGCTGGATCGAGAATAAAATAGCACAAACTTTCGAAACGAAAGTTTTTGACAATGGTATAAAATTCTGGCGGCGCAAGCCGGTGTTAGGTATTCAATTGAAAACCAACATGCTTATCGTGACAAGTTAATATTGTTGGTTTGGTTTTAAAGTATACTTGAAGGCTGTCGGCGCAAAATGCAGTTAAACACTTAGTGTATGCTTCTTCTACTCGCATATAGCGCTGCCAAAATTGAGCGATTAATTCCGTTTTCCGCTTAAAGACAATGTTGATTGCATCCCTGTTTCTCTTGATGCATGCAACGTAATAAAAAACCCAAATTGAGTTAATGGCGCACAACTTATAAGTCATCTGTATCGGTTACCTTACACTGGACTTCGCTTTTTTCACCGTATATGGACCTTGGGGATAAAACCTGACACACTGGCCTTAGTCAAATTCACCAAAGCAATCATGGCAAGGTGATTCAATTGATGGTGTTCAATTATGGCAATTCAATGCCAGAGGACTTATACGTATTGTCGATGACATTGTCGCAGGTACCCTTCTCTCATTAGGACCAAAATGTATCACGCACCGCAAATGGTCAGGCCAAACACCAGACCCACAGTACCAGTAGGAGCACCTGAAATTTTATATATCGGTGCTCATACACCGGATAAATCTATTGTCTTTTATGAGACTTTAGAAAAAGCCTCTAGTCAAAATGCAACAAAACCATTGCCCATGCAGGGCAGAAGTGTCCGATACGTTATGCTGGTTTCAGCCCATCAGAGGAATAGGATATATGCCCAAGCAGTCTAGACAAGTATTAAGCAATTTGTTATTTGTATAGAAAAAGTTACAAAAAAGGCGGTTAAATTTAAATATCGAGAATTAATATCTTCGTAATCACCTTGTTAGGATTAAATCAATCATGTTATCGCAATTGCCAGAAATAATTAAAGTTCTCCTTGTGTGCTCCTCTTCCTGTATTTACTGCTGAGGTTTGTGGCAATTATTTTTCTGCTCATAAATTATTTAAGGGCTATCATACATCCCAGGCAGTGTGGTCTTTTTAGTGGCAGTATGGACGTACCCAGAGTGTCTTACTGATAAACACCGCTTGAAGATCAGTATCCAGTCGTTATGGTTGAATCACAAGAATGGCGAAACCGAGTGCCATTGTTTATATTTAGCCTGTTAATTATTTTGAAGTGAGAGATTACTTTTATCTTCTCAGATGGCCAAACTGTCTTTGTGTGGCAGTTCTGTTTATAAAAGGAGCACAAAGATACTAATTACTATATTGCACAGCTATATTGGCCATGATAAAGACAAAGAAAGCTCAAGCGAATTCACGATAGCGATATTTCTAAAAAAATTCGGCGTTGAAACCATCAGTATCCATATCTATTACCCAAGAGTAAAATACCGAACCGGTAGCGGCGCGTTGCCTCAATTTTACCCACTAAAAATATGTAGCCTGGTACAGTCTGCAGTCATACCAAGGGCTGTATCGTAGGTTTGATTTTCGAGTAGTCCGATCCCAGTGGAGATCTAAGCGCGAAAAAGTAGAGGCCAGTTTTAGCCTGCCTAATGCAACGTTTTATACAGAAGTGAACGATGCAATTCCACGAATATTCGGACTTACTTTACCAAACGCTGGTTTTTGTAAAAATTTTACCCTCTTACACGAGACCGCACGAATTTACTAAAGTTTAATGGATCAAGAACTGGCTCTTGAATAAATGTGAAGGTAAAATTGTTCCTATTTTTCCGTGGTGGATACCAAACTTACTGCTCAATATCGGCATATTAAAAAAGCATCAGTTAACGAGTAGAGATTTAGAGTTGAATTATTGTCGGCGTATCTGGAGGATCATTGTATTCAGCGTATTGTGCATGTGGATTTATCTACTGAAAAAATTCAACAATTGCCTCCGAAACGACTTTAAAAAGTTCGTGGTTTCCACTGTTTAAACTCTATCAAGCAAGTGGACTTTGTTCTGGGGATAATTTTGAGCATTGGATGGATGAAACCCTGGCTTCCCTCAATACGGGCTCACCTTTAAAGATATGGAATAATAACCTGCGATGTATTGCAACAGATGGTTTAATGGCGGAGGTCCGGTTGTAATTTGAACAAAAATTACACTCACCTGACTTAAAAATTTCAAAAAGCAGTGACGATTATTCAATGTCGAACTTCCGCTATTTTTTTAGTTTTCGAAAAATACAAAGAACATATTCACTAAACGTAGATAGGGCGACTACTTCTGAAGATCTCTGTATAGATGTGGGCGGAGGAGGCACCAACATTCTGTGTTTTCAGACTTAAAAGATGAACAGCGCATTACCGAACCGCCGTTTAAAAAAAAATTGGTTACCCGTGAAACAAAATGTGATGATGCTAATAAACATTGATGACTCCGCTAAATAGTCGAGAGAGTACGTTCCATGAAAATCATGGCAAAACACGATTTGATTATCAATACTCGTTTACTGTCGGCTGTGTTTCACATGTTCGATTAGAGCAAAAAGAATCTTTATTTAAAGATCGGTTTTGAAACCGCCCTTACTTTTGTACCCAAATAACGTTAAGCTGCTAGAAAAAAAAAGAGATTATCAATGAACCTGGTCTTTGGACCGCAATTAATATGAATAATTCTACGAAAAAGACGCAGATAAAAACCCGTTCATTGGAAGAATTGTTAAGCAACAATATGAACTTTTGGTACAGCCGTCGTCCAAAGCAATCAAATCTTAACCAGCATTTTTTCCGAATATTTACATCCAATAGAAACACATGGCCTTTCTCTGATGAGATATAAAAGCGGTCTTTTTAAAATTCGCCATAACGACTTAATGTGAAGAACTAATTTGAGACTTAAAGAGAATTCCAAGAAAACTGACCGACTTTGTTTACATTCCACCCACTGCCTGATCAAAATATTCCCACCAGGGAGCTTATTGCAGGGAACAGTAAGAAATGGTAAGAACCAAATCAGCGCGGACAGCTATTACTATGAAAATATCTGTATCATTCAACCTTGATAAAAAAGCGTTGCATCCTACGATTTTCGCCGAGAGAACAAATTTGTGAAATATCGAGGCTAGCAACCGGCACAATCTCAGAAAACGTGCAACAGAATAAATTTTCAGTTCAGCAACAGGTGCCATTTACATGGACATGTTTTATATTCTGAAACGCGACTCAGATGTTTCCTTTTATTGCTGTTTGGTTTGTATTTCGGCTGATCCATTAACCTGCATCATGTATTCAACATTGTTATTGTTATGACTGGAGCCTAGGTTAGCCAGAAGTTTACGGTTGTCGGCATTTCCGTTTCAACAAATAGGGCCCAGTCGTCAGAAGTATCAGGGCAAAGAGACCACAATATAAGCCGATAAACTTGTGATGAGGCTTATGAAGCCCAGGATTCAAACAAAATGCTACAGAATATAGAAAAGCGAGTGAACTTTCAGTTTAAACAAAAAAGGATTAAGTTGTAAAATCGTCAACTAAGCGCGATTAAATGTCGGATTTTCTTTTACACACATCAAAACCTGTTACCATAGCAAAAAAAAATTGTAATCTGTAATATATTAGACTTTAGATTAATTTTTGGCAACTCAAACAATGCTTAGTTAAACAGATAGACTCACATTCCTCACCAAAAAAGGACGATATTAAAATGAACAACTTTCTTTCACAAAAACTAAATTAATCGCAGCAAGCATGGGTTTTGGTTGGCCTTGGCAGCCTCCAGTGTAACACGACCACGCAACCTCACCTTTTGAGTGAGTCACAGTTCAACTGACAGTTTTCTGGTTTAACCAGTCGGAAAAATAGAATATAAAGAAGCAAACAAATCATCTCGCTTTGATGTTGACTTGGGGCAATTTCGTTAGAAACATTTGATTGCGGACAAAACAGCTATACAGGCTTTCCCATCAGCAAACAATACAGCGTATAACGTTGTGCGGCCTCAACTGCGTATGTTTCGATCACACTCATTCAATAATGATTACCAAAAAACAAACCCCTGCGATCTTGAATGTAAGAAATGGCGTGTAACAAATGTGTGCTGCTGCACTCCAAAAAATGATAAGCACTTTGCTGAGTATTATACACGCCTTCTCGGTCGCTCACCCAAGACTTTTTTTAATCTTGACTACACTGCATTTTTAGCAACACATTGTGGTGCTGTTATCCTAGTTTAGCCTAGGTCTCATACATTGTGATGGTGTGGTCGGTTGTTGACTTGTGTTCATTTGATAGATATAATACGTTTCAGTTCTTTTTCTGACAATGCGTCTTGTTAAAGCTAAATTACAGGTACGAAATGTTGGACTCAGCTTACGTGGTTACAGCTGGTGGCGACCGAAAAAACATCTGATAGTCTAACTAATACGGCTCGATTTGATAAATATTGACTTTCTTCACCTGCTGGGAAGCATATCAAAAAGCCTTTCGATGTTATTACACAGGTTATGCTGGTGAGTTCGATAACATACACTCTGTAGTGGTCTGAAACAAGCGGTCCAGTTACTGTTCCTAGCTCTACTGGCTGAGCTATCCTTTGTGTAGAGGGGCTCAGTTAGGTTTCCCGCATGAGCGTTTGTAGGGTCGATCGTCTTCATTATAAATACGAAGTCGCATGATGATTAAATACTTTAGCTAATGATAAAACCCAGAGTCCGGATTACTCTTCATGCGTCTCAGGCTTTTTTTTCATGATTAAAGATTGTGTAGTATACGTTACCTAAGGAGACTCTTTGTATCGTATCTGTCTAGCACATACTCTTCATTCACTTGATCTATTAGCGTGCAGGCGCTCCCGCATATCTATTCTCACACACTGTCTTGGAGATTCCAGTAAGGCCTCATTTTACCATTTATGAATAGTGTTATATTTACCTAAAAGCGATCTTCGCTTTGCTACTATATAATAAAAACTATTAATCAGCCGACTACCTGGTAAAGCCAAAAAGTACCGAGTCACGAAGAGTATGACATCACTTGTATGTTCTTAACCCAAACTCCCTTGATTGCTCAAAACATTGATTTATATTACCCCCGCGTTCTGAAGAGGCCATCAAAACAAATAATGGTCAGCAAAACAAAACAACTTTAAACCGGAAAACGCTCGAAAGAAACCTCTTACGTCCTTGCAATTATTGTTAAAAAAGGACGTTTCGAAATTGAATAAAGCGACGTTTCTACAATAAGCAAAACCACCGACGTGTTATTTTACTTTTTTAACATCAAATCAAGCTTTCAAAAGTAAAAATCCAAATTTTGGGGGTATTTATGGTTTTCCAAAAGATTTCCCCCTCTGTAGTTATACACTCATATCCATAAATGCTCTTTCTCCTTTTTGTGT
>Ga0163217_1037498_pt1 | contig 11038 bp, 7 predicted proteins | sample SynspAceP_FD_185933 | JGI IMG/M metagenome (GOLD analysis project Ga0163217, IMG submission 185933) | Saline lake microbial communities from Ace Lake in Antarctica - Synechococcus sp. Ace-P (PacBio error correction) | ecosystem: Environmental > Aquatic > Non-marine Saline and Alkaline > Saline ... | reverse complement strand
TTGTGCCGTCTTCTCTTGGGCCGGTTATATTTACTATTTTGTTAACCTTATGAACAAACAGCATCGATACTTATCAAATGAAGTGCACCTCCAAACAGGGCATTATGGTTTTACAAATTAAAGGCAACATAGTATCAGATTGGCGAGGTCGTTCGGCTTGCTATTTCCCCCTAACCAAGTAAAGTTCATTTTTACTAAAATTTAATAAGATTTCCATGGGCTTTCATTGCTCTTGTTGGCCCAACCCAATGATTACCCAAGTTTCCAGTAAACATCAAGTCAATTTTGTTTTAGTGTGGTTATGTCCTTACCATTAATGTGTTTGTTACCGTTAGCATCATATTCTCATTTCAATTCATTCAGAAATGGATCGCTTTCAGGCATCTCCGAACTTGACATAGGCAATTTTCTTTATTCTCCAATTTCTTGATTTCGCCATCAAGGAAAAAATCGTTCTGACCACTGTAATTTGCATTCTAATAGCCCTTCGTAAAGTACATCATCCTCTATCGAATTTTTAAATCTTCAAATAGAGGCGGTGTTTCATTAACAATAGGGTCTTTGATAGTGATTAGACCCACCTTATACTTTGCCATCAATATCTTCCTTCACGGAAGTTGATAGCCTGCTTTCGGGTAATTCTACCTTTATTATTAGGCTTCCGTAAAGTTTGGGCTTTAGCCTTAACAACATCCAATGGCATTAGGAGAATATCATTCCAGCCAGAAACGGCTGAAAGCTCACTTTCACCTTCTTTGGCAAAATGGAAACTCCGGCCATATTTAGTGCCAATCTTGTACAAAAACCACTAGATCCCTGTAAAATTTAATTGGCTCCTGGCAAAACACATCTCCATCATGAATCTGTTCCGCATAGGAAGATGGTAACCCTCCTTTATTTTCCAGGCTTGGGACCCACTTAAATTGAGCTACCATAAAACAACTGCTTTAAGCCCTCATTGATCAATTTTCTAAAGGGATATAATTCTTATACTATCCAAAACGCTTCCTTGTGGAAATCTATTACGGGTAAAAGTGCTTTATGTGAATTCAACGCAGTATCTCATGTCCTGACAAATGTTTTCCGCCTTGAAAGTACTCCAGCACGTTTCCATACCCTTCATAAAAGATATTCCTTTTTGGCCACATTTTCACGGTCCTCTCCAAAAGATCGGATTCCCAATTATTGGGTTCTGAGGATTAATTTATATGGTCTATATTCAGGGGCGAAAGTTAACTAATGCACCCCTAATCTATGGGCATGTTTTCCCAATTGATTTCCAAACTTCTTTCTACTATGAATTAATCCTTAATGTCTCCCAAGGTCAATATTCCAGGGGAAAAAGCATAAGCTAGGAATCCAATCTCATTGGCTCGACCCATTTCGGCGTCCATGCCTATCATTAGATGGGAATTTTAGCATTTTTTTTGGAAAATCCTACCTTGGTTGCATCTGGGCCTGTCTGGACAGGACCGCCCAGTGAGAAAGATAACTCCATACCAATATTGATGTTCCCTTATTTAATTTATTTAGTTATTTCAGAACCGGCCTATTTTGATCGGAGGTAACCATACCATGAACAACTGCCCCAATCTTCATCGAGGGACATTTGATCATAAGTTGGTATATTACCCAGCCCTGTTGTGACAAAGAATCCGTGGGTAACTAACTCGGATTCATTTGACCGTGAACTGTATATAAAAATGAAATAAAGGCAGTATTAAGGACTAGTGGTCTATGCGCATAAAAAAATCCATCATTGATTAATAACTAACAATTAACTACATATTGTAATAAATAAACGAAAAGTAACCAAACAACGGGTTGAGTAGGCACCCTCAGCTCGTGATTTTTACAAAAACGCCGTGCCAACTTTTCTTCTGCAGGGTACCTCCCAATGATTTAGGTATTCGTGCTATTGGTTACCAAATTATTAAAGGAACTATAGTTTTTTTGAAACCGCTTTTTGGTTGGCCATTTTTTTGAGTCGATCAAAGTTTGTATGCTTACAAATTCGCCCTGCCTTATAAGGAAACATTCATTTTAAATCCCCAAAAGTTCATGTTCGTATTTTTTTCTCTAACTTGTATAAAATGCTTACCGAGGGCGTCAATGGGAGCAACCGAAGCAGCATTTAGCGATTGGTCCAGTGCAAGGATAATAAACCTATTGATACCTTAATTTCATAACAGCGCGCAATTCGCTTCCACGAGCGGTCCAATCCGCTAAAAGGTATCCAACTCTTTCTAAGTTGTTGCAATTCTTCTTCTGAAAAACTTCTACTGGCTTTGAAAGATCCCAAACCCTAGATTCATCGGCAATGTATTAAATTCTACGAGCATTTATTAAATTTTAATGTTCACCCAAAACGTTTTGATTCTTTGTCTTGATTTTTTTTCATACGTCTGGTACTATTCCTCCTCGGTTCTTGATCTTGGTTTTTCTTAAGTCTTGGGTTTTATTTTTTATTGATAAGTTTTCCAAATTACATTGTTCACTGCAATTCGAAAGAATCAGGTAAGATACAATTTACCAAATCCCTCGGCCATAGCAATCACTCGCAATATCCATCACTCTACTGTGGATTTCTTTTTCTTTATTCTTCACCCCATCGGTCAACATGGTATTGCAAAAAGGACAACCTGCGCAATAATATTCTGGCGTTTGTTTTCTAAACCTGTTCTGCTTCGTTTTATATTAAATATCTCCTTCTTTCCCTGTTCTGGCTCCTTGAAAACTTTTGCTGCACCTCCGGCACCACAACACAGTCCACGTTTTTTACCACAATTCTTCATTTCTACCAACTCGGCATCCAATTTCGAATCAAATCACCGTGGAGCTTTCATACACATTTATGGGCTCTTCCCTAAATACAACGGCGTCATGGCAAAGTAATTTTCTTGCCTTTAAACTGTCCGCTTCCACACTAAATCCGCCCTTCTTCCCAATAATTTTGCTTCAGGAATTGCGTTATGATCGAACCACCTCATAATTTTCCTCCAAAGTCCTGGGTATTCATTTTTTAGGTATTGAAACAATGGGCGACAAGACTGTCACAACCTTTCTTTAACCTCATAAGCATTTAAAACCTCTATGTTGGTTAACTGCCTGCATTTGAAACAAGAATTCATTCCCTGCTCTTTTTGGCCGGATCTCCACAGTACAGCTCTCCTCAGTTCCTAAAACAGCAAAACTCACCTTGGCCTTGTTTAAAATTCTTGACAAAAGACTTTGGTTATTTTTTATGCCCGAATCGTCAAACTACCAGCAACAGCCTACCCAAAATAAAAACTTCTGGTTGTGAACCTTGCTGCAAAAATCTGCCATTTGTAGCCACTTTTAATTCATTTTCCATTTTTAGCGAGGTAATTCGTTCATTGATTCCTCTGACCATAAGCCCTATCCAGTTGGTTGAACTGGCCACAGCGGTGCCCTATAATTTCTAATTCCCCATTCATATATTCAAGTCAGATGGTGCTGCAGATTGCTCCATCACCAATAATTGACGCATATCCGATAATAATTGACAATGGGTCTTACTCACGGACAAGCCTCAAACACAAGACATTACACGAGTAAACCAAGACCCAAGCTCTTCCTGGGAAATATAAACTCCCCAAACAGGCTGTGTTTGCCGTCTGCACGAACTCTCCTTTATTCGTTCATCAAATATTCTTGCCAACCTCTTCCAGCCTATCCCTAGTATCCATCATTAATTTACGTGGGGACAAATTTTTTACCGTCTGGCTGCCGGGCAACTTTCGCTAGTACAACGACCACATTCAGTCAGGATAGGCGTTGAGTAATGCACCCATTTAAGGTCATTGACATCTGAGGCTCACAAATTTTTCAGGTATAGCGCATTTCTCTTCGGGTGCAGCAAAGGACCGCACTTGGATCCATCATTAAACCTTACTTCCCTGGTTACGCCTCCCAAATTATCAAACTGCCCTTTTTGGCTTCAGCTTTCCAAAATAGGTTGTGGAAAAGCTCAATAGAATATGTAAATGTTGGAATAATATGAGAATAATTCAAAAAACAATAGAATACCCCACAATATGTTAACCACCAAGCACGAGCGCTCTATTTAAAGAATATTTGCGACATAGACATTTCGTTGGAAAACGGGAGCCATATAAAAAACTGGCTAACAGGGAAAGACCCCTGCCTGGTATAATGCACCGCTCCATTTGTTTGTAACTGGTAACGGCGGCGTTCATAGTCAAAAACAAAACCATTAGGCACCAATTCTATATACAATAATTAAAATTTCCCACCTTTTTTTTGCGGCAACCGCTCATCTCCGGATTCAAGAATCTCTTCAATTTAATAATGTTCCTCCGAATCCAAAAAATAATCACCGCCACAATTACCAGCAAGGCCAAAAATTTCAAAAGATCCATTTAGGGAAACTATAAAATTCCCCAAAAAGCGAGAAAATTCTATGTGTGCCCAGAAGACCATCTATAAGATCTCCAATTACTTTCAGTTATAATAATAAATCCCGAGATAAACCAATACATGAAGGAATTCCCGGAATAGGACGTACCAACCATTTTTACGTCTTGTCCCAAGGCAATTCTCTAAAACATATTCTTCACCGCTGCGGATTTATTATCGCTGGTATCAACCTCTTTACCCAATTAATGTTCGGATAGTTTTGTAACGTTACGTGCTAAAAAACCAATACCCGCTAAGAGTACAATTGCAAAAATAATAATTTAGGAACTAAATCCTAATTTAGATCTCTATTTTTGCGGCCGGGTCGTCTAATGGGAAGTGCGTAAATCTATTTGCTTTTACAAGAAACGGAAAACATTTCACATACCGTTTTGGATTTAGACGCGAAAAATCCTGTAAAAAGTAAATCCAACTCTTTAGAGGCATCGCCAGATATTATAATAGAGGCCTTGTCATGTTATCAATTTTCCCATTGGAAACCCTCACCGCCTTCATTGGGCCATTACATCATTAAATATTACCCAATGGTAACTAGTAGTCCCTTTATGTTTTGCCCAGTCCAGCAATTGACCATAGGTATCGGAAAGTCTGGTTAAAAATTCATCGGTTTATGCACTTAATATTATTAATGGAATTATTTTTAAATTCATTCCTTGATTGGTCCGCTAAAAAGTCTGTTTATTGATTTTCGCCGCCTTCCCTTGAAAACTTTTGCACCAAACTCGTTCAACCCCCTGATTAACTTTCCCTTAAATCCTTTTTTGTTTTGGCCGTCCAAAATATTCATTAACCATTTCATACAACTAAGGAATCAGCATTGGGGACACGGGCACCTTCCACTTTTAGTTGTAAAGGCGTTAATCTTTGCTTGTTTACCAATTCTGTAAGGTCCTGGTCTGGAACATGCCGAAATCAATGTATCCCCGGTTTTGGCCATTACGGAACCATCAAATACTGGCTTTGATTCTGAATACCTTACCTCCTATAATTCCGGTATCATATAATTCTGCAGTGCGCTTTGGAAAGGAAAAAAACTATTGTTAACGCTAAAAGTTACCAGAAGATTACCAGAAGCATTCATTAAACCTTATATCTGTTTACTTTCCCACGGAGAATCCGTTTATAGTAACTTGAGTTCCGGATTGCAGGTCCACCTACATTTACTGTAAACGGCATAGAAGGTTTTACTATTGTTTCAAATAGAGGCGTTTAGATTTTAAATAACTAAAACCAAGTATGAATAAAAGTAAACCCCTAAGACTTACCCAATACCCGTTTTTTATTTCCCTAGATATTTTCCAAAAAGATTTTATTTTCAGTTCTTAACAAAATTAGAAATATTTTTTTAGAAGAGTGACTATTATTCCGACCCGTATTTAAGAGCCTCCGTTTCAGAGATGCGTACCCCATCTTTATAGGCAAACTATATAAAGAGTGGTTACCCTTTTGGCATCTTGCATTGCTCTTCAAAAAGAGTTGCCTTGAAAATGTGAGAAATCCCGTATTAACCGTACAATATAACGATATTAAATTACGTTAAGGTCTTTGGAAAGAGTGTTAAGTCCTTTGAAGTTCTCAGAATTCAAAGGAATAATTTTTTGAGCTCGCAAAAATCTCTGCACTTAAAAAATAATATTCTCTGATTTCTTGGTTGTTCTTTTCCCGCTACTTGCGGGGCTTCCTCCTCCTTCTTCTTGGGCTCCTTAACCACTCCTTTTAGTATTGTCAGCTTCATTTTTACCACACAGTACCGTTTTTGAAATATTCTTGACCGGTTTCTGCTCCAGCAAGAAGTTGTTCGGATTTCTTTGTCCTTTGACCCTGTACCTTTGGAGACTGTTTTATTTACCGATTCCTTAACTTCATTCCTGTTTTGTTGCGGGATTAATCGGCGTGTTTGTTTAAGCAAAGGTCGTCTGTATGGAAAATATATCGCCCTTAATACAAAAAGGAAGTGGCTTTCTCAGCAATGGCCTCGTGCCCATTTCAATATGTTACCTTGAAGAATTTAATAGGCACCCCTTCATCCTTATTTGGTCAAAAAATCCAGTTTCTACCAATACGCTAGCGCATAAAAGTCTGGTGAAGTACAATAAAACCGGCTTGCCCTTAACTTTTTCTATCCGTCTTTTCAATTTGTTGGAAAAAAATTATCTGCATCAATTTGGCAAGATTTTGATACTTTTGATCTTAAGAATTCCTCTTGCATTAATGCGTTAAGCCCGATTATAGATTTCCGGGAGTTAATATTCGGTAGGCCGCAGTATCTACCTCTCATTAATTATCTTCCAGATAAATTACCGAGTTTTCCTTTTTTGCTATTTTCAAAATTCTTGTTTATTGGCATTGTTAAGTCCCCAATACAAAAAAGTACCGGGGCACCATGGGCATCGAACCTATGTGAATCGCAGTGCACCGAAAACAAATAATCCGCATTGGCCTTAATTTGGCCATTTCACCCCTGAGGTCTAGGTCTTACAAATATCGTCTTACGTGTGTAGATAACCTTAATTATTAGGGTTTTCTCAAAATCTCCCCTACTTTTAAGCCAATCCTTAAGGCTATTTTTTCCAAATACCCCATTCCCCAAAATTACCAGGGTCCATGTCCTCCATTGTTCCGGCATCCAAAACAACCACAAATTTTCGATTCATTGTCATCGGTTTTGATTAATTTTGGAAAAAGAAGTCAGAAAAATTATGTTTTAAAATAATAAAGCGGAATAACTATTCAAAAACCGTTTCATATTCATATAAATAGAGATAATTTTGATCTTTTAATAAGGTTTAAATTTTGGTATCGCAATACCCTATAGCCAGTACAAAAAAATATGTAAGTTTTTGAACCAAAAATGTAGCTAAACCGTTTACATAAAATAGGATATAAGCCTTTTGCCAATCCAAATAAGAACATCATTTGTAACTTTCCTATTGCTGCTATGTATTTGGCACCATTACGGCCTTTGCCCCAAGAAAGATCAGATTAAAGCCATTGCCCCATTGTGCTCATAGAGATACAATAATTGCCACCACTTTTACCCAGATCCAAAAATTTAAAAAGACACTATTTTAACCGATTCTATAAAAATAGACTCCGTTAAAATTGGCAAAACAACCCTTCTCTTGGACAAAATTAAATACAAGGCCAAGGAATTATGTGAAAATGAAAGCCAAAAAAGATCAAAAAATATATCTTTACAATGAAGCTGAAACTATATTATCAAGATACCGAATTAAAGGCAGGTATCATTATAATGGACTATATTAAAAATGAATCTACGGGCGCATTTAAGGTTCCCTTGGAACTTACTTCCCAACTGCCGTTTTTTTAAAAACAGGAACGAATGAAGTAATCCCAGACTCCATCAGGTTAATTGATTACTCAAAAAGCTATTATTTGGAAACTCCCAGAACGGAGCAGGCAGGCAGGTTTGGCGCGACAATTGGGAAAGCGATGCAATGAAGGTTTACGCGGAGATTTTACCAAAAAAGGGTGAAAACGATTCTGCTTTATTTTCTTAAGCGAAGGTAAAGTTAACCACCTCCAAAAGATACTGTAACCCTGATTATTATATTCGTGTAAAAAAGGCCAAATTTGCTAACCGGCAAAGGTAATTGCCGGATTCAGCAAACCTGTACATGCGGATGTGCCACACCAGTAGCGCTTCCTTTTTGCTTATTTCCCCTTAAACTATGGGCAGATCGGCGGGAGTTCATGATGCCTACTTTTGGTAGTATCCAGATAGGGGGTATTTTCTGCAAAATGGTTGGATACTACATCCCCGTAAACGACTATGTAATCTTTACGCTCACCGCGGGATTTATTACACCAACGGGAGTTATGCGTCTTAGAACACAATCCATTTATACCAAAAGATATAAATATCGGGGTAATGTCAACTTTCCTTAGATATGAAAATCTGATCACAAGTCAAAAAGGCTTTATGATTATAGCCGGAACCACTATTTACAATATTCAGGTTTCCCATGCCCAAGATGCAAAAGCAATCCAAAATTCTAGATTTCAGGCTTCGTTAACCTTAGGGAGTAGTTCCTATTATAGGAATTCCTGCTCAGCAGAATTTACCAAATACTCAGGTGAACAATTTATCATCGTCCTTCTTATTCAAAGACGTTTCCTGAATATCCATCCGTAAACCTTAGTTTAACGGCCAGCACATAACCAAAACACCCAATTACTGGTTGCAGTAGATGTACCTTACCCACCTTGCAAGCCAGTATGGAGCGTATAATATCCATTTGCCACCCGTTGAAGGCATAAAAAAAGGGTTATCATTCAAAATGTAAACTTTCAGTATAACCCTAAAAATGCCAGAAATAGCATTAAGGGACTACAGAAAAGAGGATTTTTAACCAGTAGGATGTTCGAAAATTCACTTTTTGGGGCTAGACATACTATCCCCTAAGTTACCAAACTTTTAAGATGGCAAAACATTTTAGTGTAAGTGTTGGCGGTTCCTATGAAGATTGTTTGGGCTATAGAGACCTATCAACGAGGGTACGACCTAGAAACTAAAGAGAAGTTATTACGGATACCCTAATGGGTTTTCGAACACGTTACAACAAATATAAACTTTAGTACAGTATTGGGAACTACTTTATACGGGCACTGCGTCCAATTTTTGGGTGACGACAAAAAAATTCAGGGCAATTTCCGGCACGTTATGGCGTCCGTCTTTAGTATATGGCTACGCCTCCATCATTTGAACAATACTATGACAGCTTATATTGAGCCAATGATGAATTGGAACTTATAGTAGGTTCGAGGGCACTTTTTAAACGGGGCAACCGGGTCTAACCCATTCCCAGTTCTATGAGTTTTTCCCTTTGGCAACCAGTTCGAGGCCAAGTGTGCGTGGACAAAGATTCTACTGCAACTAAAACCTAAAAAAATATTCGCTATTGGAGCAAACCTTAACCTCTCTACGGATATAATTTTGAAGCGGATTCCTTAAAATAAGGTCCATTGAAACTGGGACCGGAGGAACAAATATTCTAAACAATTTTTAAGATGGCCATGTAAACTTGCGCCAGCTAGATCCTTATGCCATTGACAATAATGGAACGGCGCATCAATACCTTTAACGCCGACAATTGGAGGTAGTTTGTTCACTTACTTTGGCCCGGGCAACCTTAGCTACTCCCTGGACATGTAAGACTTTTGGAAAAGAAAAGATTGAAAAAAAAAGGATAGACGATAAAAAATGAATACGACTATGTTGCATCAAGTGGAGGAAGGGATGATGGACCTTTTTGGCAGGGCCCAATGACTTAACGAAAAATAGGCCCGGCGCTTGACGAAAAGAAAAGGATCTGAAGATGTAGAGGAAAATCCCATTTATGCGAACCAATAATTACCCTCGGGACCTACGATTATCATATGCGGTTAAATTATAGTAATTTCAACCGCCAAAATAACCATTTAGGCAGCCATTCTTTAATGTTTTCTGGAAAACATTCAACTTTCCCCAAGATGGAAAAATCGGGAGGATCTTCAGGTTACGATTTGGAGAACCAAAAGGGTTTACCCTTACCCAATTACGTTTTGAACGTGGATCTGAAAGAGTATAGGATGAATTTTAACTGGACCCCATTTGCACCTACAAACGCTTGGTACTTCTTTAATAGGCATTAAGAAGTTCATTTTAAAGATTTTTGAAGTGGGGAAAAACAGCAGTACAATCCAACTAGTCGAAGATTAAATTCTTAGGCTTCAAACCTTTTTAAGGGACAAATTTTAGACCACGGCTATTAAAACCACATAATTTAGGCAACTTCCATTTGTGGCCAATCCCCTTTGTGTGGGGGAAACATTTTTAAAATTTATATTTAATCCACAAACAAAATAGACCCAATAAAATATTATCTTTAAAAAAGAGGGCTCTATTGGGAAATATTGGCTTTAAAATATTAATGCCGATGCTCACCATTAAGCAGAATAAAAATGCCATAAGGCCTATCGCGGCAAACTGGACGATTCGAAAATACCAGCAGGGGGCACGTAAATAAAAAATCATACCCTTGTTGATCATCTTTTTAAATTACATCCCAAAATAAACTCTTTTACCGTTTAACATGTTGGGCCCATTTCATCCTGAAGTAAAAAAATGTACTTAAAAACTGCCATACTATTACAGCTTGCGTTTTTGGCACCCTATCCGAGGTGGAGCTCTTGATGTTGGCCCAAGAAAAACCCAGGTGGATCATTACTGGTACTTACAGATATCAATAATACATCTGCAAGCTTAAAATTTTGTACGTAAGGGCCCAGGAATTTGGGAATTAAAACCAATCTTGGGAATCGACTTTTAGGAAATGGAGGTAGATCAATGTTTTATAGGAATAGCCAAAAAACAACAACGGATTCAGGAGCCTTAAACAATTTCTTGTCCGACCACCTAAATAATGAAAAAAACAATTGAATCCACAGGGCAACCTACTTTTTAAAGATGCTATAGTTATAATATATCCGGTTTCGAAAAAGTACTATTGAATAAACCAAAATTTACTCTTTTGGAAACACGAATTTATTGGAATTTCATTAGAACGAAATCTAA
>Ga0163217_1090713_pt1 | contig 11039 bp, 4 predicted proteins | sample SynspAceP_FD_185933 | JGI IMG/M metagenome (GOLD analysis project Ga0163217, IMG submission 185933) | Saline lake microbial communities from Ace Lake in Antarctica - Synechococcus sp. Ace-P (PacBio error correction) | ecosystem: Environmental > Aquatic > Non-marine Saline and Alkaline > Saline ... | reverse complement strand
GATAGTTATTTAATTTAACCTTAAACCGTTATTTCTTTATTGCCAGAATAACATTTTTCCATCAAATTCCTTGCATTTTCCTTTTGGTAAAAACAAAATACTATCCGGGTTCGTTTGATTCTTCTTTAAGACTGTGTGCAACTAATAAGTCATCTCCTAAAAGAAACTTGCGTCTTTAATATTGTCAATAAAAACCATTATTCCATTGTGCGTACTACATTTTAGCCGCTTCCACTGCTAATCAAGATAGGTGAGGTGAATTTCTTGACGTAAGCTAGGCCTGTTGTTCGTCACTAAAAATACTTTGTCCAGATCCTCCATTCTTACAGAAATTGCATCATTGGCATTAAGGCATGAACTGGGCAGAAACGTACAATTTAATTCCTTTGGTCTATCGTAGTAGGTTAATTAAATGAATTGGAATTCTCCTCCTCCAACATATCGGACAGGTGAAAGGCATACCCCATTAAGCCCCCTTGAAACGGTTATATTTGGTATCCAGGGCTTTGCCCAAATCTTTCCAAATTATGACCTTTATCACGAAGTCGCCTGGGCCAACGGTTTGCCTTGCCATTTTCCAGTTAGCTCTGTACTTCATTTAATGGAAAATCTTAGGGCCAATTTGCGCAAATAATTCTGAATGGGTATTGGGGGAAATATATTTCTTTCATGACATTTAAACACAAGATGGAAAAAAAAAAACAGCATCCCCGGCGTCTAATTTAAAACCATCTACCTTACTATTCACTCAACTAAGATATTTGCAAATTCTTCTTTAAACACATTTTATTCGGCTCTGGATTAGAAAAAAATCTAATAAGCGCTATTAACCATTCCACCAACAATCATGGCAACATTCTCAAATAAGATTCAGGAAACCAAGCTACTGCTTGATTATCGGGATATTTAAGAAATATGCCTTTTTTTTGCGGCGCTTCTAAATACTTCCCAGTATCCGGACTTACAAAAGCGACAGACCCAAAGCTTTACCTTAAACCCTAATTCATTTAATTCATTTATCATTGTTTTGGGCGAAGGAATTCTTCTGGGATGGCGGGAAATTTCCAATTACCATAAGCTTCTTGCCCAATTGTCGTCAATTCAGTTAATACTCCGGTGGAAACATTGTCGATTATGGAATGGCATACTTTAGGATATCTTTTTGATTCTGGGTTGTTTAAATTAACTCGATCACGTGTTATATTGGGTTGCTCAAATAATAACCTATCGGCGGCCATCTTTCCATTATTGGGGGAAAATTAATTTTTTGGACGCAAATTTGGAAGGCATTTTTGAGGTTTCTCTTGCCTTCGGTTATATGTTATCTGATCAAGCCGCTGAATTATAAATTTCGGAGTATAACACAGTAATAACGTTAAATTTTAATAAGATGGAAAAAGAAGATTTCTGAATAGTTTAAAGGAACCAAATTATTCTTCTCCCTTGATTGGAATAAAGAGTAATGGCGTGTAATTGTTTATCCTTTTTAATATTATTTCCCAATTAAAGCGATATTCAAGATAATAGGAAGTTATAGTAGATTTTTAGTTTAGAAGCAAACTGCAAATTAATATTTGTGCATTATATTACACCCTATTCATATAGGAACTCTCTCACACCACCAGTTATTTTCATCTTGTTTTGTTAATATTTTTTTAGTTAGGTAGAGGGGGTTGGGTGGGTGGTTTTTAGAATTAGAAAGATTAAGGTGATAATTTTTTTACTGTAACTTTTGTAACTTCTTTGGTGCAAACCTACTGACTTAAGAGACATAAACTTCCAATAATTGGGAAATATGAGTGATAAATGAATATTTTTTTTTAGAGGATAAGAGTAATAATAATTTCAGCTCTCTGTCATTTTTGTTTTTTTGTTTTTATTATTTTCTAGTTCGCTCAGTCGTTATTGTTGCTATGGTGTGTTAATATTCCATATCATGGAGGTCCAAAATGATTCGTTTCAGCGACTAGTGATAAATTACGCTTTACTGTGCCAATTTTTTTATAAGTGGTATTACTTTTATCTTGTTCTACTGTGATTATTTTGAATTTAAGAACTTATTTTGTAAAGAAGTAGAGTGGTTGTAATAAGATTTTATACTTATTGCCTTTTATTTGAAGATATAAACCTAACTAGCCTGTTTAGTCCAGTGATAATCAACAAATTTCATATTTAATTTTTCTGTGCCTTTTGTTAATATCACTTTTCAATTGGTGTTATGTTTTTTTGTTAACTTGTGTAATTTTTTTGAATTTCATAAAAGAATTTTATGGTCTCATACATACAAGTTAATATACTTAGTAGTGCAAACTGTTTTTTTGTCTCTTGATGGCCTTTATTTATCTTTTTTGGTAGCTCTACTAATATATGTTTTTTTCAACAGTCCTTTTCCGTGTATATGTTCAACTGGTGGGGTTGGCTCAGTCTTTATTTCCTTGTTGTTTAATCAGAATTTCTTTGAGTCTGTTAGTGGAAAAATAGTAACTTCCTTGTTTTTTTTGTGGCTGAGCTGGTTATGGCCTTGATTTCTCCAACATGTTTCATTTTTTTCTAATTCCAATTATAACAGTTTATTCATCCTTTCTAATCTAAAATTCTATTAGTAGATTTAGAATTTTTTGATTTTTCTAAAGGACGAAACCTTTCTCTTTTTTTAATGCTTTCTAAGGGTATCCCTTGTGATAAGAAAGGTATAGATTATAATGGGACAGTGCACTTTTTTTTATTTTTAGATTTAGACGGTAACTTTTTATAGATTTTAAGATTGTGAAGTTAGACCTTTTATTTATGTTATAGAGTTGTCCCTTTTGATCCAGATTTTTATTACGGAATTGTCAGCTGTTTTTGCTACACAATGTCCTTTTTCTGCTTCTGGTTTCTTGATCTTAGAATAGATATTTGGTTAAAAATTATATCCGCTTATAATCACCACTTAAGATTGCATTAATGCAGATTCATTTAGACAGTGCTGAATGCTTTTTCATTCTACCGTATATCTTGTATGGTTTCGTTCTTTTAGAGTTTTTAGAGTATTATTTATATATTATTTTCTTTGTGTTGACAGAAGGTGACTATTTTTTATGTTTGTGTTTAGTTAGAATGTTATTCTAATCTCTTTAAGTGTATAGAAAATTCTTAGGTTGTGATAAATTAGTTGAAAAATTTCGATCTCCAAAATTTTTTCTATATTTAAAAAAATTCTATAAATTTTTATAAAAATTTTCAATAAAGAAAATGTTAGGGCATTGAGATAAATAGATAGGTGTGTCTAGTTTATTGTAAATAAGCGAAATTATAATGGAATTTGTAAAAATAGCACATCTTATAGATGGTCTAGTTCAATATAATTACCGTGTTGGTAAATATTTAATTAGGTAGTTTTTTTATGAGAGTAAAAGATCTTTTTTTTATTTTTTTTTTGTTAGTTTTTAGTTCTTTTTTTTATTTTTTAAGAAAATAATTTGTTTGTAGCTTTTTTGATGGCCTGTTGTTATTTTTGTATCGATTATTATTTCTAGGTATTAATCATTTGTGAAAGTATTGTGTTTATAATAGATAGTAAGATTGTATTTTTTTTGAACGGATTTCATAGAGATAATGTGGTTTATTTATTATCTGTTATCCAATAGAAAATAATTATTTTGTGTTATTTTTATAAGATATAAAGAATAAGTTTAAGTGCCAGTGTCAAAGAATATTTTCTGTAATTTCAAATTAGTTTCTTTCAGCCTGGTTCCTTTTATAGATAACTCTATATAAAAAAGTTCGGTGGCATAATTTCCTTGCATTTTGGTATAATTATTGCTTCGCTCTAAATCTTTGAGTCTCGAGAGTTTTTTTTTATTTTTTTTTTTTATTAGTTTTTTTTATTTTAAGTTTTTTAGTAGAGTTTTTTTTATGTTAGGAAGTTGTTGACTGTGCCTTCTCCCTTAGAATGAGTTTTTAGGCTATAGTGAAATATTTAGGTAGTAATCCTTTACTCGATAAAGCGAGATTAGGTTTTTTTTAACGAAGTGAAGTTTATAACCTGATATTGGGGATAATATGGTAAATGCGATAAGAAATAGTATATCATAAGTGATGACTATGGTTTTTTAGTTATACTTATAAGAGTATTATCGTGGATCTGAATAGGTTTAATTTATTTAGTTATAGCTGTTTTTGCAAGACAGGTGATAGGATAAAAATTATAGAGTTTTTATATCTTATTAATATAAAATCAGGTTAGTGAAGAAAATTACTCTAGTTTTTATTAATTGATGTTTTTAGTGTTCCCTATTGGTAAGATAGTAAATTTCGAAAGTTGAACTGTTTTCCTCGTATTTTTTTGGTTACGTCATTGTTTTATTATTCAATATGATCTGTTGTTCTGTGTTCTTTATGATACCCTTACATAGATGTTACAAGCGCCAGAATCATAGGGTTCTAGTGATCTCCTTGAAAGGATGAAGCTCTTTTTAGAAGCTTTTGATCTATAGGTATATGCTAGTTAAGGGCTCATCTTTTATATGTGATATACCGTCGATGCTTTGTTTTAATGTGCCGGTAGAGTGTGGTTAGAGTTAGTTTTAAGTTTATCTGTAATTTTAAGATACCTGTATAGTTGTAAGATTTTAGTTTAGATATCTGATACCAGTAACTATTCTGTTCTTATTGTCTCTTGGTTTTTAGGTAGCGTTCAGTTTTTTGTTACTATTCTCAACATCGATAGTTTGTGAATTTAATAAAACATGACGTATTTCACATATGATGGATGTCCAGTTGTGAGATAAGGGGGAATCCCTGTGTTATATGCTTATGGTAGGACGTCGATTATAGTGAGGATTTAAATTCTGTTAGAGTTGTATATATTTGGTTATTGTATACTCAAAGTATGTATACGGCTGTGTGTGAATGGGCATAAGAACTTATTTTTTTGTTATATTTCGGGATTAGGCTCTTTTAAATATATCGCTTGATTCTATAAACAATTAGGGAGAAGGCTGTACATGAAGTTTTTTATAATATTTTTTTTTTAATAGAGATTAACACATTGTTTATATATTAGTACTAACAGGGCTCTTTTATGATTAATAAGATAATCTCTTTTCTTTATAGGGTTTTAGAAGAGGTTAATTTTTGATGCTTAAGAAGAAATACCATTTTATGTATTATAGTAGATTTACTTGTACTATAGATATCTTGTAGATGATTTAGATACTTTAAGTAGGTAATTGAAAGATATTCTAGTTGTAAAGGGGACTAATTCGAAATTAATTTAGATTAAGATTAAAAAAGGTTTAATAAAGACAAGTATATTAGACCTTTTTATTAGTGAATTTATTGTATAAGAAAGTATATTTTATTAGTCTTTTATTCGGTCTTCTAAATAAATAATCGGGAATAATGCTTTTTAGTTTTTGTAATCATATTTACCCAGGAACAATTAAAGATTAGTATTTTTTTAGAGTGGTTCATAAATTATTATTGTTTGTAATAAGCCCGCCTTTTTTAAGAAGAATAATTTTTTTTATTTATTAATTAGAAGTAATTATAATAAATATATTATATATACCTAAAACAAAAGTATGAAAAAATCTGATTAATAAATGACGTTAGTTGTGTTCGTCTATTGTGTTGTCTATTCCTTAAATGTTTGGTTACTGCAATTCTTTAAAAAAAAAGATGTTAAAGTTAATCGGTATGCTTTTTTCACTTTTAGTTTTTGTATTTTTGCTAGTTTATTTAACGCACTATCCTCTTCACTTTCCTACAAAAAAACAAGAATTTCTCTTAGAATTATGTATAACGATATTCCGTAAAGTCTTTTGATGGTATAAGATCTTAATCAGGATCGGAACCATCTTCAGAGTTTAAGTTGTTTGTGGACACAAAGAAAAAAATTAATTATTAAAAGGGGTAGTTAGATTATTTAAGGCGATAAGAAAAAGATTTTTGATATTCTGGACAAACTTTTTTGGGTCGGGAATATCACTATGAAGTATTAAAACAAGCAAATATATTTTAAAAAGAAAAAGGGTAGATAAAAAAAACAATTCCGTTATATTTCTATAGCCCCAAGGGCCAGAGCTTATTGAAAATGAAAAAAGAGCAACAAGCTAGTAACGGGAACTATAACGGATGTATAAGGGACAGTGCCATTTGTCCGGGGCAAAAATATTTCTGGAAAACAAGGTACCACTAATGGTACCACAGGGCGATTCTTGATGGTATACTTTTCTATTGTATTTAAATGACCCCAATGCAGTGTGGTTGTTTCTATCTTGGTTTTGCCGACACTCAACAGGTAGATATTAATTGGTCTCGGACTTTAGTACAATATAAACATTGGAAGAAGCGCTGCAGGAATTAGAGAGAGTTTTTTGTGTGTAGGGTTATGGGAAGTGTGAAAAAGAGTGACTTTAACAGGTTCTGTTTCTTTGTGAGTTCAGAGGATTTAGTGGCTTTTTCAGGTTGTGGATGTTGCAGCCCAAGCTTTAGCAGTTAGAATTGTAGTTGTTACGGGGCTTTTGGCCGGGTATGTATTCTTAGTGCTAATTCATCGATATGGTAGATTTGTCTTACCTTGTTTTAGAGGTCATCTTATTTAGATTGGATATTATTTAAGATAGTTATTTAGCTCATAATTTCGTAGATGCGTTTAATATAAGCTCAATTAATTGCAGAGCCGAATATGATCTCTTTTTATTGAGTTGATGATGGATTTTATTTGGGTTGGTAGGTGACTTATGTCCTTCCATCTTTAGGATTTTATAATAGGTTACCATAGAGAGTTCTTAAAGAAGAATTCATCTATATGCATATCTAATCGGTGCTAAGATTTGGGCTTGCCAATGTGGAAGTTGTAATTCTGTATAGTATATCAAAAAGGGGGATCAATGGAGAAGGAAATGCAATATATTTTTAGTGAGTTAATGATCATCATCATTTATTCTTTTCTCTCAAAAGAAAATTAAATACGTAGTTAGCTTCTATACTTGTATGCAGTAGATCAATTTTATCCTGGACTACATACAGGCTTTATTTCCTAGAATGTTTGTTCTCTGAATTAACTGGATCAAAAGTACCGTATTTTGGCAATGGATTATGAATATCCTACGGGACCGGTGAGGTATGTTCTAATTAAATTATATCAACTTTCAGTTGCTGTGTGTTGGTCAGATAAATTATACTTATTTTTTTTACGCGGTAGCAGCAATGCATATGATCTAGCATTGGTTTTATCAATGGTTATTTTCGGTATTATATAATAAATGATTATTCTAATTACCTTCCTCAATTTATGATTTATAAGTGTATCAAGTATGTTTCTTGTGATATTATAAGTTGAGGAGGTGTCAAGTATATTTGCACGACGAACCAATCGAAATGGGGTAACGAAAACCTAAGAAGGCTTTGGTGTGTATTGAGCTTCGCTAACTTGCGTTTTTTTTTTTTTATTATTTTTTTTGTTTCTATAGGCTTATAAGTTTTCACCTATTACCATAGGTAAGTCTTTAAATAGGATATCCGTTAATGGTCAGATATTTCATATATATAAGTGTTTGTAGTTATTTTCCTATTTCTCGATAATCTTTTTATTATGTGTGAACGATATACCTCCAATCAGGAAGGTTGATAATTGATTTTGTTTTTCAATGGATAATTGTTTTAGCGGAAATCTTTGGTTTATTGTCGAAGGTTTTTAATAATGTTTTAAAAATCTTCTAATTATGGTGTAATAAGTGTATTGGTTTTTTAGAATACAAGGTCTCAGATAGGTACTACCCATAACTAAATCCTCTTTTAGCGCTATGTCTAGATTTTTTTATTTTTAGTTTTTTAGTTTTTATTAGATTATTTATAGAATAGATTAGTTTTTTTACTTTAGATTTTGGTAGATTTAGTTGAAAGATGAGGTTTTTTAGTAGTACTGGTTGTGGATCGGAGTGCTACTCTTTAAGCAAAAATGTTTAAGTTATACTAGTAATCAAATGAAAATTATATTTATTATATTCTCATAAATATATTTGGGGATACATTTTCAATGTTATTCCTTGTAGAGATGTCAAACCGTGTCAAATATTCTTTAATGCATAAAAGATATAGTGATCGGAACTTTCAACAACTTATTAGCTTCTGCTTTATTTCTGTATTTTCTTTTATATTGGAATTTAGAAAGGAGCGGTACAATATACACTTTCTGTTTGAATTCGGTATATTTGACTAAAAATGCTAGCATTTTAGCTTTTCTTCTCGGTTATAAGAGTTAATTTTTTGTTTAGTGGTTACATTTAGATTGTTGATTAATTACTGAGATAAGTATTATTTTATTTTACGTTTTTTACAGTGAGGGACGCTATATGATAAGTAGTGGTCTTCTTTTCTGGTATTTTGCAGCAAACAATTAATATGTGATTTTTTCCTTTCATTGCTGTTCTTTATGGTTTGGAAAGGGAGTGTTTCTGAAATGAGGATTTTGCGTAGTCCGATTTTAACGGATTTAAGTGGACGCATTAGCTGTGCTAAAAAATACTTTCGTACTAGTTTTTTATGGTCAATGTAAGGTAAATCAGGCGATAAGCTCTCTAATATCATCATTAGCTCTCATTTTTACGGTTATTTGTTTTTTTTTTTTATCGAAAGCTGTTCATAGGTATAGTATCTGATTACTGCTTTAAGGGTCCTTTCAACCATTTTTCCTCAATTAACGATTTATCATTTGCTGGGGATATAGATACGGACTATCACAACAAATTTATTATTTGTTTGTGTGTGATTTTGTTGTATATTCCTATGGGATACATTTATTTGGTAGAATTTTTCGGCAGATTCTTATTTATTATTTCATGATTGTAACAAGGCCAGTGGATCTTTTTTTTAATGTTTCTCTACTGCCAACCTTTACTGTGGTGTTTTTGATGATAGATAATACAGTTACAATTAATTTATATAGGACTAAGAGGAAATTTACAATGAGGTATTTTGAATATAGTTAAAGATTAGAGCACTCTAATCGCATACTATGTACTTTCCTCACGTGTAATATTTTAAATTGTAGAATAATCATTTGCAAATATTTCCATATTTTATAATAAAATGTAAGATATCTCAAATACTTTGTTTTTTTTTATAGTGTGAGTTAACTGTGATTTACTTGCAATTTTTTTTGGCAATTGTATTTTATTGTATCTTCGTGGCTACCGTTTTTCTTGGTCAGGGATTTTATCAACAAATATTGATTTTTGAGAAAAGGGGTTGTAGCAATTTTTTAGCTCTATCCGTGGGTCTAGTTTTGTTGGTCTTGTTTATGACTGTGATGTTTTTGTATAATTCTGACCGATGATTTTTTTGTTTGTACCTTTGTTTATTGTGTGGTGATTAAGAGCGTTTGTGAGTGTGTTATAAAAATTCTCTTTATTATAAGGACTTATTCTGTATATGAGGATGGGTGAATACTACAGAGTTTTTTTGATTATTCGTTTAGTTTTTAGTGTTTTGTGGTAGAAGAAAACCCTCTTCTGGAGGTATATACTTGTGAGGTTGGGTTAATAATGATAATTTTGTTTTATAAGGAACCTATAGTTCTTTAATATTTTTTTTCATAGTTGAGACGTATTATCAGAAGGTGGTGAAATTTGCTAAATTTACTCTCTCTTATGGAGTTATAGCCTTAAAGGTTTCATTTTAGAACCCAATTTGTATACGGTGATTGCTTTTTAAGTTTAATATTTATCGGAACGCCTACTCGCAATCGGATACGAATTCTCGATTAGGGCAATTATCGCAGAAGTTTGTGTAATCCGTGATGGGTATGATTGATGCTTAGTTATGTTAGTGTTTATAAAATGTTTTTCTCTTTAAGGTTACAATTTTACTGATTCATTTTGTCTCCATAAATTCATATTTAACGATCAGCTACGTATATTTATTATAAGTGCAATATTTATTTGACCGTTAATTTTTTTTTTATATCAGTTTCTTTAAATATTAGTTTTTTTTTTTTGTTAGAATTATAATTATTTATTTTTTCTTTAAAAAGATCCGAATTATAAAGGCGTTGTGATCCTGATGGTGTTAGGGATTTTATATGGTGTTCCCTTTTAGTTATGTTTTTCTTGGACTTTACTTTATTGGTTAGTTTATTCCATTAATGTTGGATATTTTCATTACCAACTTTGGGACTAAACTCGGTTTTTGTATATTCAACAATATAAATAAATTAATATTATTATTGAGAATTATAATAATTTTATCTGCACTAGCTCTATTTTTGACATTTTGGTTTGTTTGTGGTGTTTGCTCAATAAAATTTAGATGAGATACCTCGGTTTAAGATTTTTAGAATAGGGATTTTGAGGTCCAGTATGGGTTTCTTTTTAATTACTATGTATGATGTTAAAAACGCAATGAACTCGATTTGGCACATTACGGTTTAATGGCATTCCTACGGAAATTTTTTACGGATATGTTGGTAATTTTACCATCGCTACTTTTTATTAGTTAGTGCTAACTGTCTAGTGTTTATGCGTTTGATAATGTGACTTGGATATTTAGCGTTTATAGGAGTTTAGTTCTCTTTCGTTGGTTACCCTTTTTACAAAATTTCTTTTGTGTTATACTCGTGATTTTGGCTTAGTCGGATTATCTAAAGGCTATTGCCTCTGCTGATAAACACTTCTATTTCAAGGTGTTGTGTCCTTTATTGTTGATGACATTGATTCTAGTGTAAGATTTTTTATAATAATCATAGCAGAGGAATGGTGATAGCTCAGATTTTTTTTTTTTATTTTTTTTTTTTGGGTTTTTTTTTTTTTTTTTAGTGTGTTTTTGTTTTTTATTCTATTTTAGTTCGGGGCTTTTAGGCAATTCTTCCTTATTTTATAGGAATAGTCCTTATATAGTTTGATCCTGTCAGCATTAGAATTTTCTATCAACAGAATGAATATATGTGAAGATTCTTAATTCGTTTTTTTTTATTATTGATAGATTATGACATTCGGCCTTTGTATTATATCTGGTGAGATTATTCACGTTAGGTAGTTGTAAGGTCTCAGGAT
>Ga0163217_1090577_pt1 | contig 11039 bp, 4 predicted proteins | sample SynspAceP_FD_185933 | JGI IMG/M metagenome (GOLD analysis project Ga0163217, IMG submission 185933) | Saline lake microbial communities from Ace Lake in Antarctica - Synechococcus sp. Ace-P (PacBio error correction) | ecosystem: Environmental > Aquatic > Non-marine Saline and Alkaline > Saline ... | reverse complement strand
ATCTACGTCTATCGGAAACAGGTTACGGTGACAAGATTCCCGTTAATAGCCGTGGTGCACCTAGGGTAACCAGGCCATTTATCAAAAAAAGCACTGTGAAACAGTACACCCTCCTAAAAGCACTATATGGATTTATGTTTTTATTGTTTAAACAACTAAGTATTGTTTTCAAGTCTATTCCCTATCGTGACGATTGCCAATTTACGCAAAATCATTTTACGCGCTAGATAACATGGATCCTGTCACCTAGTCTCTCGTATCCGGACGATCAATTGATCATTTTACAAGATTGGGATGCAAGTGGGATCCTATGGTCTATCGGATTCTCAATTCTTGAAATTAATATTCTATACCACATTAATTCCTACTTTTAATTCGAAAAAACTTACGCCAGGGCACAGCAGCTCATCGATCGTTACTAACAAGCACTCAGACGTAAAAAGCTCGTTCCGGCCGCCCAACTGAAATATTTCCCGCTATTTTAGAACATGACCACAGGCAAATTGAACCTAAGATGAGAGTTGGCCGTTACACAAATGATAAGAGGCGCTTCAAAGGGAGTACACGCTTTATGCCAACAGCGGAGCATGTCTTATAACACGGCGATATACCATTTATTTGAAGAAGGGAGATGAGAGCAGAAGCCTTGTTTGAGAGAATAATTCCTGTATTGGCCTTTTCTAATCAACATCTGGAACATCTCCCATTAAACATTTATTTTAAACGGTTATTGTATTCGACAAGTATTTATAACCACCCCCAACGTACGCAAATCCCATTTTCCCTTTGATGCCATGCATGAAAAATTGGCTGACAACAATAGACAGAATTACTGCTGCTTTGAACACAACTGAAGGGCCCAAAGGGCAGATAAATACTTGACATTCAGGAGTACCCCACCAGGCATCTTTATCTCAGGTTCTTACAAATCTGTGTGGGATAAAAAGGCACAATAGGCAATATATTTATTCTGTTTTAAATAATTATAGTTGTGGTGCACCCCTATCTTTTTTAAAATTTTTTAAAACCCCCTTTTTTTTTTTTTGTTTTCTTAACAAAAGAAAATATATGACATTAGAATTAAAAGGGATTATTCCCCAATGGTTACCCCCCCTTACCGCAGACGGTGGTTGGTATGAAAAAAGGTTTGGAAAAACTGATTAAGAGCATCTAATTACTGGTGGTGTACACGGTATTTTCCTATTAGGCACTAATGGCGAAGCACGAGCCTCACCTATGCGCTGCGAAAGAACTAATTACAAGGGCATTGCTGCAATTGATTCGAGGAAGGGTTCCTTCTTAGTGGGTTAACCGATACCTTCTTTTAATGGTTCTTTGAAATGGCGGCCCACTCAAAAGAGGCTGGTGGCCACAGCAGTTTGTTGTAGCTCCTCCTTATTATCTTCCCATTTTCCCAAGAAGAAATGATCGACTATTTGGAAGCGCTTAATTCCACCCAATTGTCCTTACCAGTTATTGATGTACAAATATGCCAAAGCTGCTACTAAACTGCACCTTTCTTGGAAACCGTAAAAAGGGCCAAGAATTTAGGGACCATAAGGCATTAAGGGACAGCTCTGGGGTTTGTCCTATTTCTACATTATTGAAGCTTTAAGGAGCGAGCCAGAATTTTCCATTATTGTAGGGACGGAAAATGTTTTTACCAAGAGACAACTTACATGGTGGCCATGGGGCAGTTGCTGGTGGGCGCAAATTTCTTGCCAGAGTTATTGTTTGATCTTTACAACGCCTCGGTGGAAAACAATTTAGAGGATATAAAGTTATTGACGTAACAAGGTTGCCTTTGTAAACAGCACAATTTATTGTGTAGGTAAGAATTCCCCCAGGAATTTACCAAGGGTATAAATGCGCCTTATCCGTAATGGACATTTGTGAGGACAATATGGCACTACCCGTTACGAAAATTTGAAAATACGGAACCGTCAGAAAGTAAAACAATTTTTTAAGGGACCAGTTTGAAGATTAAAGCGTCATTTAAAGTATAATGATGGAACAAAAAGCTAAAATGGGTATTTTGGGCACTGCCCATATTGCAACGGAACAGGTAATCCGGCAATGCCTCAACTGCCTACATGTTGATGTTCATGCTATTGCCTCAGGAATTTGGACAAGGCGAAGGATATTTCCGAGCGATTTAAAATTCCGAAATTCTACGTTCCTTACGAAAGAAATTTACTAGCAGATAAGGGGGTAGAAGCCGTTTCTTATATTCCCCTACCCAATCATTCTATCACGTTGGCCTGGGCCATAAAAAGCCCTGGAAGCGGACAAACATGTACTGTTGAAAAACCTGTTTGGACTATCCAGTAAGGAAGCCGAAAAGGTTGTTGAAGGCCTTCCCAAAAATATTCCCATCTAAAGGTTATGGAGGCCTTATGTACAGGCACACCACAATAGGATAAAAGCCAAGGAAACTTGTGGACAAAAGGTTAATTTGGTGAAATTAAAACAATTTACAATCTTCCTTTTCATTTTATGAAGGGACGATCCCAATAGCATCGTTAAATAAAAAAAGAATTTTGGTGGCGGAAGTCTAATGGCATAATTGGCTGTTCCATTTCCCTTTCACGTTTTTTGCTTCAATTCGGAACCTAAAAGTATTTCCGCTGTATAGACTATTCACCCAAGATTCAAGGTAGATATTTTAGCCTCAGGAATATTGAGTTTGAAACCGCGCGACTTCTGTATTCTTCAGTGCAACCACAATTGGGCGTTACAATCAACAGGCACCAAATTTTCGGAACCAAACGGAAATATTAAGAATGTTGAACTGCCCTTTAAACCCTCCGATAGATAGGCCAAGCAAAAATATGGCTCACAATAGACGAAAGAGTGCCAACCATAGAATTGATATCTGAATCAATACCACAATCCAGGCCGACCTTTTTGCCTTGGCCATAAAATAAACCCCTGTGCCTACTCCCTTGGAGGATGGCCGTTAAGGAACATGATTGTTAATTAAAAGTTAGAGAAAAGCAATTTAAAGGGGCAACGAATACGTTCTGTAATCGTGCCCCTTTTTTACATTACTCAACAGTCCTTTAAAAGTCAGTAGCTTTTCTGTCAGGGTCTTTGGGCACGAATATTCCCTCACCTCATTTTTCATGGACCATTGGTAGTATCGTTCATTAGAACGATGTAAGTGGCCACATGACCAATCCAATTCATCGCATTGGATCCCATCGGGAGCATTAATACCATTATTCCGTTCCGTCTATTGGACCAGTAAGTTCCATTTAAAAGAATTTTTACAAAGCACTTCCTGTCGCCCAATAAACTCTTGGCGAAACCAATTAAAGAAAGGTGCGATCAGGGAATTATTCCCCATTGGGAAACCCCCTTTAAATCTGGACCATGGCAGGGTAACACAGGTCTGTTTATAAAATATCATAACCTTCCAAAGCCCCCATTTATGACCAATTACTTTTTACTGGCCAACCTATCTTCAATTTTTAGCAAAATTGAATTTCCTTTGCCTTTAAACCTAATTGCCACGGGAAGCAGCTACAGCTTCATTTTCGGCCGTATTCTTCTGAGATAGCATTAAGAGATCTGAGCCTTCAGTTAACTTTTGGGAATAACGTAAGCCTCAATACCAATTGGTTAACTACATTAAATGTCGCCATCTGTTGCCAATATGGCCAAGGCCCGCATTATATCTTGATCCTCTTTCATCAAAAATTCCTCACTTAACCTGATAGGCCGTAATACGGAACCCTTGGGGTCTGGATCGTTCAGCTTTTCAAGAACAAGTGAACTTATCCACAACACCTAAACCCTTCTATGTCCATAGGGCATTTACCCTTTCAAGGGGATAGTCCTTATTTCAAAGTTATCTCGTCCAAAAAGGGACTCATTATTCATATTGCTATTTCCTTCAGTTGCACAAACGCCCCTTATTCCTTTTATATTATAATCAGTTTTTGGGCCGTATTCTATACCATCCGTTGGGTTGTTCCCAAATAATCCACTAGTTCGGTGCGGAACGATCCAAAAGTCGGGGTTTTTCCATCCGGGTTGATATCTTCATGTATAATACGATAAATCCTACCTCTTCCAATGTTCTTGTCCAAAACCTTTTCCGAAGAATAACGGCGGTCTAAATGACTTCCTTCCCTTGTCCAGTTACCCTCCTGAAATAAAATACCGCGGTACATATTCTACAATATATAGACTCCCATCAGGTCCTGTGTGCCTGCGGACCGGTCTAAAGTTCAAAATACGGAGATGCCAAAAAATCGGCTTCATCGTAGGCATGTACAGCACTTTTCCCGTTTTTCTCATTTTTTATTTTTTTGCCCTGCGATCAACCTTCCACAGGTTCTGGAATAAATAGATCGCCATAAGTAGAAGGAGGTAATTTATCCCCCCTAAATATTTTCTTGTCCGGCAACCCCGGTGAATTTATTCAGGGTGCCCATCTTCCTTCAACTTATTCGGCACCTCCCTGTACATCAGGGTAACCAACAAAGGCCATGGGCTCCATAAATCCCCGGGAAATTTGTCCCTCTAGGTCCACTTCCCCAAGATTGCCGGTACTTGAAAACCATTATGCTGCAGTTTCTCCCACCTGCAGAAGAATTAAAATTACATAGTCCCAAGTATCTTGGGTTTAGCCGCCCCCATTGTCCACTAGAGCCATCTACCAAGGAATCCACTTTTATTCCATCTTATTAAATCTGAAAAACGCAATGGATTATAGGTGGGTATTAAACCCAATTGTCCAAGTTCCATATTAGACCACTTTGTTGGTGTTTCAAGACTTACCTCCCCCTGTCTTTTAGGATTTTCGTAAAATCCTGATTTTTTTCCATTTCAGGCTTTACACCATCATATCGGTCCCGATAGCTCCATAAATCATAGGAATACGTTTTCATTCACTATAAGGTCTGTCATCCAAGGTAAAAATCATCCTAGCGGAAGTAAAAGACTATCTATGAAACACTGTGCTCTTATCCATTTTACCATCCCCCATCCAAATCTCATAAGGAGTTATAATTCTGACTAGTAGGTTCGGTCTTCACCAAGGCCATCCACATTTTGCATATAGGTACTCATTTCAGTACTACATCTTGCCATTGCATTCCCACGCAATAGCTACAGGTTCATTTACATAGGTTCACTCGCTACCCAATTCTATCTTATATCCTTCGGGTAAGATAAACTTTTAGACTTTCTTCAGGAGAAAGAAAAGTTCCGGACGGAGGCTTCCTTTACAATTTCTGGTTTTTCGTATATTTTACTTTGTATTCCTTTTTTCCACAACTTACAATGACCAGAAGAAAAGGCAGGGCCACTCTTAATTTATTTAAAATTCAACATATTACTATTAATTGTTAGTTTGATCAAATTTAACTTTTAATGAGTATCAATTACTTCTTTAGGGAGGTTTCTTTTGTTGCCAATAAGGAACGAGTATGGACCCGGGAATGTTCATGAGGGTCCAAAGACTGCAGCGTGCCAAGACCCATGGTATGCTATTTTGCCCAATGGAGTTTGCAATTGCCCATTGCGAGGCCGCCATTCTGCATCCCCACTTCCAGTGCAATTAGTACGTTGGCATCCTGTCTCATTTAATTTCAATAGGGCAGTGCGTACCAAATACCCAAAGCATATAGCCAAATAAAATTGTGGATCAAACACCAATAACATCAGATTTCCGCCAATATCCAAAGAAGGCGTATCCCCTACCTGCAGCCGTAATTACTACAAGTTGAATAGTCCGATACCCAAACATGAAAATTACAGGAATGCCTTATCCACCATTTCCCCTTGTCTCCCCTTCAATTGGTTAATTGGAGCGAGTCCAAACTCAAGCGGCAAAATAATCATTCTTGGACTATGCTCCACCATCATTGACCAAAAAACATCTATTCTATTTAAATTCCCCGCCAACCAAACTCATTTAAAAAGTGGTGTTATAAAGGGTGCTAGAATGGTGGAAGATAGAGTAATTGTGATGGAAAAGTGCTAGATGGCCTCGGCCAAATAGGGCCATTACATTAGGAGGCTACACCACTTGGAAGAACAACCGATCCAAACGAATCCGCCGCAATCTCGGTGCGGAAAATTACGAATTTTAGCCAAGCAAAGCCCATAAGGGGCACTTATACCCAACTGGCCGAAACCCCGACCAAGACCCCAAACTTTGGGCGCCCTGATGACTTCTGGCCAAAATCGCCAAAGTTTCATGGAGGTTCCCATGCGAACATTATAAGTTGGATCAAGGGTATGATCCAAGGCCGTAAGCTTAAAATCGCTATCTGTAAAAAAATTATTGGGATAATAAGAGCGGCAGTTACCCACTCCGGCAAATATGGAGGCTGTAAAAACATAACTGTTCAGGGGACTTGTATCCACTGAAAGCCAAGGGCCAAGAGTGCAAAAAAGGCCATTATCAAAGGCCGGCATGTTCAATGTTACCGCTAAAGACCCATTCCCAGGATTGGACCAATAACAATTTGGCGCCATGCCAAGGCTATGGAATAAATATTTCAATTTTTCAATAATAGTTTGGTTTAGGTTATTTTGGTTCTAGTTCGGCAGTTTATGGCCTGTCTGGCCAAAAGCCGGAGTGGCCGTCCTTATCTTTTTTGTATTACCTGCATATTGCCGATAACGGACATTTCCACAGGTTCTCCGGCATTTGGTCCTTGGCTAAAAAAATGTGCCTGACATAGGCCGTGTCCTGAAATATGTTATTGGGTCTGATCAGGAAGCTTCCAAAGACAAAAAATCGAATGCCCCGTTAATTTAAGATCATCTATAAAACTCGGCCTTGTTCTGGATCAATCCGCTCGAATGGCCGTAAGTTGAGTTCCTCTGCGCAAAGCCTTTCCATAAAGTTCCGCGGTTAAGGGTCCACCATGACCTTATTAAAAGCCAACACCGCCTGTTGGACTTCATCGATCGGTGGGAGGGTCTTGTCCTTGCCTGGGCAATGGTCGGGGTTTCAGACTTTGCCTGCTTTCATATTTGTTTGCACCCCATCAAAACAAACAGGGCCAACATGGAACTATCCAAACGCTGTTATTGTTTCGGGTGCTGCTTAAAGTTTATCATTTTCATAAGTTTATTGTTGTCCCATTACCATGTCCTTTGCTAATACCTTATCTAACGTCTCCTTGGGACATTCTTCAACCAATTCGGGATGTTTGTCCAACCACACCAAAAATTTCCTTTTTTAGCTGTTCGGGTCCACTGGCTATCTATTCTCTCCCGTAGAAATATTCTTGGTCCTGGACCATCTCAAAGCCAACTGATCCTTAAGGGCCACAAAACTCGGGCAGGTGCCCACTACCTGTTCGGCCAAATGCGCAGGAATAAAAAGTACGCCTTCCCTTTTGGCCAAGACAGGACACCGGGCAATACCATCACTGCTATCCGTATTTGGGGTATTGAGGTCCCATTAGTACCTCTTCTCTAAAAAAGACGGGTGAAAATCCCGTACAAGGCAGTGGAACCCTTCCATCTGGCTAATACTCTCCAGATCCCTTGCACTACCATTAAAGACCACGCCATACCGGACTTGCTATAAATGGAGGTTGGCCAGGGTAGCCCCCATAAGGGGTCCCCGCATCGATCTTGCCAAAAACTATCACGGCCACGTATACGTCGCCCTTGGTAAGTACCTCTATGGGCCAGGAATTTGTGCTTCCCTTCCTTCCCTGGACTTATTTCCCCTTTCCTTAATGTTCTTCTCCACATGGGACGGCTGGGCCATGACAGGCGGATAAGTGCCCTGCCTACAAACTGGAACATCGTTATGGACATTTTCAATTGCCCTCGAACTGGTTCTTATAACCTTCATTTTCAAGGACGGTCCAAGCTCTTCGATACCAATTTTTTTTGCCCGCTCCAAAAAAGATCGTCAGGGATTTTGGACGACCGTCCATCGAACCGTTTCCCCTTTTTCCATTGGAAGTCAAAAAAAATAAGTCCTCCTTTGGAGGTCTGTCCAAAAAAACATTAAAGTGAGGGTAAAATAAGAAAAGAAAATAGTACTATCTAGTGAACTTCATTAGCGTAAAAAGGTTTAAAAATGTTGACGTTTATAAAACATACATATACTATCTATTCTTTAGGATTTAACAATAAAATATGTGTTTCAGCAGTATCGTTTTGCCGCTATTAAGTAACCCCATTATATGTAAAATAAATTAAGATAATAACACTTACATATAAGCTTTTCTTAAAATTTCCTTTAATCCGAATTTGCAAAACAATTATCAAACCTGTTCGGTTTCAATAATTTACCACCCCAACAGTCAACATTTCCTTTCTTCGTCTTTTCTAAATTTGTACAATTTACTGGGGGTTCCATTTTTAAGTTCGTTGTAAACATCACTTGGGACTTATCTTGACTTTTACTTGGGTCCCAACTGACCAAACATACTTGGCGAAAGCATTTGCAGGCCAGGATTAATATTAGGTTCTCCTTTTACCTAGATATGGTTTCCAAACTGCAATTTATACGTTCTTATACGATTTAACCAATCTTTGCCATCATGCTCATGCGTCTCTTTTCCCCAAAGTATGATTTTAAGGCTACATACATACGAACCATTTCCTCTTTTATTTACTTTCATTGGGCCTACCAATGGGGAGCTTCATGTGGACTATGATTCAATTTGGCTGCCTGCGATCAGATCTTTTCTTTCCAAATAACAATCCTGTGCTTTTGCGTGCCTCTGATCATCTTACGCCAGAAAAAGTTAATTTAAATCGAACCCCATCTTTTGAAATTAAGAGATTCCCCTACCGGGGGGAACGTCTGCCGCATGCATCATAAAAGAATGGAATTTAATATACGTTTAGCTATAAGCTTACAAACTCTTTCATGTGAAATTTCTGGATTTCCGGCTGCAATTAAAGAATAGGGCCATTACGGTATTGCTATTAATAGCCTGTTGCATTTCTCTTGGGCCATTCAACTCAACAATAACCGGCACCAGTTGTGGTATCGGCTTTGGTCAATACTACCTATGGCTTTTCTGCATAAATAACCTCTGGACGGGGACCTGGAAGATTGCAATAGCTTTCTCTTGTTCTCATCTGTTCCCTTAATTGGTTGCAGCGCTTCATATGAACCATTGCGCGGCGGCACCGGAAGTAAACCAATAGCAGCTTCCACATTTGCAACATTTTCCGCAATCTTTGTCCCCTTATCTTATCCTGCAAATTCGTTGCTATTTCGCAAAATCATGCGCAGTAGAATTAATGGCATTCCATGACTTCCGGTCTCATTAAAGAGCCCGACAAAAAAAGTCATAGTTAATTGGCGATTAATGACAGGGTAACTCCAAAAGTTCCTTAAAAAAGATCTAGTTTAGTGGATTTTGTTAGCGGTCTACCCGGTTCATTTGCGGGACAATATCCAGTTCCATTAATCCGCCAACTACAGGGGACAGCGCGATAAATTCTTTAATAATTTTCTTCTTGAAATCGATATTATTAATCCAAGGCGGCTATACAGTCTATTTCCACCAATGAATTCCAGAAAACACCGCCATAGGTTTTGCCACAGTAGTCCTTACTGGTGGGGTTTTTGGTCCAAAAACGCCCCTAATTACTTCGTTTCATCCCTTTGTAGTCCGCAAAATCTGCCAATACACATTCACTTTAAGCACCTTTTTTTCCATGAAGAACCATGGTTTTTTTAACTCCTTTTCCAGCTCTTGCAATACAATTTTCGGTATGTGCCTTGATCTCATAGGGTTCCACATGGTCTGCGCCTTTTCCCGCAATCATAAAGGGTATCTCCCGTGTTTTACGCCTCCTGAAAATAATGGAATATTCCTGGTCCATAACGATGTTCTCCAACGACTTCCTTTTTGGTTTTTTGATCACCGTTTCCATAGCCTTGCGGCAGGGCCACCTAGGCCAAACATTAGCTTGCCAAATCCCATTCCTAGTTTTCTTAAAAGATGCTCTTCTTGTTGTTTTGTTTTCCCATGCCATTTAAATTATGATTATGTTGTTTTATGTAACAAAAATTTATTAATGATCCTCTAAAAACCTCCAAAAAGCTTGCTTATTGAATATATATTGTCCACATCATGAATTATATGAAATTTTCACCACCTCAAACTATTTGCTCTTATTATTGTTTTGTTCCTTGCAGGAAGTCAAAAAATGGGCCAAGCGCCAAACTATTACCCACCAACATAACTGAACATTAACTACAGTAAGCTTGGTTTTAAATATGTTAAAGCTACTTTTTCATTGGAAAATTCCCCTTCCGGGTTCTTCACCGTTTCAAGCTTCAAATTTACCATTTGTCCTCATGAAAGCGTTATTTAAAGCCGTTGTGCCTCATTTCCGCCAAAATTGCGATGTTCGAGGGAGTTTTTTCCATTAATTCTATTTTCCTTTACATAATTTTTTGCCTTGAGGTGAAACTTTAACCACTGTGCCCTTACCATGCCGCGTAATGTATAGGGTTCCCTTTACATCGGTTTACGCATTTGCCGTCCATGCCAAAATCCTCAAATTTTAATAAGCAGACGTTTATTGCTTATTTCCCCCTTAGGTGAAAGGTCGTATGCCATTACCATTGCCTTGAACCGATTCGTTAAACATAAAGTAATTTTTATGTCCGGACTTACCTTCTATCCCATTAGTCTTCCCATATCTCCTTCCAACAAGATTAAAAGCTTCCAATTCCGAATTCTTCGCCAAATTTGTCCTTTGAGAATTTTTTTTCCCAAATGGATCACTGGCGAAAAAGTATTAGTCGTTGTTCCCCATTATGCGATAATTTCATTTAGGGTTGGTTATTACTATCAATTATGGGGCAAAATACACTTGAACTCTTTTGGTTTTTACCCATATCCACCTTTTAAAAAATGTTATTTGCGTTGGTTATAATCTGCTATTGGAAAACATTTCCGCCCTTGCTATTGAAACGGGAAATTTTCCCATTTTTACCCAAAATTACTTTCTTCGGGAGGTTAAAAACAAATAGGGGGAAGGGGCTTCCCACCATTGGGAAATATTTTTCCTTCTCCTTCCTGTTG
>Ga0163217_1076057_pt1 | contig 11039 bp, 16 predicted proteins | sample SynspAceP_FD_185933 | JGI IMG/M metagenome (GOLD analysis project Ga0163217, IMG submission 185933) | Saline lake microbial communities from Ace Lake in Antarctica - Synechococcus sp. Ace-P (PacBio error correction) | ecosystem: Environmental > Aquatic > Non-marine Saline and Alkaline > Saline ... | reverse complement strand
TCCAAACTTGGTTCTGCGATCCCTCGTCACCCTGGCAAAAAGGAACGTTGAAAATACCAATCGAAAGGGCTCGACGGTGGCTACCAGAAAGCGAGATATACGTCAGCTCACGGATCCACGACATCAAAGAAAATAAGCGACGCGCCTCAAACAACACACCGCGCAAATGCTGGGAATGGAAGACACCTGCGGAGGTCTTCAGAGAAAATATGTGGGCGGAAATGGGTCGATCCACCCTTACCCCTCAAAAGTAATAGGAGTCGCAGGTTCAGGTATCGCTCCACAACGAAGCACGCCCCGGATAGTTCCTTCATCAGCTTCTCAAATTATGTTCTCAAACGGGTCATGAGACCTTACGCGGGGCAGCCGATGCGGCATTGAAGCGCACCCGCCCCACCTATGACCGCCACGGTGAAGCCGAAGCCCTTCGACGTCAGGCCCAGTCACTGGATGGGAAAGATACCAAGTCTATCGCCGGCCATTGCCGCGCTCAACATTTCCAGCCCGCCATTGTCTGGGCGACGCCGATTGAATTCAAGAAATTTGGAGTATGGATGGAGCGGCTGCGAAAGACCCTCGGTGGGCACCCCGGCCTCCGAGCGCATCGAAGGCGGATTGGCATTTCCGCGCCCGAGAATCATTCCGCAGATTATTGGCCGAGAAATCAAACGCGTTGTTTCAGCGCGTCAACGTGAATCAAGCTTGATAGGCCGTAACGTTGACGCACCACAGATCGCGGAATTGGCCGGTTGGTGCGCCGTGTTGCTTTAGCGTTTGCGACAGGGGCCTGATGTTTGTTGGCCGAACTTCAGGCTGTCTAAGGGGCAGCAATCACCGCCAATTGGATTCACGCGAACAGGTTGGCGCGCGCCAGCCGATGCTCAGGCTCCTTAGCGAAGGCGTAACCCATCATCTGCCAACGCTGATTGAGGATAAAAGGAAGGCTGCCGGAGCTTCGCGCCGCATTTGCTATTTGGGCTGTGCCACGACTCTGTTCCGTCATTCAGCTTGCACGAACGATCTCCCCTTGCCCCAGACGATTATCCCACGGCTGTTCGTGACAGGGGATGCCCAGGGCGGTGTAAACCGTTCAGGATCGCAACGCGCGCCTGAACCTCAGCCGACTGGCGGTTCAAGTCGCGCGCCATCAGCGCTGGGCCCAGCAGTTTCATGCAATTGCATCTTCGTATCGACGCGGCTCCGGGCGGTGGTTATCCGCTCCAGTTTCCCCAGAGTGCCCGGCCCAGAGATCGTGATGCGCGAGTGGTCGTTCCTGGCGATGGCACCTTGCAGGTGGTTGGCTTCATGGTGGGCATTTCTGCGTGCGGTATCACCGCAGCCGCACCGCGCTCGGGCGATCGCGCTATGACATTGGCGCGCCCATGTCGTATGCACCGTCCGCGTCACGCTGCCAATCTCCTGATCGCGCCGGGATTTGGTTGAGCAGATAGAGCCAGCATGCGGCGCATCCCCCGGGTTGCTGCCGGTGATTCTCAAACCGTCTGACTTCCAACGTTTTGCGCGCTCGTTACCGATGTGGACCTTTGCACCAGACGCGGCGCTTTGGGGCCGGCGGTGTTGCGGCATTCCATTCGGCCTTCACCCTCAACCTTTGATCCCTGTGCTGTCGATAAGCAGGTGCAGCGGGCCCCTTCGCCCGCGATACGGAATGTTCACCGCAAGCTCCTTTCTGACGTCGGCAGATGGTGCTAAGTCAGGCATCCCGTCCCAAGTCCAAGCCCCGTCAGCCGAAAGCAGACTTTCGGACGAAGCCCGTCGTTTGGCCGAAGCGCCCATTCCCGAACAGGACTTTCATGGTCAGGAAGTCTGGGATCGCAGCGTCACTGAAGGCCCGGATCTGCCCCGCTTGCCGGACGGTTTGGCAGGTTCAATTTCATCGCGGGATCGAACCAGATCGCAGTGACCCGCGGCGCTTTCAGCGCCTCGTTGTAGGCAGCCCAGTTTCGTCGTCGTCTTGAGTGTAGGTGATGTCGGTTTGACTCATTGCGGGCCAGTTACCACGCTGATTCACGACATGAATCCCCTGGCTGGATTTGTGCAACATAGCCTTTCCTCATAGAAAGACCCACCGAAACCCCGCCAAAACCGGCACAGAGTTCACCGGTGCCAAACAGGCGGCCGCCCTGGCGAGAATAATTTGGCCCGCGTGGATCGTTTCGAATGTTCGTCTGCCTTGTTTTTTGTATGTACCACCCCGCCCAAAAGTGGGTGTTACCGACGGACCGTTTGAATCCGCGCCAATATTGTCAATTCGCTACACCGAGCGTTTTGGGCTGAGGCTGGCATCGAACCCGTCGGTCGCAGCGTTGGGATTCCTTCGACAAACCGCCCCTCGCTGAAAACGTTAAATCGCTTTACAAAAACCGAGTGTTTCATCGTCAGGGGCCCGTAGGCGCAACATTGCAGATCGGGAAATGGCCACCCTCGGCTGAGTCGATTGGGTTCAACCAAACCGGCTCTGCTTGCGTCCATCGGGAAAACATCCCGCCAGCGGAGGCCTGAACAGAAAACTTCTATGCACAAGCACGACGATGTCGATATGGTTCGCCGAAAAAAATGAAGCTACAGGGTCTCCGCGTTAAAACCGGGGGCGGTCCAGTGCAAATATTCCATTGGCTTCAAAGAAATTTCAACATAACGTTGAAGGCAGCCTTCAATTTATTTTGCAGTACTTAGCCTGGAAAAATATTAGGTGGGTTGGCCTTTTATAGGAAAGTTATTTTAAGATGAACCAGACCCATTGGCGAGAATACCCATCACCTGCAGGATCGGAAGTGATCAGCTACCAACCGCCCACACGTGGCCAGCACACCCGTGGGCTCTTGGCTCATTACCGCAACCCATGGGGACAAATCTAAACATTGGCACCTGAACCCATTTCTAGCGCACATCCCGCCTCACCACCTCTCGGCCTTGGCCCCGTTTTTCGGAGACCCCGCTCAATGAAAAACCCCGCTTCCGTTAGCCTCCGAGGCGTGGCATCGCATGGCCGGCCAGTCGCCGTGTCACCCCTTGATGGCATCCGCATCCATTAACCGCCGGCGACAGCATCCCGCCCCGAGATTACCCGCCTACCTTGTGGCGCGCGAGTTATGAGGTTCGCGAACCCGCAAACTGCTGCTAAAAAGTCGCCCGCCCCGGCGAACCGCGTATTGGAAGTCGGCGCAGCATCGGCGTGCTGGGCCTTGTCGCTGCCCGCATCTGCGGTCCCGAACAATGTCCTCAGGCTACGAGCCGAACCCCACCAACCCGCCCCTGGGATCGAAGCCCATCACGCCCTCAAAACGCGCTGTATCCCGGGAATCCGGACCAGAGCTATCACGCCGGTGGGCGGGCCGATCACCTTCTTCCGCACCGGCAAAACATCATATCGTCCTCGGCTGATTGAGCGGGGACGCAAAGCGAGGCCAATCACCCGCTGGAAAGCGAATCGCCTTCGACGACACCATCGCCGAATTCGCGCCACTTTCCTTCTGATGGACGGCCGAAGAGTGCCGAGGGGGAGCTTCTGCCCTAGCCGACCTGTCTTCCATCCGCCGCTATCGGTCGTCGAAACCCATGCCAAAATCACTGGTGAGGCCTCAGTGGCCGCGTCTGCGCACGCATATTACTGAAAAAGGGCTTCCGCATCGCGCCGATGTGAACAACAACATTGCTTTGGCCTGCGCTAAGCACCAGCATTTGGTGTCGCATCCGTTTAGGAGAACTATGAGTTCGCATATGCGTGATGTTCGCCAGCGGTCAATTTCATCGCCTGCAAAAAAACGACCGTTTTTGAACGAGACGACGAAAGCGGACCTTTTGAGCCCGTCAGACCCAAGGTCGCTTCGTCTAGGTTTGTGGCTTGCTGCCAGCGCAAGCTGCAGCGGCGACAAATCCGACAAGGAGGAAAGCGCGGGCTGTTTTGGTGCGTATGGATTATGGCTTACTGCTGCGCTTGTTCCGGGTGCCATGCCCAAAACGCGGCGCCGGCCAGAGCGATTATCCCATGTGCTGCCACATATCTAGTCCCTCTTCGGGACATCCCGCTACGCGATACCCTGGCGGGCAAGGCATGGCAGAAAGGCAAAAACAATCGAAGAACTCAAACCGACGCCTTTAGAAGGTGGTTGCCCCGCAAAAGCGACCATCACGCCCAAATGGCATAGATCACGATATGAATATCCTGTGATCGCCTCAACAACACCGGCGCGTAAGTGTCTTGGATGGTACGCCAAGCGAGGTCTTGCGCGAAAAAATGTTGAAGAAATGCGACTGACACCCCTAACCCTGAGATCGACAAAGGTTAACGGTCAGGTATCGCTCACCCCCAGTACTTTCGCCACAAATTTTTTTGCCCGTAAGGACGTTTTTTGCCGCCCGAGCCCAGACCGTTCCTATTTCCCTTCTCAGCGGTCAGGAATTGTTCGCGCTTCACAAATAACGAACCGATAGGAAAGCATTGGACCAACAGTGAAGGACGATGCAAAAAGACCTGAAGGCCGTCTTACGTCCCCTAATTATGCCAAACAATCCCAGTGCCAAATCGCATTTCCTATCTTTGGACCGGAGAAGCAGACGACATCAACCAGCGCTACCTGATCCTATCTGCAATAAACGCCGTTCATGTGCCTTTGGTCATTGAGGACGTGGTGAAGCTAAATGGGGACTGATTTTCCGGTTTGCTTCTTGCGAATTTGTTCAGGCGGCCTCATCAGTCTCAAGGGCGTTTGCCACCACACGTCCGGCCGGGTCCCTGCGCCCGTCGTTTCGGCACGCGCAGGTGCATTGGACCGGACGCTGGGACCGCGGGATGCTTCTCTATAGCACTCTTTAAGTGAGGGGTTTTCCGCTTTCGGAGGATGAAGCTGATGGCCAGAGTGGAGGGGAGAGAATTGGGGGTCAGATTGTTCCCTTCGACGAATGGCTGGGGGAGGCCTGTCTCATTATTTCAGACATCTGTTTGATCTGCCTGAGTTTCGACTGGTGCGCAGATCGGAATGCGGGAGACCCTCTGCGTGCTGGAAGAGAGCAGCCGTCTGCCGAATATTCTCGACGCTAACGCAGAGTTGACACATTACTCGGCTGGCAGTGTACCGTTACGACTTGGACAGGTATCTGGGTGCATGACGCGCTTTTGGTATTACGGGTTGGGATGAGGGGGCATCTCAGGTGCCAACCTAAATCCCCGCTTCGTCCGAAAGCGGTCGCCGATGTCACGCGCAGGCCATGTGTGCCGTTTGATAGGGAAACGCCCAAACGGCTCCTCGCCGAAAAGCACGGTGCAACCGGTCAACTGTTTCTGAATCACTGCAGAGAGCTTCACGTGGTCTTGCTTTAGCTTTACCACGTCGTGGGGCTTGATTTCGGCTGGCAATCTGCGAGCGGGCAAGGCCGAGGCGCGCCGTCTATTCTCGAGGTAGCCGCCGGGTACACCGCTGGCCAACAGTCTGTTTGGCATCGCCCTTTTCACCGCGCGAAGACGGCGACCCGACGACGCTCGATATCCAAATTTGTCCATGTCATCGGCAATACATGCGTGCCCTCCGTTCTGGGCTGATCAAAGAGATCGACAGCCAACCGTACCAACAGATTTGGGCCCAATATGCCGAGCGAGGACCCTGGCGCCGGAATGTTAAATTGTTATTCAGGCGTTAAACTCCCTTTGTGTCCAAAGCTCCGGCAAGCAGCCCGTCCATCATCTTCCTGGCCCCTTGCCCCTTTGCGCCCTCGCGACCTGTGTCGCTGATACTCCAGACTGGTCCGTGCGGTCCCTCTTGCGCGGCAAGGTGCCAAACGCACATGTCGACGGCCTCAGGCCCAAGCTTGTCGAGCTCGGTGTGGACCCCGCCTTCGCGCGATGTGCGCTTCCCGTCCCATATGTTTGCGCCAGGACGGCGAGGCATACTCCCGACCCCTGAGGCTCTTGCCGCTTACATTACCGCAACCCCCCAGTGATCTGGCGTCCGCAAGTGATTGATTCTCGCAGATGCCCGAGATGATCGGATCCATGCCGCGCAGAAAGAACCGCCCATCGAGGAGGGGTTAAACGCATGTGCAGCGACCCCGGAGCAGGTTCGTTCTTCTTTGTCGTTCATATCGATCCGTTAGCGATCCGTTCCAAAAATTCCACCCCTCGCCCCACACCCAGCTGCCCGTCGCCAAGTCGCAGCGGTATCAACGTCCCAAAAATGCATGCAGAAGCGCTTCGTTCAGAAGCCGTAGCTTGGTTGCCGACGCGAGTCTGAGCGCTCCGGCTCGAGCCAAGGCATGAGGCCAGCCGCCCACGTTTCTTTCAAACCGGGGAGCTCTTCAAAAAGCGGCCAAATTTCAGCGGCACTACGGATGTTAACCCGCTTTGCCCGACAGAACATTCCTCGTGTTTGCGCGGGATTTTGGCTTCTAGTGTCAATCGGTCGATCCCCGAGCGCTTGGCCAAATTGGCGACAGCCGGCATGACGACCGTCTGTGCGTCGGTCGCCGGGCGGTCCCCTGGAGCGTAGTAGGGTCTTTGGCGTGGCTTTGCATGGCCAGTGCCAGGGACACATCCGCCGAGATTCCCTCGATATGCAATCTCGACCTGCGCGCCGCGTCAATCTGGGCCTTGGCATATTCGCGCAGAACATCCTCCCCCATGCGGTCGATCAACTGATGCAGCCGGAGCCGCTCGTTGCACGCGCATAATTTTACCTGTCCGCCACTGATCCAATCTGGCGCCCAAAACGCTGTGCAGCGCAGCGCACGGCACACGTCGGGCCGCCCGGGCCGCGCACGGAGTGCCCAAGCACGCGAGGCGCGGCTGGGCTTTTTCCGGACAATTGCCTCGGTGGCGAGGATCACCATGCGCCGCAGGGGTGCCTGCATCAAGGTATCGTATCGCAATTTTGCGCCGCGCGTAGGCGACGGGCTTGACGTCAACGATCAGCACTGAACGCGAGGTAGTCATCGACAGACGGCGGCCGAAAGCCCGCGGGCCGCGGCAAACTCCCAAGGAACGCGCCGAAACACCCCGCAACTCCTCAAGGATTCAGGCCTCGCCAAAACCGGCAAGTTCACCCGGTAGGGGACCATCAATGGATCCGCTGCAACGCACTTCCCTAACCCCGCCCACCCAGAGGAAGAAACACTCGGCTGCGGACCCTTTTTTGCGGGATTGCATCTCGAACTGTGTGCTGCAACACAGGCCGTTGGCCCGCAGGCAGCAGGCGGGTCGAACGCCGTCCGCATGGTTCTCAAGTTGCCGTTGTCGATGTGTCGTCAGCTGCAAAGGGCCCAGGAAATTCGCGATCGGGCACCGAGATGCGACCTGCGCAGCATACATGAAAAACCGGTCAAGGCGCAGTGTCCACCGTGTGCCATCTCATCAAGTCGTGGGGGGCCGGTAGGGTGCAAAATGCGCCCGCGCAAGGATTTCTGCCGGCTGCGGGTATCGAATGTTTAGGTCATCCATCAATCCGATTATCATGTCTTGGCCCGCGCTCAACAAGCTGAGGAGTGAGGCCGCCGTAGGACTGGCGCAGAGGATACCGACAGATCGTCGATGCGTTTCGCCAATCACTCGATCTCAGTGGGTACCGGTCGAGCAGCATGAGGTTTGGCCGTTGGCGCATCGTGATGCGGCGTTTCCATCGGAAAAATCGACAACCCGTCGCATGAGCACATGTCGCGCAAATTTCTCCGGCAACACTAGCATCGCATTAAGTGCGGCCCCTTGTGTATTAACTGCGGGAAAGAGATACGGACTGTTTTACCGCGTGCGCAAAACAGCGCCGGTATTGGTCTCGACATAACCAACGTATCGTATCGTAGTGCCGTATTTGTTGCATATTGATCGAAAAATTCGATCTCGACCTTTCTTGTGACTGCCGGCCGGCAGAAAAAACTTGATCGGCTTGTTGCCCTTTCGTCGGATTGCGGATCTGGGCGTCTTCCGCCAACGCTATGTTGAGCGCCATGACGTTGGTGCGCCGGATCGGCGCGCCGCCAATCTCGATGGCTGCCAAAACAGGCGCAGGACGCCCAAAAAAGGGGGGGCCCATTTTTTTTCTGGCGCGCGAGGTCTCCCGCTTTGTTAAGCCTACGACCCTCCACTTGTGGCTTGTGCAAGAATATCCTCTGCAGCCCAAGTCCCGCAAGGGTACGAAAGAGGTCAAAAAGCGGCGGCGCAGATGTGGCCTTTTCCACAAGTCGTCACAAAATTTGCGATTGACCTTTGTCATCGACTTTTCGGCCGCTCCACCAGCACGCCGGTTCTGTTTTATTGACTGAGAACCTGACGCATACCAGTACGTTCAATGCCAAGATACTCTGCACTTTGGTTGATCGCTCTGAGGTAATTTCGCGCGCCGCTGCGAGGCTCGAGATGTCCTTTGATTTTGCTCTTGTTGCGGCAAACAGTCGCCGCGATCGCATACATCTTCTCGTCGCACGCAAGGAAGGCCCCGAGGTCATTGTGCTCGACACAAATCACGCCCAAGATCAAGCCCGCCTCAAAGCCGTACGAAACGCGGGACTTCATCACATCGGCATGCCGCGATCATGTACATCACTGAAACGTTTTGTGTAACAGGATCCCAAGCTTTGTTTACGTGACCCTTTAATCCGACCCCAAGCGGCACACTGATTTTCCAAGGGCTTGAGGATTCTGTATCTGACCGGTGCCGGCGAGAGGCCACGAAGTTGACTCGCGCGATTCTGGGCAGAAGCGGCAGAATTTCGGGGAAGGACGCGGCAACTCATCCAAAGCGCTGACGATGGGGAAAACCGGGCATGAGAGGCTCCCTGACATTGCCGCTTGAAGTCTGCCATCATCTGTTGCGCCCGCCTCCCATTGTCAGGTCCAAAGGCTGCTCACCCGTATAGGACCGCGCTGGTTCATGCAAAACTTGTCAGCATTGCCAAGTTTCATCGCTGGATGCCATGTCCGCTGTCCCCACGCGGCGTTCGTGGGCCCGGTCATATAGCCGCCAAGACACATCCACTCGTCCTCGCGGCTGCGCGCAAAACGCGCTTGTTTTGGGCATGCACGCCGAAGGAATGACTTTTGCCGGCCCAATACACCGACGCCGAAAGTCTGATACGCGCTTCGTGTTGGCCAATGGGTCGAGGATCAAACCCGTTAAAGGGGGAACCGTGCAAGGCGACGCTCTCCAAGATCGGCGTCGATAGCCGCAAGGGGGCGATTTTGGATGTCAGCCACGCGGTCTAACGCGTTCACGTTATCTGGTTTGGGTAACTTGCCGTTAGATCCGCTGCGGGGCCCGCCGGTGTAAACACGAATTCTGCACAAAAGCTGGGCTTGCCGCCCGATTACGGGGCGTTCCAACGAATGTCGGGAGGTGGATTTGACGGATGGCTTACCGAAAGAGATTTCAAGCATGGGATTATCCTTTGGAAGTTGGTGTTGGTCACTAAAGTGGGGCGTTTTGTTCACTTAAAATGCGGTTGGGAACATAGATCGCCCTCAAGGTTACCGCCCGTGAAACCCTTCGAGGGTGTTGTGTCCATACCGTCGAGTGGCGTGTAGTTCGGCTCGCTTGAGGGAAACTCGGGCGTGTGCCGCAGGTGGTTAGAACTATCCCTATTAAGCACCCTACATATTTCTGGGATAAAGGGAGCCGCGCAGCGGTATCCCCACAGGGCAGGTTTTCCCTACGCGGCATAGACGGGAGGGTTTCGTGGCTGCTTGCCAGGCCAAAACCTTCGGCGCACGCCGCCAGCCGACAGACCCGCGCGCGTCTTTTGCGACTTTGCAAAGCGATCAGATGAGTCCCTTGGCTCTTTGGCGGAAGAAACTGCATCCTATGCGGCCATCGTTGCCTTTCTGTATCGCGTGTAGATATCGAAGGGTGTTCACGCCTATGATCGTGCGCTGCCGCTTTGCAGTCGAGCTAGGGCACGTTCCCTCAGCTCCGCGCAGGCGCGCTGTCAGGTCTGTTCCGGGCGCCCAAGCCCAAAGCCGACCCACACGGACAGGCCAGCGTTGTCGTGCCGCCGACCAAAGCGCGGATGGCCGAGCGCCCCTCAGCACACGCGAAAGCGCGCCCTTGCAGTCGACCCTTTGTTGGACTAGGCTTCAGGCAGAAAAACGTGACCAGACGTCATCTATCCGAAAGGGGGGTGTCACTTGGCCGTCATCGGACGGGACATTGTCCAGGTCCCCGGACATGCGCCCCAAAAAAAACGACAGGCGTTTAGAACACGGCAGTGCTTTGTAACGACACCAGCGACAGGCGCAGGGTCAAGTTTGGCCAGTGGTCGATGCGGCCTCACGCGGGGCCGCAAGCTTACCGGCTTTGGCGTGTCGGGCGCGATGCCGAGGCCAAGCCTCGCCCAAAAACGAAAGGGATAAACCCCGCGCATTGCGGCCAAGTCCTGTGTTCTGTTATTTCGGCCCTGATAGATGCCGTACCAAGAAGGGTCATCCACAAAAATTTGAAAGGCTAAGCCTAAATCTGCCGAAATACCAAACTTGGCTTTAGAAACACTCGTCATCTGAATTCCCGGTATGTCGGATTCCAGAAATTTTTCGAGGATCAATACCGCGGATAGTGCTTTTAACGGTCCTGTTATGTTTGGAAACCACCACCGATAGCCTCCCTGCCCATTGAGCGTGCCGCGCCTATTTTACAGGATCCCTAGAGGTCTTTGGTGGGTTTTCGTTTGTGCATTTAGGACCGCTATGTTTCTGTGTGGAAAAAGATATTTTCAATGCTGTCATTCGCCCAGGGTCCATTTCAGTACGCCCTTCATTTGCCATAGGAATCCTTGCACCCCCAAATTCACAGAATAGGGTACGCCAACCCCAAAAACATCGCAAAACGGCGATGGGATCCACGTTTCCGACCGCAAAAGGTCCATTGTGATGGGAATCGCACTAAAGGCCTCTCTATCGGGGAAGTGTCATCCTTTCGGCGCCTTTACCATAAGGGGTCAGTTCAATTTTTTTTTTCAAAAGTTTTTCTTTCAGATCCCCGGGGGCCCAAAAATCCGGCCCAAAGAAGGAAGGGGGCCGGGGCCGGGGGATTTCCTTCAGAGAT
>Ga0163217_1028016_pt1 | contig 11039 bp, 8 predicted proteins | sample SynspAceP_FD_185933 | JGI IMG/M metagenome (GOLD analysis project Ga0163217, IMG submission 185933) | Saline lake microbial communities from Ace Lake in Antarctica - Synechococcus sp. Ace-P (PacBio error correction) | ecosystem: Environmental > Aquatic > Non-marine Saline and Alkaline > Saline ... | reverse complement strand
ATGATCTTGTTGCAATCGGAGAGATTGTAATCGCATAGATCTTGGTGTGTTCCAAAGTCGCATCAGGCTAGATCCTAAATAATTCCTCGAGTCGCTCTTCTAGCTAATAAGAATCAGTTCACTCGGACATCCAAAACAACTCACAAAGGATCTGGAACCACATTATGATTGCTTGTCCCCGCATGAATGACTGTGCAGAAACTTTGTTATCGCAAGAAGTTCTGATTTTCGCTTAAATTGTAATGTTTTGACTTTGCTGAAGGTCTTCTTAAAGCCAGGATAGATTCGCATTGGACTCCCTTCTTTCACCGCGCGGCATGACCAGCTATTCCAACTGTTTAGCATTCAATGACAATCAGTCTCCTTTTTCTGGGCTACAGCTACATCCTCAAAGTGGGTTCTCCAACGATTGCCTAAATCGCAGGGGAGTGATCAATGACTGATGAAATCCCATTTTTTTGCTGATATTCCTTTCTTCAGCGAAGGCAATTTAGGATTAAATTGAATGGTAAATCCTGCTCATTGGAAATTAACAGAATTGTGCTAATCAAACTAACGAGGACCAACCGCCTGCATCATTACTTCCTAACCAAACAAGTTTTTCCATTTTTAATTAAAGGGGAAAAAAGGGTCTACGGTATATCCAGCATTAGGGCTTCACCCGTGTCATGATGTGAATTCAACCAGATTTTAGGCTTTTTGCGAATCAAAAGGGAGCTTGCAAAAGGCCCAATATTATTTTCGCCGATCGTTCGACAAACAATGTCTCGAGCAATTTAAAAAAATCCTCAATCAGTTCGGATGTAGCTCTCTCTTCCAGTGAAAAGAAGGTGTTTGAATTAACATGACAAAGTAAATCAATAGCATCCTAGATAAAGTGGGCTCAATTTTTTCACGACTTCCAATCAATAAAGATCATATCGATGCTTGCTCGATGATTGCTACCTGATAGTTTCCCTTTTGCAGCAATTGTAGTTTTCAGCTTTTTCCAATCCAAACGTAAATTTACCCCTTTTTGAAAGCAGCCTCGAAGCATTATCAAGCTTTTGGAATCATCCCAGAGTGGATTCTTCTCCGCTTTTAATTCCTGTATTATAATCTTGATGATCAGTGGAATAATCGAATTTTCATTCTTCATCATCAATCCAAGACCCCACTTTTGTTTTTAAAGCAGAAATAAAGATCTTACTTGATGCTCTACTGCCCAAAACTGTAGGCAAGCGCGGACGGCAATACTATCTGCATGGTATTCAGTTTAATTGGCCCTTTCCATCATGCGTATGGCATTCACTTACTGGAAAGTAAACTCACCGGCTAGCAATATCAATTCAACTTGACATTGATCTCCCCCCTTTGGATATCACTAAAAACCAAAATCAATTCCTTTATAGTCTTTTTATGGATCGAATAATATTGCCATCTGCACAGTCATCCCTATCGCAATTTCACTTGCCAAAAGCTTGAAGCTTAGCACAATATTTTTTATTATCAATACCGGCATAAACCATCGTTCACTACGTCAAAGGGGTAGGCTTTATCAGTTATCCGGACGCCATCTACCATCTCGGGCATCACACCGAGGGATTCACCAAAAACGAAAGAAGCCATAATACCTTCCACGTGCAACCAAGTATTTTGTTGCCAGGGAATTTTTGCGAATCTTTAGAAAAACTTCATCTAGCTTTCGGGTAATCGATAACGTTTCCACGATTTTTATGACACTGATTTTCATAAGGTTTGATTAAGAATCGAGTTAAATGACTGATAACCGCCTGAGCCGCAAATACTCTGTTTTTGGCTGCTCTTGCACTAGGAGATTCGGGAGCTGTCAGGCATTTATCGTGAATAGCTGACATTTCTTCTTACAGTAGGCAGTGCATGATTTTTTGCGTTCAGGCGCATTCTTTTATAATGCTCATTGTCAGCATCCAATTGCGAATCTACTTGTAGGATTTTACCATAATCATTAAAATGGGACCAGTTTTTAAATACACAAAATCAGCTTCTTCCAATGCTTTATTTTGATCATATTCTAGCTTGGACCTTTTGTTAAAATTGTTTCATCCAATTCATAACGACAGGGGTGCGTTAATTCGTCAATTCATAATTTCTTTCCTAAAGTCATTCCGAGGAAGCTATTTTGCCACAGCATGTGGAAATCGCTTTGATGTGAGGAGGCCCAAGTTCAACACTACTTTTTGGTTTGGTTTTGGTTTGAGTTCTCCGGCATTGTATATCTGGTCAGCCAAAGCTTTAAGTGGATGGACGAATTAGCTTTGACTCCAAGCTGATCACTGGCTTACGCAGTAGGTCACAAAATTTGGTTAAAGACAAAATCTGCCAATCTTCTCTCTTATTAGTTTAAGGAAGGGAAATGCTCTTTAATTGCCAAGAATAATCGAAAATATGAACCCAAAAACTGCTGCGGCGCTTTGATATGCTCTACTTTGTCACGATTCATCACTGCACCATCTTCATTTCTAGTGCCCAGCCTCCCTTGTCCATATTTAGATTATGGGCTCCATTCAAGATTTAGGCTGCTTAATTGGGGTAGAAACTCGAGTTTCTTAGTGAGGGGTTTAAAAAAATACAACCCATCCGCTTTCCTACGCCTTCAGGTTTAATCAACAAAAGGGTCATGCTTATTATAGGAGTGCCGATTAATCAGTTGAATACCTAGCTCGTAGGATTCGAATTTTGGTAAAATGCGTAATGGCTTATAATTATTTGCATTTATATTAAAATTAAAGAAGGATAAAATTAAAAATTTCCTTGGATAGCGACTATAAACGATTTAACTGTTGATTCCAATCGATATTTTAAGGAGGAAGAAGACGAATGGTCTGCTTGCCAGCGGGCATCTTCCAGTGAAAAATATGGTATTTCTGAACCAATGTCTGGTTCGAACGGGACCTGCATCACGATCTAAATTCAATTCCGATCATCATCAATTCTCGGGAACATCTTGTAATTCCAGGAATATTCTTCAGCTCATTCATTAGGCCTAGTCCAAGCAAACCAGCTGTTGGAATAAGTTTTTCTTTGATTCAAGCACTTCAAGAACAGCAAGGACTTGCTGCGCAGGCTAAATGATTTCCTCCAAAGGAGTCCAAGCATTCCATAGCTTGATTTGAATCTGGAGAAATAGAATTCCACCCAATAGGATAGCCATTCCCCATTTACCTTTGCCATGCTGATTAGGTCCAGGCATGGCCCATCCACCCACTGGATGAGCGAAAGATCTGCCACGTTCGGGCCAATCCTGACTTGAAACTTTTCTCCAAAATCAATTTGGCATTATACTTTTTGGCTTAAGGCAGCGATTCCTTTTAGAAACTCAGCTGAGGGAACTTGAATTTCCACCCACACCTTTGAATGCCCTCAATGATAATTCAAATGGTATCCGATTTGAGAACTGCTTCAGTGCTTCAAATCCACCCAAGGGAGAATATGGAAGTCTTCTCGGGAATTACACTGGTTGGAATGACTTTGGATTATCTGTAAGTTGCCAACAGCGGCCGGATGTTCGCCCATTGAAATGCACCAAGAGTAGGAGATAAAGCCGGATTTGTTAGTAGCAAATGAAGCCATTTTTCAATGCATTCTCATTTGCTCAGCTCCAGGAATTACAAGAAAAAGTTGATACTCATTGCAGGGCAGGGAAGAGTCTGCTAATTTGGAAGCATATTCTTTTTGAATCGGAATCTGTACGGATTGGAATAAAAAAAAAAAAAAAGGTCCGGGAAAAAAATTTTCTTGGATTTTTTCCCCCCAAAAATTTGATTTTTTTTCCCCTTTTTGGGGGGGGGGATTTTTTCCCCCCCCGGGGGCTTTTTTTTTTTTCCACCAAAATGTGGATGTGTATGACCAATCCGAGATCACCGCATTGTTCCTCCATAAAGATCCAAATATTCCTGCCCCTGATCATCCCAAGTTTTGCTTTCCAGCAGCTTGACGATGGGACAGGCATTTAACGGATATACGTCGAATTAATTTCATGGAATTAGGATTTACGATTTTGAATTACGGGATCAATCTGAACCTGTAACAATTTCAAAAGTTTTAATTATCTTATAAGATGTCTTCTTTTCACTTCTCACTTTAGATTTCTGGAATTAAAATGCGATGCTTTTAAGCCTTTAGCCCTTCTTTTTCATCCAAACCAAAAGCTAGGATTGAATCTGAACTGCTTGCCCAGAAGCTCCTTTTCAATAAAATTTATCAAATCGCTGAATAGATCACAAGCTGACCTTTTTTGACTTGAGGAATAAAATGATGCACTTATTGTTATTCACCACTTGGCTTTCAGATCAATTATCCTGGCTAGAACACATGGGTAAAAGCCGCATCAGAATAAAACTCCTGATATGCTTTTAAACTTCTTCACCAGAACCCTAAAGGATAAATAGCTAGTAATCCAGATACCACGTGAAAAGTTTCCGCGATAAGGGACAAGAGTAGTCCGAATCAAAACTTGATGACCTGAAAGAATGTTTGAGAAAAAATCTCCCCTAAATGTTGGTGATCAAAATAAACTTTGTTAAACTGATGTATTGCCAGTTTCTATAGCTGAAAATGAGGAAGTCCAGCTTACGTTTTTACCCGCACCAGTACTTCCGTAATCCCCGAAAATATGGATTTTGATTTTTCACCCAGCCTTTGGCATTGTGGCAAAAGCCCCAATTGAATGCTGTCGCAAAGGCATCCCGGATTTGAATCCGCTTAGCTCCTTGAATCTTTGATTTGTTCACCTCAGGAAGTCCATAAACAAAACCATTCGATTCATTTCTGAAAATCAGTCGAAAGATCAATGATTGACAGTCTTCGAGCTAAATCGATTTTTTTCCAAAAAGTGGTAGCTTCTCCATGAGGCAATCTAGAAAAACGGCCTTTCAATTCCTTCAGTTCGCAAACCTGGTCAAGTGAAAACCAAATCCAGAATCCCCAATCAAATCTGGATGAACTCCCCCCCCCCACCCCACCTCCGCGACTTGTTTTTTTCCTTTCTGGACTATTGCTTATGTACATAAACCAACTCGCAAGGAGATTTGATGAACCAATTAACCGAAGCAATTCGCCCTCCAGTACTATCCCCGCTGCACCGATGATGCTGTTTTAATTCGCTATCGGGATGTTTACTTTGTGGAAAATCGAAGTTGATTGCCAAGGATTCGAGTAAAAACCTTTGGACATCGGCAGCAGCTGTAGGCCTTGTATTCCATTTTCGCCTAGCTTCCCAAACTTATTGGACATCAGCCATTGCTCGATTGAATCACCCAATAGCGTAAATCGATTAGGGCTGAAGCATAACAGAAATTCTCCATTTACAAAAGTCCTTGGGTATCGGCTTAGGAATGCCTCCGTGTTCGCATTCACTGGATCAGGTAATGGACCTTCGTGCAGAGTGATTTCCGTAGAATTCTGAATAGTTGATTTTTCCAGAAAAAGCTGCCATTGGTAAGTGTATGCTTCTCAAGCTGATGCCCTTTGATAATAATCCAATGGAGCAGCGGCCTCAAATCCTACACGGACTTGAATTCCAATGATTGTGTCTCCTACATGTATATCGCGGCCCGATTCCATAAGTCCAGCCAAGGCTTGCTACTTCCTGAATAGCGCAACAGCGTGTCAGTAATTCTTTCATTTCACCCTTTTAGGCTCACCTTGGACGAAAGTCAAGGTCAAATTTCCTTTGGATTCATGAGCAGTTACTTGTGTAGGCCAAAGCTGCTTCAGGAAGGTAATCTTGAAGAGGTCAGCGTTTCTTTTCCACCAACTGATGTACCCCAAATTCCGTTTGTTTATAGAATAAGCTTGCTTTTTCGAAATATCATCTCTACGCCATGCTTTTTTCAAGTATTCGTTTTCTTCCTGACGGGAAAGCTTCAATCTCAATAGGGAGTGATGATCTCAAATATCTGAAACAAATTGGTTTGGAAAATCATATCAAAACGAAAACCTTGATCATTTTCCTGCACCTTGTTGATCCAGAGCAAACGGCTTTTGCGCAACTTCGATTTGCATATCTGCAAGGGATAGCTGCAAAAGACGCCTTGCTGAAACAGAGAGGGGATAGGTTTGATTTTTTCAATTACATTACCAAATACTAAATAACTTGAGCACTCTTGGTAATAGGGTTTCCACGACATTAAGATGTGAAAAGAAGGCAAACGCCTAGCTTATTTGCCCTAGTCTCGATTCGCTTTCAATTTCTTCCTGAGGAAAATCCTCCAGTGTTAACAATCACTGCATGCACCTCATTCAGCCTAAATCTTCTAGAAAAGAGTAAAGCACAAAAAATGTGGTATCAAAGGCCTTCCACTATAGCCAAAACGATTTTTTTCATTTAATTAATTTTGTCCCTCTTGGAATCGCTGAGAATGTTATAAAAAGAAGCTATCTGACTGGAATTCTTTTGATTTAGTCAATTTAAGCATCACATATTTCTTTAGACTAAACCCAGCGGAAAAACAAATTGATCTCCTTCTTGAAATCATCCCGTAGTGCTAAGTCTTCGGTATGGTTTTTCTTTGCTTGAGGATCAATAGCATTGCGGTACAAAATGCAGTTTTGGCTGCTATTAACTCATCAAAATCTCATAGTTCACGCAACTCTTGACAAACCCTTCAAAAAACGCCTCATCATCTGTAAATCAGAATAGGAAACCGGGATATTAGCCTGAGGTTCGGAATTAATTTTCTCCACTGCAGCTCCGGTAGTCGAGCCAAAGATTTTTTGAATCAGGAATTTCTGACGGCTCAGCTTGAAAGATTCACGCTTATTTTTCGAGCCAAACCATTATTTCCGAAACTCAGGCGCTTTACAGATTCAAGCCTAATTTGCCACGTACTTCCCATGTCCCCATGCTTCGATATAGCAGAATCCTGCCCAACGTCCCATCTGGATTAAGGCTATAACTGCTTTCCTTCATCCATTTTGGTTTCACATACTCCGCGTTCGCTTGGCGATTTCCAGTTCCCCCGCGCTTTTAGCAGAGTTTTCCATTCATCGGTGATCGGGTGGCGTATTTCTATATGGGAAGGATTCATGCAAATATTATTTGAAATGAAATATTATTCCTGGATAAATGCATGTATAAATCCGAACGGATTCGGGTGATTGGGAAAGATCAAGAAATGAAAGGGGAAGAATTTTCCTTCTAAGGAAAATTTCTGAATAAGAAGCGAGGCGTTAAACCCTAAAGAAAACCTATACCTTCCCTCAGGGGAGCAAAAAAATAAAATAGACTTCCGCGGCAGCTAACTCTTTCAGAGAAGTCTGCGATGTCTTAAAATCTATTTTGAGTATTCATTTTCATTGCGTGAACAAATTTGATTCTTTGGAAAGGAATTGCAAGGGAAATTGCAAAAAAAAATGAGCTTCTACTTATATTTATGATTTTAGACAAATAAAAAAAGACAGTTAGAACAAACTAAAATCCTTCAAAATAACAATGGTTTATTATGGCTAAAATTATTAGAATCTGAAAATCAAGTTTTAAGCATTTCCAGACATTTCTTTTTAAAGCCACCACAAAAAACATCCAATTTCCTTTCTCCGTTTGTAATAGATATTAGGCGAAATTCTGCAGGGCCTCTGACTCCCACGCGTATTTCAATTCGCAACCGTGAAAATTTTATTACTTTTCAATCAGTGTTTTTGGCCATATTCTGGCAGGGACTCATTGATTCAACTCCTTACATTGGCAATTCCGCAGGAACGGCTGCATTCTTTTGGCGTATTACTTGAATTCGTGGCCAAATTCACGAACTTTGATCAGACCAATAGCGCTGAATGTATCGTAACGATTTTTCCCTTTTTTTTTTCTTTTCGGCTTATCCACCAATATTTTGATGAAATCTATTGCATCGACACTGCAGGGTCGGTTGCTTACCGGAGTGCGTCCCGATATGGTTTTAGATATCAATATTCTCCAACTTCAGGTCAAATGGAAGCACAGGAGGGGTTCCAATTTCGGAAATTCGATCCTTTTTCACATAAAGCATCCCAGCACCCAGCGGCACGAAAGCATTTGTTGCACTCGTGCCATTTTAATAATCACAGGCTAAATCTAAAATTTGAAAACTCATAATGACCAACTGCATGCGCTCCATCCACCATCACTTCGACTCCATTGAGAATGAGCCATGGCCACGATTTCTTTACCGGAAGAAATAATGGCCGGTTGATGTTGACAATATGAGGGATCATCATTCAATTTGGGTTCTTGGGTGGTTAATCGCTTTTTCGTAAGCAGAGACATTTTCAGCATCATTTTCTGGATGCTATTGGGAATACAATACGTTTAATTTTTTAATCCCATGGCGCTTCGGCTGCAAATCAACATGCTGAGCATACTGCCGCCTAATCTGATTGGATTGCGATCGCCTTCAACGTTCAGCGTGCCATGGATACCCAGAAATAATCAAAATCTTAAAGACTCAGTGGTATTTCGTGTCAACACAATCTCCTCTGGGACTAGCACCAACTAATTCGGCTAATTTGGGCTGCACTTTTGCTTTATTTCCCATCAATTGGACTGTACGCATGTAATTGCGAAGCCTGATAATTTACATCCGAATGTTGTTGGATGTATTATTTCTAACGTTTGCTCAGGTTAATAAAAAACAGTAGTACCCATTTTCAGATTTGATGTAATCTGGTTTGAGTTTATAGCCAGCCCGAATCTGCTCCCAAAATCTGCAGCAGCAAAAAATCCAAACTCTTCAAGATGAGCAGCTGGTTCTTTCGGCTATGAAAATAGAGGAGCAGTAAATCCTAAAGCTTGCCAGTGATTTGATAAAATTTTTCGCTTATTCATAGGTGGGGTTTAAATCACAAAAAATATTTTAACTTAACAAAAACACGATTTTAAGAGAAGGAGTGCCAACCAAGTAATCCACGGTGAACGCTTGGGGAACTCAAACTTGACAGATCGGGGCAAATGACGGGACTTACCATCGTAATCTCCATCGCACAAGCAGGGGCATTCTTTCGTTTTCAAATTAATCAGGTTTTGAACTCTTTGTTCGGAAAAAAATCTATTTCTTACCAAGTATATGAAAATGCAATGAAAAATAGAAATATGTCAGATGTAGTTTGTCCTTTCTGCTACATCGGAACGAAAAATGGAAAAGGGCTTTAGATAAATTTCCACACAAAAATTCATTGAATCGGATGGAAAAGCTTCCAGGCTCAATCAGATCAACGAACGAATCCTCAATCAGCACGCTGGAAAAATCAAATTTTAGGGGGGCCCCAAAAAAACCCCCTTTTTTTTTTCCCCAAAAAAAAGGGTTTTTTGGGGGGGAACCCCCCATGGAGCAACCAAAGAAATCACCTCTAATGTCATTGACTGGCGAAAAGCGAAGGCTTAGACTTTGATTTTGAGCAAGCTGGTGGGGCCAATACTCGAAATGCACATCGACTATCATTTTGCACAATCTTTTGCAAAGGTGATGCAATGAAGGAGCGATTACTTTTAGCATATTTCTCCGAGGGGAAAAAGCGTAGTGATTCCTCCAAACTCTTAATTGCTTTGTGGAAAAGAAAGTTGGTTTAGATGAGAAGCTGTAAAAAAAGCGTTGGAATCAGGAGCTTTTGAATGAAGATTGTAGGATCAGAGATATCTGATGAGTCCCGACAGTTTAGACGTCCGGGGTGTCCCATTCTTTGTGTTGGATTAGAAGTTTGGGGATTTCGGGCGCTTCAGCCGATAAAGTTTTATGAGACGCATGGGAAAAAGCTGGACAGCATACAAAAAAGAAAACCATCTCTCGAAATTATGAATTAGCGTGACGATGCTTGCCTGCGAATTAGGAGGGGATTGTTAATCTTTTCGATGAAAATTGCGAAAAAAGACCTTTGGAATAGATCCAAAGGTCTTTTTTTTACTCATACTATTCTGTTTTGTCCTTTTACTATCACCCAATTGAGTAACACTCTTATCTATAGTAATATCAATACTTATCCTTCTGTTTTATTCTTTTTTGCATTTTTCGCGTTCTAGATTGTAAATAGGCAGGTAAACCATTGCTTTATCACCCTACTTATTAACAAACCTATGCTAACTGAATTCAGTCTGATAGACCTTACACCGAAAAGAAAGATTTCAAACTTGGTAACACTTGACCTCGATCAACTCTCCCAAAATGTTTGATGATCATTGGCCTTTCAATTCAATTCCGAAGGGAAAAATTTAGATACAAAGAACAGTTGATTAAAAAAAAATGAGCGCAGCAACTTGTTTACTCAAAGATTTTCAATTTTCAAAATTCTGTGGCCACGAGTCATACGGATAACCTCAGCGGTAGTCTCAAGGGGATTAGGAGAGTTTGGCTTTATTCCAAAGCCGGAGAGACACAAGCAGCCAATTTTGAATTCTTAGATCGTTTGGATAGAGCGAGAAAGTGGTTGGAAGTTAGCTTTCCTCTCACTATTTACCGGCAATAGTGTGATAATCAAAATCCTAAAAATTCATTTCAAATCCCTTAATTTTCTTGAAAAATGAGAAAAAACTTAGGGATTGGGTGATGGGACTTTTTTTTAAAAATCAAAAGGCTTAATTCAAAATGAAAAGAGGATCAATGCGAAAGCTTATTCCTATGCTTACAAACCCCTCTTAGATTTCAATTCTGGAAGGCGTTATATACTTTGCGTCCATAGCTGTAGACAAAACAACGTCTTTCGGTCTTCCCAAACGCTCCAAAATGGCTTTTTTAACATATCGAAAAAGTCATTTTGCCGGGGTAACAAAGTTTATGTGGAGCAATCTGATCTCCTGATTTATTTTTAAAACCGGGTTCAACCCCATCACCAGTTCAGGGTAGACCATTTCCTCGGAATCATCGATAAAATAGCTCATTACCATCAGAGGCTCATTTCACAGAAAAAGGCGCTTCCTTAATTTTTGATGACGGGGTTAAGGCCCAATCGGTCTCGGATCTTTCATATTTTAAAAAAGTTCTTTTTTTTTGGGCTTTCCTTTTGGGAAATTCTTGCGATTAATTTCTCCTCCCCCCTTTTTCCCTTTTTTTTTT
>Ga0163217_1022430_pt1 | contig 11039 bp, 12 predicted proteins | sample SynspAceP_FD_185933 | JGI IMG/M metagenome (GOLD analysis project Ga0163217, IMG submission 185933) | Saline lake microbial communities from Ace Lake in Antarctica - Synechococcus sp. Ace-P (PacBio error correction) | ecosystem: Environmental > Aquatic > Non-marine Saline and Alkaline > Saline ... | reverse complement strand
ACGCCAGAAGAGCCCAGACGCTAAGCGTGTTGCTCACCCTCGGCGCACTGCCTGGCTCGCTCGACTGATCGAGGAGCGCAGCGTCGGTGCGTCTCTCGGCGCGATTCAATCCGTTTGGGTCTCGTGACAGGTCGGCGGGACTGGCCTTGGGTTGGCGATGATGGTGGGCCTTTACGGCGGCTGGGGGGTTTGGCGAGCGGTTTTCTCGGCGCTCAACGTCATTGCGGACACTCACGCCATGGGAATGCTCGGGCGACCGCTTACTTTGCGGGGATCGCGGGCATCATCTGTGCCTCGGGTCGCGGTAGACAGCAACATCTGATTTCAGCGATCCGCGAAACAGACCGCACGGCGCTGTTGCCATCAAAGCCCCTCACAAAAAGGGTACGGACAAGCATGGGCCACCATCTTTGATGCCAACATCACGACGGCTGCTGGCGATGGTGCTGTTGTTTTGTTGGCGCAGGGCCGATACGGGTTCGCCGTCACCATGACGCTGGCATCCTCATCTCGATGTTTACTGCCGTGGTGCTGATGCGCTTTTGTGATGGAAACGGTGGTGAGCGCGCAACCGCACGGCTGGATATTGCGCCCTTTGGTTCGGCACAGTGCGCGGACCCGGCTGCGTTTTCGTTCATGCGCCGCGGGGTCCTTGCAATGATCGTCTCGGGCGTGCTGTCGGTGGCGCCACTTGGCGCTTTGCTCTATCCGGCCCGGACCCTTGGCATTTTGATTTCACAGGCGGAGGTGCAGATGGTTCTACGCTCCGACACCGCCCCGTGCCTTACCTCAATTGCGCAGCCTCCTTGCCACGCAAATATCCGGCCGATGCAGCCTGAAAGGTTCGATGACCGAAACGAAGCCCTGCATCCGCATCAGGGGACGCCAGTCGGCAACCGTAAACAGCCGTGGAAAACCGTAACAAAGCCTCATCCCGCAGGCCAAACATTCGCGCAGATTGATCTGTAGGGCCAAACGTCAGCGGGGAGGCCATGACCGGCCTGCTGCGTCGCCTCGCAAGTGCTTGGCATGTTGTTCTAATCTGGGCGCGGTTCGGAATTGGCATTTCGCGGCCAGTGCAATCGCGGTGTTGTTTCTCGACTGACCAAGACGGTGGTGTTGATCGCCTGATGGGCTGGGAGGTGAAAACCTGACCACCATCGTCGCCTTGCTGACGCTTGATCGGGTATTCCCGGTGAACGGACAAGGTCGGTCGGTCTATGACCGATCGTGAAACACTGGCCAGGGCGACAACCCCTAGTCAGAGAGTCATCGCACCAGTCTCAATCAAGCTGGCACGGTGTATATTTCACCTCCGCCACAACGCTTTGGCCAGTGTGCCCCATGGCGATCGGGGCGGGGGCGGGCCCCCGGCCGTGGCAGGTTTCGCTGGCCGCTGCACAGGCGTGGGTATCGCCACAGCGATCTCGCATGTTTATCGCAGGCCGTTAGTTGAACTATTTGGCAGCGCCACGAGAGGGGCTATCGTTTTTGCCGACAGCGCTCGCTGATCGGGCCGATCGGATTAGTTTTCGCTAATCCCGAGGCGCAACCGCCTCGGGGAACACCGAAAGCCGATTGCATGAAAACTGGAATTGTCTTTCCGGTTAACAAGACGGAGGTTGGCTCGACCACGGTGTTAAGGAGGCCATCTCTCGAAAACTCTTGTGCTTCAAGTCCAGTATTAGGCCAGCGGAGATCCCCATATCGATTAAAAAGCAAATCAAGCTTGAACCGTGGCTCCGTGTTACAGTTCTTCAATCTAGGTGTTTGATCCCACGGTTTGATGCGTGCGATCTTTTCTCAGAAATGGAAGGAAGCATTATGCACTGCACGGCAGGGCTCTACATGGCATTGATCCCGAGAGTGGAACAAGTTCCGTCCTGGGTGCGCCACGACAACGCACGTCGTCAGCGCAGCAATATTAAGCGATCACTGCCCCCTCTTCGAGATCACGCTTTTTGCGTGACCCTGTCAGGCAACGGGGACAGGCAGCGTAGCAATGTTCCGAGAGGAACAAGTTCGATTCTCGGCGTTAAGCAAAGAGCTCGGATTAATCAAGACGTTGCCAAGTGGCGGAGCAGGCGCAACGATGATGATTTGAAGGACGGACCGGGGGATCCGCGCTCAACGGTTCTGGGACCCAGCCGGTGGAAGCAGCGGGTTTGTGGGCCTTTCCGGCGTCAACACTGTTGGCCGCTGGGACGATTTGTCTCTGCTGTGTTTGCAAACGTCGATCCACATCGTGGCTGGCAGGGTATGCGCTAGCCCCATAGACAATGGTCCCGAGAGGCGCGCGGTCAATCGCTGCAACCGAATGCCTCCAGCGGGCACGGCCATTATTTCGCGCCTGCCCGATATCGAAGGTCCTTTTCGTGCATTTCAATGCGCTCCTGCGTCCTTGGCCGGGCAGTGGAGCTGATAGTCCAAGAGCGCAGAGTTCAAGCGCTACCGATCCATTGCCCGGCAAGGTCATGCATTGGGCATTTTGATCCCGAGGAGGGGGTTCTTTCATATCCACTGCCCCTTCCCGTGCATTTTCAATGCACGGGAGGGGGGCAGCGGCAATGCACTGTCTACATTACATGAGAGGGGATATCGCGAAGTGCAGACCACTAAAAAGGAAAGGGCTATCTCTTTGCCGCATCGACCGCACCACAAGTTCCGCTGTGACCCAACTCGGTGGGAAAAAGGCCGACCGGCGCACGGCTTGGGCGGTTCTTACAGCAAATTTGCTCTTAAGCTGTTCCCTACCACTGTCCACACCATTCCTACGATCGAAGCCATTGCCCCCTTCGGCAGATTGCTCCGCAATCGGGCCTGTCCCAGCTGCCCGACAGGGTCATCCAGCGGATAAACCCGAGAGGGGGCAGGATATTGTAGCTTGCGCCGCAGCGCACGTTTGGGCCCACCCCTGCCCGGCAGCACATGCTTTGCATGTGTGAGAGGAATGTTGCGGGCATTCCACTTTTTACCAGACAGGCGCATGCAAAGCATGCTGCAGAGATGGCCCGCCTTCGCCTTCCATGCCCGGCAAGTTGCTGCTTGCAGCAACGAGAGGGAAATCAGGCAGGTTGCAGCGGCCCGGGCATGCAAGCCCTTGTACAGGATGCACAGATAACGCGTCCCTTTTTCCCTTCTTTTTCCCCCCTCCTTCCTTCTTCCCCTTGTTCTCTGCCCCCCCACACAGTAAACATGTGCTGCCGGGCAGTGGACGACATAAGGGACTGAAGTCCGGCACTGACCAGTCCAGACCGAACGCGTTTCGGGTTAGGCTTGCTACAATCCAGTCGTCTTGCCTCAACGGCCCAATTCCCCAAGCCCTCGCGGAACTGACCGCGAAGAGATATCGAGGGGGCCTCTTATGATGGGGCGGTCTTCCGACAACTTTGGCGACATCTGAGGCGAGCAGTTTCCGACATCAGCCGCTGAAGGGCGTGCGCAATGGCGGGTTGGTGTGCCTACGTGCAGCTCGCGCCGACGAGCGAGCTATAGAGAATACCGCCCGCCCCAAACCTGCCTGTTGGATTCATCCACCTTGTGCAAATTTGGGGGCGCGGGGAAGCTGTCGGAGCAATGGTCACCCCAACAGGTAGCCGGGTTGGCTGAGAACCCCAGCATCCCGGGACCCTTCCATGAATGTGTCGCATGAGGCGGATCTTATAAAAGCCTGTTCATTCAGGCGCCCGACCGAAGGAATTGGTGTTCTCAAGAAGAATGCTTTCTGGCCCATTCTTTGCGCAGCCGAAGGATCATGCGGTCGGCGGAAGGACTTTCAAAGACAATTGGGCAGACGAGGGGCCAGCGTCACGATGCCAGTTTGATCCGCGAAGACCGGCAGAGATGAAGACCGTGCCATTCCTTTAAAACTCATTGCCCGGCCCGTAACATTTGCAAAGCAGTAATGTCACGAGAGGGGGAGGCGGACCTTCTGAGCTGCTGGCCAAAAAACAGCCAACATCGCAAACACTTTGGTTGAAGCGCCACCTTCGCGCTTCGTGATTGCTGGTTAAGGCGGCGGCAAGGACAGCGACGCGTTGTTCGGCGGCCTCTGATCCGACAGGGTTCATATCTGCCGCAAGGATTTGATGAGCCTCACTGAACTTGGGACCGTGGGACCGAAACGTGTCTATCATCGCCAGTTCACCGTTCGCGACGGACGCTCAAAAACGTGCGCCATCTCAAGTCCTCTCTGGGACACTGGCTAGCGCAATGGCCCTGCGATAATAGATTTGGCAAAGCTGCTCCTCCCCTCTCATGCATCTACGATGCATTCCGTGGCAATTGGACAACATTTTCGTCGAACGGGCTGTGACTGTCGTTAAAGTACGAATTGCGTCTTCCTGCATGCCGGGAAACCGGATCGGAAGCAGAGCTGGCGTTCAGGAAAAGGATCGCGTTTCATACCGAACCACAGCGTCCGCATTCCTCTCTTGGCAGGCAAAACCACCTGCTGTGGTCCATTGGCAAGGAATGAAAACAACCAACCCCGGATCAGCAGCTGCAAAGAGTAGCATTAAACTACGCCAGATCCTGTCCAACAAATGGGAATTTGCTCAATTAAAGCTGTCGATTCAAATACACAGAACGGTGGGGCTGACGCTGGCTGGAGCCGGTGTGGGAATGGTAAAGTTGACAGCATGACAACGCGGCTGAGCGGACACGATGATTGGCCTGCTCAAAGCCGAAAGTCTCCCACAGGTTGGGGCCATGGGAAGTCCGCGGATGCTGTCGAATGGGAAACCCTCAAATGGGGTCGACTGGGCTTGCAACAACCGTTCGCCCGCTCGAACCAATCGGATTACGTCACACCAACTGAGGCAGGGAAGGCCTTCTATGCAAAACATGAACACCACTCCGATAAAGTTCGCTGAGGAAGACCTAAATAGTCTCAGTTAAAACCGGGCGCTCAAAACCTTGCGTGTGAGCTATGCCGAATTTGGGTGATGGCGTTGGATTTGAAAGGCGCGTATTGTGCGGTGTAAAAGCCAAGCCAGAGAACCTCACAAGGAGCAATACCGCCTATTAAGGACGATACAACCATCCTGCCGTTTCGCCACGAAACGATTACTGATTTTCCGTTGACAGAGCTTGCGCGGCAAAGGCAAGGGCGGCGCGCCCGCATGCTTCGGAACACTAAAAGCCGAAGCTTGATGCGTTTGTTTGCCGCTTTGCGATGAACGGGCTGGACGATGGCCGTTCAGCGGGTTGTGCGGGCATTGTTTGGCCCCTGAGCGTCAGATCCAGACGGGCATTGGCGCACTGGATTTGTGCAGCGGCCCACAGGTGGGCGCGACCCGTTTGCGCAACTCTGATCCCGCCTCAAAGTTCACGTTTTTACATCGAACATATGCCGAAAATGGGCGCGGGCGCTTGTCAGCTGGATTGCGCTGTTACGGTTCTGTATCTGAAGGGCATTTCAACCAGGCGATTTCCAAGAGCGCTGGCCCGATTTTGGGGGCAGACGCGGCCCAACCTTGTCGCCCCAGCGTGATAATTTTTTTTCCCCCCCCCCCCCCCCCCCCCCGGCCCCCCGGGGGGGGGGGGGCCCCGGACCGCAGGCTGGCAGGGCAGAATATGACACCTGGACGCGGCGTGACCTGTCTGCCCGTCACTTACGTCTACATCTGGGCAGACGGTGTTTATTGCCAAGCGCGGATGGAGGAGAAATGCCGATGTATGCTTGGGTTGATTATTGGCGCAACACCAGAGGGCAAGAAGAACTGATCGGCTTTCAGGTCGGCCTTCGAGAAAGCGCCACAGAGCTGGCACGAGTTACTGGGACTGGACATCAGTGCGCGTGGCCGTCTATCGCCCCCCAAAATCGCGGTCGGTGACGCGAAGCTATGGGGTTTTGGAACGCGCTGGACAAGGGCCGTTTACCAAGCACAAAACACCAGCGATTGCTGGTTGCACAAAAAGTTGAAGAATGTGCTCTAGAAACTGTTTCTCCAAGCAAATGGCACCTGGCGTGAAGTCGGATCTGAACGGACATCCAGCATCCGAGACGCGAGCAGATTGCCGAAAGTTGCGCTGAATACTTTCTCAGAAAAGTTTATGGGGCGTAAATACGCCAAGGGTGTTGCCTGCCTGATTCAAGGATCAGGAGGGAAATGCTGGCATTTCTTTGACTTTCCCGCCGATCATTGGGGCCATTCTGCGCCACCTCGAACCCGATCGAAAGGTGTCTTCTCTACGGTCGGGCATAGAACGGTCCGCACCCCAAAGGCGCGCTGTCACAGAAGACCGCAAAGCTGATGGTATTTTACGCTTATTCAAGCTGCATCGAAGAAATGGTTGCGCCTCAAAGGCAGAACAGTTGCCAAAAGTCATAGAAGGAATCAAAGTTCAATGACGGTGTCAAGTGTTGACGGCCACCACCAGAAACCAGCGCCGCCTGAATGATGCGCGTCACCCAAACTCAACCATAGCTCCCTGCGTTGTTCTCGGAGCTGGGTGTTCCATTTATCTATTTTGAGGATCGCTTGACCTCCTTTAGAAAAATTCAAACGATAAGCTACGCGGTTCCCAAAGGCACAAATTTGGCGGCACTAAAACGTGACAGGCCAACCAATTCACTGCACCTGCAAAAATTCTGACCGTTTTGGACAGGCCACCACTTACTAAAAAACAGTTGGGCATTGATCACGCTGTAAAAATTAACCTGGGCAAAGAAGCCCCGGCATAAGCGGAGCCAAGCTGCTTTTGCTTTAGGTTCAGTCCGGTTAACCACTCCGCGAAAGGTGGGATTACGCCCTTCTCTCGGCGCTCACATTGGCAGTAGGCGAATTGCCATGAAATTAATCCAAAGCGGTCATTGATCCAGGCCTTTGGCTGACGGACGCTGCGGGGCACGTGGGCCGTTTAAACGAACCAGCCCCAGCCCGTTTCAGCATCGGGGTGAACTGAGCGTTGGTATGCTGAAAGGTTTGAGCCAAGGTTGGTGTGGCAGTGAAAATCGTGGCGGCGTTCAACATTAGGCAAGCAAGGATTCTGTATTGGATTTTAAGGCAAGCTCCTTTCTAATTTCCAGGGTTCATGAGTTTTCCAATTCAAGTCGAACTTATTTTTCTCACAAGGCGGAACAGGCGAGATGTTCCACTTTGAGGGGCGGCGAAATATTTTTTTAGGTATACTTGGCGGATTATGGCCCGCGTATGCCGGCGATTACGCCTGAGATTCGCGGGGCTCGCTCACAAGAAACCGGCTAAAAAAATCTAAATCGGTGCACTCGAGGGCTTAGCGAAGTGCCTCAAGCGCTGCGCGAGCGATGCTAACCCGCAGCGATGCTGCAAAAAACTTATGCGCACGGGCACAAGGTAATCCGGCATTCGAGGTCAGCCAGCGCCTGGCAAAGCCCGCACCTCGACGAGGTTTGGAGCGATAGAGGCGACCCATTCAAGGCGGCGCTGCGCGGTCGATCCGGGCCAAACCCCAAAACCCAAGAGATGGCCGCAAGGAGCAATGCCGTTGGCGCTGTCGGGGGGCCGCAGATAGGGCTGCCTCTGCCGCCGCGGCTGCAGGCGGCATAATTGGCACCGCGAAATACGAGAAACCCAAAGGCGCAGAAGCGACCGCGCGCAGGAATCACGCGGGACTGCGCCGCCAGCGGCAGCCTCGCCAAGGCACGCCTTTTTCAGAATCACCGTTGAAAACCTCGTAAAAGACCCAACCCAGCCAGAGTTACGGCGCAATTCGGACAGGACCGGCTTCGGGCATTTTGGTTCATAAAAGCAGAAGTGCCCGTTAATCGCCGTGCATGTGATCGGTGGATTAGCGGCGATGGCGCGGGTCGCTGCGTTCCAGGCCCTCGGCCAGCGTCAGGAGGCAGCGATTCTTTTGTGGTCCCCCGGGGCCGGGTGTTTTAAAAAAAAACCGTTTTTTCCACCACGCAACACGCCAGAACCCGCCACGCATATCTGACCGCCGGATCTAGCGCCAAAAGCCTGCGGGCAAGATCGCCCCGCCCGGTCACGCGGCACAGGTCATAGGCATTTCGCCCGCCGAAATTACCGACCACCCGCGCAGGGCAAGTCCGCGCGCAGTCAGTTTCCGGCGGCGTGATCTTTGTCCGCTCTGCTCAGTACGGTCGATATTGGCGGAGCAAGGCAAGTCAGATAGCCCGCGCCACCCGTGCTGCGTAATCGAAATGCCCAGTCAGGTTCGCGGTCAAAATTTCTCGGCCCAGACTTGTCCGCCGGTGGCGGTGGCATCTTATCAGCTGGGCGTTACCCGCACGCGTTCTGACGTTGGCGCGCACGCTGCCCTCGACAACATAAGCGCACGCCAAGTTCGCGAGAGATCATCCGTGGATCCACGGGGCGCTGACGATAGACAAAAAGCCGATTGGCGGGCGATGACGAAAAGATCACGAAAAGCGCTGAAAGTTCGTCGTGGATATCTTCAACGAACCCCATCAGCGAACCATTCCAGTTCAGGATCGCCCCCGAGGGTCGCTGAACGGCAAGACGACGACCGGACGTCGGTTCCGGCAGCTTCCAATTCGCCTTGCTTGATCAATCTCGAGCCAAAGCGAAGACCCCGGCCCGGACAGTGAGGATTGCTTAGACCCCCAAAAGCCTGCGCAGATTGGCAACCTGCACGTTCAGGTTATTTCCCGCACCCACCACCGCATCGGGGGCCAGACGGTAGACATGAATTTTCATCCCTGCCGACCACCCCGGTCGCTGTTCACGATCAACAGATGCAGCAGATCGAACGCCCGGGCGCCAAATCGACAGGACCAACGGACGCCCTTGTCAGCTGGGCGTGTTCGGCGATGCAGTACGAAATCTTGAAAAAACGAATGCTGTCCATAAGCACAATTGCAGCAAAAATAATAGGTGTTAGGCTGTACCACAAGAAAGGAATTGATCCCCATCAAGCTTCAAAGCGATGGATACGACAAGAGCAACTTTTTACACAGCGAAATAGGCAGGCAAACCGGAAGCTTATTTTGGGCCGCACCTCAACGGAACCAACGGATCACATATGAAATTTGGACCACGTTGAAGATTTGTTTTGACAATAATAAAATTTGAACACCATGCTTATGAAATTGGACCAGGGCTGCTCTTTAAAATGATATTCTTCACCTCAAACGCGAAACCAATGAGTGCGCAGATTTCTGTCCTCTTGCGGGCGTGCGTTTAACCGGTGAACTTGGCCCCCGGTGAGCAAGTGGTAGAGAGGCGCCCTTGGCGTTTGCGTCTTGGCGCCAGCCGGCGGCCCCCTGCGCGAGGCGATGCGCCAACTGGATTTGACGAGGGGGCTATTGATCAACGTGCCTTATACCGGGCACGCGCGTTTGTCGACATTCGGCTTTGCAAAGATGTCGATGATATTTTTCATATTTTGCGAACCTGTTGGAGGCAATTCGCTTCGAGCAAATCTGGGAACGCGCAGCGACGCTTTCAAGACGATCTGATCAAGCTTTGAAACGGCGTAGCTCAAATCCGCAGTTGATAGCTGGACCATATGTCGCCGCTGTTGAGGGCGAGCTTGATCTGCACGGGCATTGGCCTACGCACATGCTGGCCAATCGCGTTGCTACCAATAGTGGACGGGCTTCGCGGACATCTGCAAATGTATTGGGCAGGCACATCACAACGCGCACGTTACCAAAACAGGCCCGGAAGCGCGAAGCCATGATGGACTATGTGCAAGCACCGCTTGGGGGGACAGCCTTGACACGGATGAAAACAAGATTGCGCGCGCATATTGCGGCGCGGGTTTCGAGACACCCAAAGCGTTCGTGGAAGAGCCGCAAAGAAGAAACAGAGCGGAATACAGAAATACCAAACAGCAGGGAGAGGAAAATGAAAAGGACGTTATTGGTAGTGGGTGCGGGCCATTGCAGCCGCCAACATTAGGGTTCGGGCACCGGTGGCCCACGCCCAAGACAGCACGATGGATCAGCGTGCGCGACAACCGGTGTTCTGCGCGTCGGCGTCACCCAAGCGCCGCCATGGTATTCAAAGGATATTCATTTAGCGGGCGAGGGACCGGCGGTCTTGGTGTCTCGATGGGAAAGGCGATTGGGGGGGGGCGGGGGGGGGCGGGGGGCGGGGGGGGGCGGCCGGCGGCCGGCGGGGGGGGGGGGGGGGCGGCGGCGGCCGAAACTCCTGGGCGCACGTTCGAAACCCGTTCGGAAGGGTCACTTTTGGCGGCACCGCAGTTGCGTCCTTGCAGGCGAACCGGGATCGACCTGATGTTCGTTTTGTACTTGACGCAAAACGGACGAGCGCAAAGCAGCGGTGAGCTTTCCTTGAAAACGGCCACTTGCTTTTACTCCCTCGCCATTCTTGGCCCGTGATTGATTTCTTGAGGTCACAAAACTGAGCGATTCTAAAACTCCATCCCGACATCCAGTTATTTCGTCCGCAGGCGACCCAGCATGGATGCCTTCCTGACCGAAAAAATGCACCGGATGCCGATATTTCACGGGTTCCCGGGCAAATTGCCGAGGCCATCGCTGCCTTTTCAGGGCGGGGGCGTGTAGATGCGGTTGGACCGTTTTCCATCCGCCCCTGAATCACGGCGGCGTCCAAAGCTGGGCGCAGGTCGGATTATTCGTGGCCAAAGCCCGTTGAATCGCGCCCGTCCTCTGATGGCCGTTCCGCCAAGAAAGCGATACGGAACATTCGTTGGGACTGGGGTCAATGGAAACAAATCGGACGGGGCTATTACAAATTCCGGTCCCTGACGCAGGTCTGGGTTTTTTACGAGAAGAGTTCCTGAGGCGATTGTTTGGCCTCGACCCGTCCACCGGTTTTCCCGCCATCATCCGCCCGAACGGCTCTGATTTCAAGTTGGGGCAGGGCAAAAAAAAGAACATTGTTATGAATGGGGATTTTTCCCCAAACCCAGGTCCGTCATTCGGAAAAAACCCTTCTCAACAGTTTGTGGCAGGGGCCTTTTTTGGGGGACCGGTTGGCGAATTTCCACGGCACAAAGCGGTTGGGGGCCCTTTTTTTCGGGCGGGGGCCCGCTGGGGGGGGGCATCTTTTTCCCCTTTCTTTTTTTTTTTTTTTTGCCTG
>Ga0163217_1109917_pt1 | contig 11041 bp, 14 predicted proteins | sample SynspAceP_FD_185933 | JGI IMG/M metagenome (GOLD analysis project Ga0163217, IMG submission 185933) | Saline lake microbial communities from Ace Lake in Antarctica - Synechococcus sp. Ace-P (PacBio error correction) | ecosystem: Environmental > Aquatic > Non-marine Saline and Alkaline > Saline ... | reverse complement strand
AAGCCCGGTTGGACGCCGCAACCAAGACCCCATCGGCAAAAACGTCTTGCCACGCTGGCCTTTTTGGCGCTGGCGTTCCTGCGTTGACGTGCGAAGGGACGAAATTCTGATTGAATCGGCGCCCACGCAAAAAGGGCCCCGCTTTTGCCGTGGGGCTTTATGGCACAACGAGATGTATCTAGGCAAGGCGACCGCATCGCCTGTCCGCCGATGACGGGACCGCGTTACCTTTACCTTTGAAGAAGTGGGCGGGACCGCGCTTGTGCTGACCCCGTACATCGTCAAAGGGATTACCCGATCAATGACGCGCCCGCTTGATCGTGTGGTAAGAAGAATTCAGCCTTTCGACAACCCAACCCGCATCGGACCAAAGCGCCACAAACCACTTATGGGCGAAGAGAAAATTTCGCCGAACCAAGGCTTTTGCCGTCATCGGGCGAGGCGCTGTTCGCGGGCTTTTACCTGCCGCGAACGAGAATCTCCATGCTTGGCCCGATCCGGGGCCTCCCGATTTCACCAAGCTTCGGACCGGGATCACCCCATGGTTCGCCTGGGCGGGACGCCTTTTTATGGCTTGCCTCACGGCCAAAAAATACTGGTTCGAAAGGGGCAGATTGCCCGGCCTTTTGGCCGTTCCGAGGTCGATTGGCCTCGGGGAATTCCTCGGACGCGTTTGACCGCGAAACCGCCGAATGTTTTTCGACCGGGACATGGCCCTTTGTTTGTGCAGCCCAGTCGGGCGGGAAAAACCCCGCCGATTACCAACTCGCAGCCCTTTGCGCGATTGCGCGCGGGGGGGCAAGGCTGACTGGATCGCCCCTTCGGTTGGGTTAATGTACTGAAAGTCCTTCAATTTGGCACGTGGAAAAAGCAATCGTGGGCCCGCTTGCCGATCCATGGTGGGCGAGAAGTCGGGTCTTGTGGGGCATTCCAACCAAAAGCTGTTCACCTGCCCAAGTTGGACCGTTTCCGTTCCTTATGGGCTGAAAATAAAAAGGGCCGCCGTGGGAACCCCGCGGTGGCATAACACCAAGGAAGAGGGGGCAGCAGATTTACGTCTTCTTGGACCTGCGGTTCCATCCGTTCCGCTGTTTCAATACTGCCCTCGGAAACAAAAACCGACGGGCGCTTTGCGCGGGACGCAAGGGGCCTTAACAAGCTGTTTCTTCGGCACGCGAACGTGCTGTCTGGGCGGGCCGGCGCAGTTTCCCCTCGCCCTAGGGAAAGGTGGCAATTGAAAACTTAAAAAGGAAATCAACAATAACACCGGCCGAAAGCTTATTCATCCTGAAGAGCTAAAAAGGCACGGGCCCCATCCCTCTGATTCGACGAGAACCCGTTCCCGTGGTGTTTCAATTGCCCCCCCAACGGACGCGTGTTCGATAAAACCGTTCAGCAACATTTGCAAAGAAAGTCATGTGGCCCCGCGGCCAAGGGCAAGTTTCATCTTGGATCTCGGGAAATCCGCCGCAGGGGACCTGGAGCAGGGAATCCGTAAAGCCACATGGGCAGGATCGAAATTGCCCGCCGTTTGCAGATTTTGCACTCGGGCCCCGATTCCCTTTTATGGCCCATCCCCGCCCAAACTTGCTGGCCTATTCCATACTGCCATCGCCCAAGGGAACAAGATGTCGACCAGCACGGGCAAAACCTAGGCCCAAAAAATCGGTGAAACCGTAGAAATGAAAACCTAACCCCCCCTATATGCGAGTCTCAAACGGTATTGGGGGCTGAAAACCCCACCTCCGTCGACCCCCAAAAAAAACGCAACAGCCTCAACAAGGGGATCGCCCCTATCTGGGCGTTGACCAAAAACCCCCGCAGATCAACCGGATCTGGACCCCAAAAGCCGCGGCCGAGCTGTCGGTTGGCTGGACCGGATTTTTCACGGGCGGAACGCCCACTTGTGGCAGACTTTGCACCATTTTCGGGGAAAGGGCCCGGCTCGCGGCGCGAAATGCTGAACCCCAAGCCCGCCTTTTGCGGCACCCGATGACGAAAGCGCCGGGCAGTTGACCAAAAGCTGGTTTGCCCGAATTTGACAGGGGGGGCTGGGCCCATCGCGATCCCCCACGGCCTGTAATGGCGCGCAAAAAAAAAAAACGGTTGCTTTCCGATTCCTCAGCGTTCTGAGATGTTGTCGGAAAAAAAGCTGGCCCAATTTCCCGGAGAGCTTTGGTCAAAAAGGCGCGCATAGCTTTTTGGTTTCCGCCAAAAACATTTAACCGTGACCAAAAGCAGGGAAATAAACCCCAAAAGACCCGAAAGAACTGGGGGGACCCGCCGCGAGCGGTAATTCTTGGGCTGGCGCGCGCTATTCGCCGGTTCAAAAAGAAAAAACGCATATCTGCAAAAAAAAGGCCAATCCCCGCTGTGTTGGCTGGTACGTCGAAGCCTCCAGCCCGTCCATTGATCCAAGCCGCGGCCCGCAGAAGAGGATTACGAAAGGCCCAACCGCAATACGCCCCCTCAAGGCCTTATGCGATCAAAAAGAGGGGCCGGGCACGATTCATGCCAGACTTCCCGCTTGAAAAGCAGGGCAAGGCCGATGACCAACCGACGCCAAAACCGAAGAACTTAAATGTGCTAAAAGGCTTTGACCTTGAACGAATGAACGGGCGTCCAAGTTCTTCCTCGGGACGCCCCGTTGGCAATTTTGATGTTATTAGGGGGGGGACTGGCCGCAGTACCCGTTCGTTTTACACTTCACCCTTTGTTCAGGAATCCGTGTTCTAGCGGGGGACCCACGCCCCCGATCAAAGACCCTCACATTGCAAGGGGGACAGTGAACATACGCTGCCGCCCGATGCAGGTTCCGTTTCAGCGGGATTTCAAGCTCTTTTTACCGTAGACAGATTAACCAGTCGCGGGTTGTTTTTCACCGCTGGCTGCATCTCTGAAATTTCCCAGGCCGGCTTTTTCAGCCACAAGCCCCCGGTTCGTCGCCACTGCCCAAAGCCAGAGCCCACCGTCGCTGCCCAAGACTTAGCCCCGACCCGCTTTGCGGGTTTCGAACGCCCTTCGGCCGCCGGCGTGGTTTAGCGCCTCGTGGTAGTTACCGAAGTCAGATCCGCCGTGGGCCGCCCAGGCTGCAGGCGGCGGCCCCGCCGGCGCGGTGGTGCCGCGAACGTGTGCCGTTTTCGCCCGTATTCGACACCAGTTTGTTCTGGCGTTTAACCCGCGGGCGGTATTCGTTTTCCGGGCCGGCCTTGTTTAACCCAGACCCCATACGATTCCGTTACGCCGCACATCCGGCCAGACCCCACGGACAAAGCGATACCTAAATAATAAAGTATTAGATGTTTCATGATAATTAAAATTCGTTAAAACCCTTCCAAAAAAAACGAAGCGCTCAAAATTCTTCCTAAAAAATGCTTAGACTTGGGCCCCGCTGATGGGCCCGATGTTTACCTGTATGGATATGATATTTTTGGCAAACCTTTTGATTACCCGTTCGGCCCGCGCTATCATACCTAGTTCTGCGGCGGGTCTCTGTTTTACAGATCCGCTTGAGCTTTCGCTGGTGTTAAGTTTGCTATGGCCGGAGAATATACCCTTTCCTGTCTCCAAAAAAAAAGGAACTTTCTGTCCTTGGAAAGAAGGCCGTTTGGATCGGGCTGTTGCACCACTTTGTCATTCTCGGGTGCAAAAAAAAAGCTTGCGGCATTCATCCAGGGGCCGAGCCCTTTGGTGCGCGCTCAAGGTATCATTGGACCCTTCTTTCAACCTAGGCATGACCCCGCCCAATTCGGACGGCCGCATCGCTCAAAGAGCTTTGACGGTTACGGAACCAAAATGTCAGCCAGGCTGGAGCGTTACGGCCGCGGGACCTTTATGCCCCGCCGGGTTGCGCCGCGTGAAATGTGGTCGGCTGGCATACGCTGGACGATCAAAAGTTGCCGATATCATTCACCCGCTGGCCCGCCTGCCCCAAAGTTTCTGCCGGCTGGTATTTTAGCTGCCCGCCAAAAAATCGGCTGCCGGTTCGTCAAAAAAATCAACCGCCGTGGGCGGCTGTGAAAGGGGCTTTATAATTCGAGCCGAGCTTGGCCCCAGGCATGGACCCGCGTTTGTTTGGTTTGTGCCGAAAGCCGCGGGCATTGAATTTCTTGACGTGGATTAGACAGTATGCCCTTTTGTTTTCGAATCTTCGGGATTTAAACCGAGGGGGAACCGTTTTGGGGTGCCGAGTACTGGTCCCTCAAAAGACGTTGCCGCCGCGCCTTACGAGGGATTCTTCATTCTTACTCATTCCGTTTACTCTATATTTTGGCTATAGAAAACATAATTACTTGCGGCCTGCCCTAATGTTTGTCTTGCTTTTGTTTATAGTAGATTCCGTGTCGATATTATCGTTTATTTCACGCTTCTCTCTATTATATATTCTTCGAATATATCTGTTAACCGCTGCGGGATTCACCGCCTTTTTTATCTTGGCGAGATCTATTATGTGGTCGGGTTCCAGTGAATATCTGCCTCGTTTGTCTTATCTCGCTTGGCGTTTGCGGCCTTGCCCGCAAAATAGACCCGCCCCCCCCGCGGGCGCCGCGCGGCGCCGCCCCGCGAGACGCCTCCTCCCCTCGCCGGCGGTCTGGCGTCTTATATGGACGGCCGCCGCTCTCTAGAGGTAGAGTAGATCTCCTATTTTTCCGCCCGCGGGCCGAGTCAGAGACCAGAGAGCGCCAAAGTCGCAGTTACGTTCTGATTACTTCACGCAAAAAAGCTGGTTGAATGGGGGCAATCCCCGCACATGAAAGCCACCCCCACTCTATGGCGCTGACCTCTGACCGTTGTCGCGCCGCTCCTTCTTGTTAACCGCCGCTCTGGGTTTCTGGTCCAGGCCGCTGCCTACCCCTTTTTTGCCGGCCCAGCGCAGAGGCCCGCTAAAACTGCTGACGGGCATAAATGGCCCGCTTTGCCGCCCGCGCGGCGATGAAAAACGGCCGCAGGTGCTGGGGTATTGCGGAGGGGACCGCTTTGCGCCGCCCAAGAGACGTGGATGGGGCAAAAGTGCGTCGTGGGTCTCATGTTTGCAGCTCGTCGGAGGGAAGAAAGCCTTCGCTGCTGGGCGGTTTTGATCGCCAACCTCGGCTCGGGATTGCCGATCATGGGCTGCCCGTTACCGGTCCGCAATTCGCTGATTCAACATTCCGGGGGCATCCGCGACCCTTCGCCAAAGCTTTGTGCGCAAGGGGGACCGGTCTTGCCCGGGCCCGCGCAGCCGTGTCAACCCAAGTTTTCCTCCCGCTTGACGCGCTCCCGGGGGCGCCCCTTAACGCTTTTTGGTTATCCCACTGCGCCCCCGATTGCCCGGCGATTTTGTCGAAAGCTTAGATTTGGCCCCCCCAGATGCTGCGGCCGGGAACCCATTTGCGGACAGGTTGCGCCGATGGCCTTGGTCAAATGCCCACGGATGTCTGACCCAGACCTTTGGATTTTCTGGGAAAATGCCTCGCCACCAAGGCCTGCTAATTCTGTTTGATGTTTTACGCTTGAAATCCGACCCCAAGAGAAATGAACTCTCGCGATGCCACGCAAATATTTATCCCGCATGCCACGCCCCCTCCGATTCGGCCGTGTTCCGCCGCCTGGTGTGAATCTATAAATCTTTAATTGGCCGTGGCCCTTCTGCCGCGACGAACAATAAGGGCGCTTGTCACGGGTTGACCGCGGGCCGCTTGGGAACGGGGCGGGCCCTAATGGGTTGGCCTCCGAGGGGTCGACCCCGATGCAAGGCGAAGAACTGAACTGTACTTTGACGAACGGGCAACCGCAAAGCTGTTTACGCACCTTGCCGACTCTTTGGTTTCTGAATGTTACTTTGCCCCCCCCGCCATCCCGAAACCCGCGGCGACCCGCAGTCGAGTTACTTGCCCATGATGGCTTGGGCAACCAAGTCCCAACGCGGCCAAGCGCGGCACGCGCCGCGGGTGGCAAAGTCTATCTGCTGCGGCATTTTACCCGCTGGTGAATTTTGGGGTCTGATTTGGTGTGAACCAAGTCCCTGCTTGACTGGTTTTTCTGGGCGGCTCTTCTTGCCCATTGCCGGTGCGAGCAGAAAAGCGCCGTGCGGAGGGAGGGTGTTGCGCAATGCGGGCGCTTGGCTGTGCTTTTCCAGGGGCAAAGCCATGTCCGGCGGCCTAAAGAGACCTTTATCTCTTATCTTTGGGAAACCGTAAAAAGGGGCTCGGCCGGATTTGTGCGGGACGGCGGGAAAAGAACCCTGAACCGGCCCCCGTTTTTCATGTCCCTTCTGTGACCAAACCCCCAAAGAAGCTCGCGAACGATGTGACGCAGCCGTCCAATCCCCGTTTCATCCGCCGTCGCCAGGACGGGACCAGCTGATGCCCGGATAAATATAGCCAAGCCGTCTGATTCACCACTTCCTCTAAGTTTTGGATTTTACCCCCATCTTGTATCTCTATCTCTTCTCCTCTATAGACTCTATGTTGATCCGCCGGGGCTGTAATTCAAAAACGCCGGCTTGGAAAAGCGGGCTCCAGCGCGGCCACTGTTATGTGCGTGGCTGGGTGTTTGTCTCGTGCAATCCCTCTATTCGGTGACAATATCGAAAATTCGTAGCTACTGGATTTCCTGTCGGTCCCCCGAGGGGACGTCCCAACAGGTTGCCTTTTCGTCTCTATCTTACCTATTCTCTCTCTGTGGCCATCAAGGCCTTTTCTGGTTGCGGTTTCTGGCCCCACGCGGCCGGCGTAAAACGTTAGCAGATTGCTGAAGCGGCTGGCCCTTCGCTAATTTCTGCTGCAAAAACGGCTCAGTGCTTGAATGTTCCAGCCTCTGCGGCCAAGCCAAACGCGAAGGCAGCGACCCGGCCCGACCGCCGCCTGGCTGATCGGGCGAATGGATTAAACCGTGGTTGGCGGAAAACCCTTCGGACCGACCCCAAACCGCCTATCTGGAATAAAACCCCGCGCCATTTTGACATTGCATGTCATTTTCAAAAACACCGAGTTTTGTGGGGCCCCCCTCCGCCCCGACCGTCGCCGACCTTGCCCGGGCCGACTTTAATCTCTCTGGAATCGGACGCTGGGACGTTGCGCATGCCTTATCGCGCGCAAAAAAGGCACGTTGATGGCCTTTGTTCTTGAGGCCATGCTTGGGCCCAATCACTTTGCCCGCATCATCCCGATTTGTCCTGGGCCCCCTGTTGGATGGGCGCTGGCGATGCCGAGAAATACGAAAAGCTTTCGAGATAGGCCCTGAAAAGAACCGCGGCCCGTGCCCGAGGGTCCTGTCCGGGACCCGGAATACTTCTTTCTTTTGCCAAGAGTTTGCCCGTAGGCGATATGGCCGATTTTCTAACCGTGTGCTGATTCTTTTTAATTTCGCGCCGGCCAAAAACGCTGGGAAAGGGTTCCGGGAACTACCCGAATCGCAAAGTGCGATTGGCCTTTCGGTGTGCCCAAGTCGTCTACCTTTACCCGTGTGGGGCGCGTTTGAAAAAAAGCTTTCTAATCTATCTATAAACCGGGCCTGCTGTTGGACCCCAGGACAATATCCCCCGCGCTGGAGGCTCCGCGAACCCACCGCATGCCCTGTCTGGACGGACGCGGTTCTGGCTACGCGTTGCGGCCAGAGGGGCGGGCGCAGCTATGTCGTGTCGGAATTTTTCGATTCTCGGGCGCCGAAAGCCGCGGCATTGGTCAAGAAATTAACCGTTATAAAAAACTGGTGCCGCATGAGGGGCCTCGTGTTTTCCCGCCACGGCCCCTATTGCGCCATTTGAGCCTTAGGCCGATTGCGGCATACGCTGTTCGTGCGATACCCTTGTCCCACAGCTTGCAAGCCGCAGGGATGATATCGGTCGTTAAAAAGTTAATTTTACAATCGGGTGGTTTGCACACCGCTTGTGTCCGCCCAATTGCCGAATCCAGATATATAAAGCACCCGGCCGCTCTTTCGAGCATAAAAAAAGGCGCGAAATCCCTCCGCCCGCCCATGACCAAGGGCGGCTTCGGTCCACCCCATTGCCCCTTTGAAATACCGCGCGGGCGAAACATCCGCCGCGAATTTTCGGTCTGGCGGCTCGGGGTTCCACCATCACCGAATAAGCTTTGCGCACGATTTTTTGGGACCCGTGGCCGTTTTCGCGGCCAAACAAAGTGTGGCGATGCCTTTTCGGCAAATCCTCTGTCACGCGTTTTTTGCAAAAAAGGATCGCGGCAAGGGGTCTTGGGACCAAAAGTTTGCCGCACGTTGCCCCAGACAGGTTCAGCTATCGCTTTGCTGGTATTTATCTTTGAATCTCTTGGAGGAGATTCAATCGACCGGTAATGGGACACCAACCACGATATTGCCCCCAAACCCAGGGGGTTTCCCGCATTTCCTCTATCTATCATCTCTTCAGTGATTGATAAATGCGCTTTGGTCACAAAACGCCTTGTAATTTCGGAATGGGTTCTTCCATGCGGGGCTTGGCAGCGTGGGCCCGGCCCCAGGACCTTCCGGACCTCGATCCCGAGCAGGGAATCGGTGGGCCGCAAAGGGAAAAAACGGGCCGGGCGAATCTGAAAAACGAACCTTTCGGGTAAATAACCCGCGCCCAGTTCGGCATGGCCCAGAACAATAACTTGGCATCCCCAAGGCGGTCATCATTGCCATGTCTTTCGCACATTCTCCGCGGCCCCGCCGCCTCCACCTTCAATGCGGGCTGGAAAAAGATCACCCACGGAACCGTCCCGGTCAAAATTCCCGCGTTTCGGCCAGATATGCGCCGCCCCCAAAAAACATCGCCGTGTGCCGGTCGTGCCGCCAGCGGTGCATTCGCGTTGGCGTCTTTGGAGGCATAGTCCAACCCGGTGTGCTCCGTGAAAATCCTCCAGGGAAGCCGGTCGTCCATAATCTGCCCGCAAAGGCCCGATCCTGGGGACCTTTTGCCCTGACGCGCGGTTTAGACCTAAGTTGCCCTTGTCCATGGCCGACAAAACCGGCCCGACCGCCCGATTCCTTCGAACGGGACTCTTCGTCGCAAGCCCAATATATCTCGCAGCTTTTCAGGCAAACCCTGCCAAGAGGTTGGCGGCTGTGTTCTCAAACAGAATTTCCGGTGGGGTCATTTTGCATCTCACGTCGCCATTTTTGGCGCTGAATGGTCGGTTGTGGCAATTTCGCCAAAATCTTCTTAAAACGGCAGTTTCGCAATCCTCGAAGTTTCTGGGATAATAAGAAGCATGCGGCGTTTGCCCCCCTTTCAGGCCAGAGGCCGCGTTGGCTAGTCTGGGCCAATTCGGTTCCAATCAATTTCCCGCTTTACCAGCTTTTAACAACCTGCGGGGATTCGCGGCATCGTGAAATTATTAACCATTTAGGGGTGGTGGGGAACGTGCCGTCGCCCCATTGGCCCAAACATAATATAGGCAACCGGGGCCGCTGATTCCAGGGCATATTTACGAAGGGAAATATCTCTCTCCCCCCGCCCATTGAATCGGGGGGCGTGTCACGTTCCAACAAACCGGTGCGTATGTTTTTCCCCCCACATTTCTGCGGCATTAAGGCCCGGTTGTTTGGTCTCAGGGCATTCCACCGTGATTCGGGATCCCCGCGTACATAGTGATTACAATTGATGGGCCGGCGCCAGGTATTGGTCACGACCGATTGCAAAAAGCGGTTCTTGCCCAACCAGATTCGCGGGGAGGCTGCAATTTCAAGTGTGCGGGACCGTTTTTTTGCCCGCGCCAAAAAAACCGCCACTGTCTTGCGGCAATACGTGTGGCTGTCGGTGCGATTCGCATGTGGCAGGGGGGACCGGGGACCCAAACCCACGCATTCTTGAAATTCGGTCACAATTTGCGCCGGGGGCAATGGATTTCAGTTGCCACACGAAACATGGGCGGCAGCAAAGGTGGTATTCAATCGCTTTCTATGCAGCGCATGGACCCCACCCTGCCCGTGATGAATATCGATATTTCATCCGCCGCCGCCCAGGCAAAACCGCCCCCACCACCGGATCGCGATGTTTTGCCGACAGGGTTCTGATCAGGCATATTTGTGGCATGGCCGTTTACACCTTCGTCGATTTCGACCACCGCTCCATCAGAACCCTTCCTCACTCTATATCATCCTCCTCACCCGCCGCCCTCTTCGGCGGTTGGAAAAAGATTCCAGGGCACTTTGCGCGGCCCGTCCCAAAAATTGCCGTGTTTCCTTCTCTATAGGTATTGCGCCGCCACCAAGGGCAGGCATAAGCGGTATGGGCCCGTCCGGGCCCGGGCCTTATCTGTGCATCTTGCTGCCTCTACTTCTATTCATAGATCCCCGTCGCCTGCTGTGATCGGTGATGGGTAAGCGCGTTCCTCGCCATATTCCGGCCCTCCTCGCAAAAACCCGATTTGCTGCGCCCCAGTATTTTTGGTCGTCCCCTCGGAAGCACCGGCGGGGACCCCAATGACCGGTTTGCGCCACCTGTCGTGGATATTTTCGGATGGCCCCCAAATAAAACTGGCGCAGGGCCTTCCTGCTTCGACCCAAAAAAATCCCCGCGTCTGTGAAGAAATCGAATTGCCAGTTTCGGCAAAATGGTGTGCAGGGGACGGCCGCCATTTGCGGGTTGATCTCGGGCGTGTTTCGGCCAGGCCGGTTCTTGATTCGCATCCGGCCCGGCGCGTTCCTTTTTTTATATGGGACCTAAGAAAACGTTTGGGGCCCCAATTTTATCATGGGGACTTTCCATCGGAAAAAAAAAAATTATCTCCTCTCTCATATTCTGAAAAAAAGACCCGGCTAAAATAATTCATGGGCCGACACCCTTTCTTTCCGGGTTTTTACCATACGAAGCCAAAAACCGCGGCCCATTACCCGGGCCCTATTTTGGCCCGGGAAAAAGGGGGCCGGGCCCTTGGGGACATCGGGTGGCCAAAAATTTTTCGTCAAGGCCCCGCAGTGCTTGCCCATGGTATAATCTTACGCGGAACAGGGGACAATTATTTCGAGGGCATTTTGTGGGTAGTTCCAAATCAAATGGTACCTTTTGGGCCCATGCGAATTTCAAGGCTTTAATCGCGGACCCCAAAAAAAATGTTTC